>Ga0182030_10012243_pt1 | contig 17213 bp, 14 predicted proteins | sample 812S3MmetaG_FD_121299 | JGI IMG/M metagenome (GOLD analysis project Ga0182030, IMG submission 121299) | Permafrost microbial communities from Stordalen Mire, Sweden - 812S3M metaG (Illumina Assembly) | ecosystem: Environmental > Terrestrial > Soil > Wetlands > Permafrost | place: Sweden...
AAATCAATTTTGGGCCTGTTATCCACGATGTAACTCATTGAAAATGCATGATGCCAAAATTTGAAAATCCGATTTTTTCACGGCTTCTCTTGGCCGTGACCGTTCACGGGCGGGACGCCCGCGGCACTTCCAAACGACATCACTACCCGAGTCTTAGCCTTCTCCAAGGGGAGAAGGTGGCCGACGGAGGAGGCCGGATGAGGGGTTAATTCAGGATGGCGGCAAGACGACGATCCACGGCGAAGACCCGTCCATGCGGAATGACCCCTCACCCGGCCCGCACCGGCTGGTGAAAGCGCCGGTCGCGGTCCACCCTCTCCCCCTCGGGAGAGGGTAGGGAATCCATAGCGCAACATTAGAATGGAGGAATTTGTTCTTAGGAACAAAAGTGAGGGCCCTACATCTCGCGGCGGCCTTCGATGGCTTTGAGTATGGTAACTTCGTCCGCGTACTCCAATTCCGAGCCCACGGGAATTCCCATGGCGATGCGGCTTACCTTCACACCCAGCGGTTTGATGAGGCGGGAAATGTAGACGGCGGTGGCTTCACCCTCGACGTTGGGGCTGGTCGCAAGGATCAACTCTTTTACTTTGCCGCCTCTCAGGCGCTCGAGCAAGTTCTTGAGCTTCAGTTGGTCCGGTCCAATGCCTTGCAGCGGCGAAAGGGCTCCGTGCAAAACGTGGTATTGCCCGCGGAACTCGCGGGTCTTTTCCACGGCGATAACATTATAAGGCGTCTCCACCACGCAAATCACTTCACCGTCGCGCCGGGGATCCGTGCAGTACTCACAGGGATCGAGTTCCGTCAGGTTATTGCACACGCTGCACAAACGGATTTTGTCCTTGGCGTCGATGATCGCCGCGGCCAGACGCCGTGCGTCCTCCCGCGAGGCGCGTTCCAGGTGGAAGGCGATGCGCTGCGCGGACTTCTGCCCGATCCCAGGCAGACGCTTCAGTTCGTCAATCAGGCGAGCCAAAGGCTCAGCGTAGTCTTTCATGGGTTTGACAACTGACAGGATTCAAAGTCGAAAATCGAAATTCTAGGATGCACCCTTCCTCCGATTGAGCGGGTTGGCTCTACACTATTCGCTTGTGGGTATTCTTGTTCTGGGGCATCCATAAGAAGGATTGTGTGCGCAACGTCGACTTTAATGTACGGCATCAATGCTGGCGGCGAATTCCCAAGTTCGATTTTCGAGTTTCGGCTCCCCTCAGGTCAAGCCTGGAAGGCTTAGCCCGCCCGCCATGCTGCCCATGTGGCTTGCCATCTGCTCGTCCACTTTTCGCGAGGCTTCGTTGATAGCAACCAGGATCAAATCCTGCAACATTTCCAGATCCTGCGAGGCATACACCTCAGGATCGATGCGCACCTCGTGGAGCTGCTTCTGGCCATTCATTTTTACAGAGACCATGCCACCGCCCGCCGTGGCTTCCACCACCAACTCATCCAGTTGTTTCTGCAATTGTTCCTGGAATTGCTGGACTTGCTTCAGCATCTGTTGCATTTGCTGCAGGTTTTTCATTGATCACTCCCGGCTCAGGTCTTTCACGTCCAACACCGAGCCGTCAAACTTCTTGCGAAAAGCTTCCACCGCATGATCGCGCTCGGCGCGTTCGCGCGCGTTGGGCCGTTCCACACGAGCTTCAACTTCCTGCCCTTCAAGTTTAACACAAATCTTCACAGGTTGGCCCAGCACTTGGGCGCAAACCGTGCGGAGTATTTCCTGCTGCTCGCGGCTCTTGAGCAAATCCGCAAAAAAGGAATCCTTCTGGGCATAGACAAATGTGGCCTCACCATTCTCAAAACGCCAATTTGCCATGTGCTCCAGGCAACTACCAAGAAAGTTCGATTGGCCGTAGACCTTGGATTTGACGGCGGTCAGCACCGCATCCTCGTTGGCGGGCGCGGTAGGCGCGGCAGTTTCCACCGGTGCTGGCGAGCGCTGCGCTGCCGTCACCGGCGCGGGCAAAGGTTCTTCCGCCAGGGGCTTTTCGAAACTCGCGGGGCGAACCTGGCGCGAGGGTTCCGCCGCCAAGCGCGTGGGGGGAGCCACGGCGGGGCGCGGGGCAGGAGAGCTTTTGCCCGGCCCGGCCGTGCCGCCGAGCCCGCTGAGCAGCGTCTCGAGCGACGCCAGACGCCGCGCGTGCACCATCTTCATCAATGCCAGTTCCAGATGGAAGCGCGGTACGAGCGCATAGCGCATCTCGCTCTCCGCCCGCAGCAGGATATTAAAAAACCGCGAGAGGTCTTCTTCACTGAAGCGCCCTGCAATCTCGCCGATCTGCTGCCGCTGATCGTTGGGAACCTGGAGTAGCGTGCTCTCGGCCCCGCAAGTGCGCCCAATCATCAGGTCGCGGACAAAGCGCGTGAGTTCGCCGCAGAAGTGGGCGAGTTCATAACCTTCCGAGGCCAGTTGTCCCACCCGTTCCAGAACCCGGCGAGCGTCCGCGGCATCGATGGCTCTCACGATCTCCGCCAACAATTCCGCCGGCACCACCCCCAGCACTTGCCGTACACGCTTTTCGTCCAGGTGTTCGCCGCAGGCGGCAATCACCTGATCGAGCAGCGAGAGCGCGTCGCGCAGGCTGCCTTCGGCCGCTTGCGCCAGCGTGGAGAGGGCGCCTTCATCGGCGTCAACACCTTCATCCGCCGCCACTGCGCGGAGTCGATCGTAGATTTCACCATAATCCAGCAGGCGAAAGGCAAAATGCTGACAGCGCGACTGGATGGTAGGGGGCAGTTTGTGCGGCTCCGTCGTCGCCAGCATGAAGAGTGAGCGCGGGGGCGGTTCCTCCAAGGTCTTGAGTAGCGCGTTGAAGGCCTCCGTGGTCAGCATGTGCGCTTCGTCAATGATGAAGATCTTGTAGCGATCGCGCGCGGGCAGGTATCGCACCGCTTCCCGCAATTCCCGGATTTCGTCGATACCACGATTGGAGGCGGCGTCAATTTCCTGGACGTCCACGGAATTCCCCGTGGTGATTTCCAAACACGATGGGCACGTGCCGTCGGGCGCCACGGTGGGGCCGGCGAAGCAATTAAGCGCCTTGGCCAGGATGCGCGCGGTGGTGGTCTTGCCTACGCCGCGTGCCCCCGAGAAAATGTACCCGTGGGCGACTCGATCCGTCTGGATGGCGTTTTTCAGAGTGTCGGTTACCAGGTGCTGACCCACCACGTCATCAAAAGTTTGGGGGCGATATTTCCGGGCGATGACTTGGTAAGACATGGGAAGGGAATTTTAGAATTCGAATTTTCGATCTTGGATTAAGGCCTTCGCCGTACGGCGCTCGTGCTCGGTGGTCCGCTGCCCTGAGTTTTCCGCCAGCCGACCTCCTCCACCTGTATTCCCCTCTCCTTTAGGAAAGCTGCTACAAGGTGGCTGCGTGCTTGCGTGTTGCGATGGACAATTAACCACGAAGGCCGGGCGTTTTCAATCTAAAATCTGAAATCCAAAATAAAATTGATCAGACTTCGGGTGATCTGCGGCACACGGAGAGGCTCGTTACCGTTGCTTCCTTCCGGACCTGGCGGGGTTCGCGAACATCCGTCGCACAGAGCCCGAAGTCTGACATGTTTCGCCCATTCATCTTGCAAGTGCACTGAGCAAAATCAGTATGATGGTAACACGCGCCGCGATGCGCGTCGACCCCTTTGCCATCCTACCTAGAGATATTTTTCTGATTCCGCTGTAAAATCATACCGGGCGACAAAAACCAACTTCAGAAGTTTAGCGCGGCGGGCTGGCGTTTGCGGGCGGGAGACTTTTATGGCAAAACCGGTGATCATGACCGTGGACGACGATGCCGAAGTGCTACACGCTGTCGAGCGAGACCTGCGGCGGCGATATGCTGAGCGCTTCCGAGTTTTGCGCGCGGACTCCGGCGCGTCCGCGCTGGAGGCGCTGCGGGGGCTCTTGAAGCGGGGTGATGCGGTGGCGCTGCTTCTGGTCGATCAACGGATGCCCCAAATGAGCGGAGTGGAGTTCCTCGGGCAGGCGATGGAGATTTTCCCCGACGCCAAGCGTGTCCTGCTGACCGCCTATGCCGATACCGATGCGGCGATTCGCGCTATCAACGACGCCAGAATCCATCACTACTTGCTAAAGCCCTGGGACCCACCGGAGGAACACCTCTACCCCGTGCTCGATGACCTCTTGGACGATTGGATGGGATCGTTCCGCCCGCCTTTTGAAGGGGTTCGCGTTCTCGGCACTCGCTGGTCTCCGCGCTCTTACGCGATCAGAGACTTCCTAGCGCGCAACCAGGCGCCTTACCAATGGATCGATGTGGAGACGGCGGAACAAATCGCCGACGTGCGCCGCCTGGTGGGAGCGGTGGGAGCGGAAGCCTCCAAATTGCCGATGGTGCTCTTCCCGGACGGTTCGTCTTTGGCTGACCCGAGCACAGCGGAGTTGGCTGACAAACTAGGTCTGCGCGTGCGGCCCGAGATGGCCTTTTACGATTTGGTGATCGTGGGCGGCGGTCCGGCAGGCTTGGCGGCGGCCGTTTACGGCGCATCGGAGGGTCTGCATACGGTACTGATCGAAATGGAAGCTCCGGGCGGTCAGGCGGGGATGAGTTCACGCATAGAGAACTACCTCGGCTTTCCTTCCGGATTGAGCGGTGGTGACCTGGCGCGGCGCGCCGTGGCCCAGGCCCGGCGTTTCGGAGTTGAAATTCTCGCCCCGCAGCAGGTTACTGGCGTCCGCGTGGAAGGACCCTCGCGCATCATCAAGCTGGCGGAGGGAACCGATATCGGTTGCAAGGTGTTGCTGATCGCGACCGGAGTTGCCTACCGCAAGCTGGGTGTGCCCGGCGCGGAGCGCCTGGCGGGGTGTGGCGTCTACTATGGCTCGGCCTTGACCGAGGCCATGTCTTGCAAGGATCAAGACGTCTACATTATCGGAGGTGCGAACTCCGCCGGGCAGGCGGCGATGTATTTCTCCAAGTATGCGCGGCGGGTGGTCATGCTGGTCCGTGGCGGATCCCTATCCGCCTCGATGTCGCAGTATCTCATCGACCAGATCAAGAAAACGCCGAACATCCAGGTGGAAACACACTGCCAGGTGGTGGAATTGCTTGGGAACGATCACCTGGAAGCACTTTCCATATACTGCGGAGACACCGGAAAAACCGAAACGGCGCCCACAAACCTGCTCGCGATCTTCATTGGGGCAGAGCCCAACACGGATTGGCTGGCCGGCGTCGTGCAGCGTGACGAGCGCGGCTTTATCCTTACCGGAGCTGAGTTGGTGCGCGACGGCAAGCGCCCCCAGGGGTGGCCGCTGGCGCGTGATCCGTACTGGACGGAAACCAGCGTCCCGGGTATCTTCGCTGCGGGCGACGTCCGCCACGGTTCGGTGAAGAGAGTGGCATCGGGCGTGGGCGAGGGCTCCATAGCGGTGCAGTTCGTCCATCAATACCTTAGTGAGGTGTGACTTGGCGGAGAACGTAACGGGTGAAACGGGCAAGAGTTTGATCGACGATCTGCGCAAGATCGAGGTCTTCGCGGACCTGCCCCAGGAACACCTCGTGTGGTTGGTGGAAAAGTTTGAGGAAAGGATCTTCCAGCCGGGAGAGATCATGGCTCGAGAAGGTGACCCTCTGGACCATCTCACCGTGATCATTGAGGGGGAGATTCGCATACAACGGGGAAATGGGCTGGACGCGCTCATTTTCAGGGGGTATGCCGGCCAGGTTACCGGCCTGCTCCCCTACTCGCGGTTGACGCATTACGGCGGCACAACCCAAGCCGTGCTTCCCACCCGAGTTGCGCTGCTGCACAGGAGCCTTTTCCCGGAAATGATGCAGCGCATTCCCCAGCTTGGTCAGCGTTTGGTGGCCCTCATGTCCGACCGCATCCGCGAGACTACCAAGATGGAGACGCAGCGCGATAAGCTGATGGCGCTCGGTAAATTGTCCGCGGGTCTGGCGCACGAACTGAATAACCCTGCCGCCGCTGCCCAACGGGCCACTGCAAGCCTCCGCGAGGCGCTTGAGACGGTACGCGACGCCAGTATCCGGCTCGCCCGCCACGCTCTTTCCCAAGAACAAAGAGAGATGATTACCCGCTTTGAGCATGAGGCCGGGCAATATTCCCCCGTGATTCCCGCGGACCCTCTGGCGCAAAGCGATCGCGAAGAGCGCATTACGACATGGCTGGAAGGGCGTCACACGCCGGATGCCTGGAAAATCGCGCCCGCCCTCACCGACGCGGGCGTGGATATAGCCAAGCTCGAAAGCCTGGCCTCCCAGGTGGGTGAGAAAGTGCTGTGCGATGCACTCATCCGCATCGCTTCTATACTTACGATCTCGAGGCTGATCAGCGAGATCGAGATCAGCACCAAACGCATCTCGCATCTGGTCCAAGCGATCAAGGAATACTCTTACATGGACCAGGCGGCGATGCAGGTGGTCGACCTGCATCAGGGACTTGAGAATACGTTGACGATTCTCCACCACCGCCTCAAAGGCGGAATCAAAGTAGTCCGCGAATACGACGAGAACCTCCCGCGAATTTGCGCCTTTGGCGGCGAGCTCAACCAAATTTGGACAAACCTGATCTCCAACGCCATCGAGGCCATGCATGGGAAGGGTGATCTGCGGGTGCGGACGGCGCGGGAACTCGACCGCGTGCTCGTCGAGATTGGCGACAACGGACCTGGAATCCCACCCGATGTTATGCCGCACATCTTTGAACCTTTCTTCACCACCAAGGGAGTCGGCGAGGGGACGGGTTTGGGCCTGGATACCGTTTGCCGGATTATCAGGGGTCACCATGGCGAGATCCGGGTTTCATCGCATCCGGGCGACACTCGGTTCCAAGTTTATTTACCTGTAACGCAGCCGAAAGCCCAGTCATCTACAGCATAGAGGAGGGAGATAATGCCGGAAACTTGCTCACACCTTGACCAGGTACGCGACCCTTCACCAAAAACCGACGGATGCGAGGAGTGTTTGAAAATGGGCGATTCGTGGGTTCATTTGCGCCTGTGCGAGATTTGTGGTCACGTCGGGTGCTGCGACTCCTCGAAGAACAGACACGCCACGAAGCACTTCCGAAAGACCAAGCACCCGATTATGCGATCTCTTGAGCCGGGCGAGAACTGGGGATGGTGTTACATCGACGAAGTCATGATTGAGCCGTTCCCGTGAGGAACCGCCGCACTCCAAAGCTTCGCAACCGGTGCGGTGACGTAGTTGGCGTCAATGGGTGAATCAGACCGATGACGACGATACAGAAAATTCTGTTTCCGGTGGACTTCTCGCCATCCTGCGCTGCCATGGCTCCCTTCGTCAAGAGAGCGGCAGCGATGTTCTCGGCCAAGGTAACCCTCCTTTACATCCTGGAGCCTTGTGTGTCCGGGTTCGAACTGCTGACGCGGCCGCTGCCCCAGGCGGAGGAGGACCGCAAAATCGTTGCTTGCGCCAAACTCGAATCGTACCTCGGCTCGGAATTCCCGTTACATGAGATTCCAAGATTGTTGGTGGCGGGGGAGGCAGCGGTTCGAATCGCCGAAGTCGCGAGGGAACGTGGCTTCACCGTGATCGTCATGCCCACTCACGCCGGAGTGTTCCGGAGAACGCTGCTTGGCTCCACCACGGCGAAGGTTCTGAATGACGCTGACTGTATGGTATTGACCACGCAACACGCGGAAACGATATCGCCCAGGCGGCTCGAACACCGGGAATGGGTCTGCGCCATTGGCTTGAGCGCGGATTCGGAAAGGGTCCTGCGCATTGCCAGCCAGTTAGCGGAGACCGCTCATGCGAATCTCACGCTCGTCCATGCTATACCGTCCGCCGTGCCTGGCGTACCCGCTCAGTTGGACCTGGAAGAGCGCGTGCAGTCCATGGAAAAGCAGGCAGCCCGCGAGCGCGTCCGGGAGTTGCAACGGGTCGTGGGCTCGCACGCTCACGCAAGTATCGCCGTCGGCCCCATTAAAGACGCGCTGACCGAAGCGGCGTGCAGGTTGCAGGCGGATGTGCTTGTGATCGGGAGAAGCTCGCAACCCGGCGCCCAAGGCCGCTTGCGGGACCTCACTTACGCGGTGGTTCGTGACGCGCCTTGTCCAGTGCTGAGCGTTTGATGCTGGGTCGCGGTGTGTCTCTGGCGCGGACAAAGCAGATATAGCTCGCGCAGCGCGGACCGGTTTTGTGGGTCCGCGGCTAGTCCTTGCCCGTGGGGGAAGAACCGAGGGCCTACAAAACAGGCCCGCGCTACGCCTGCTCTTCAAAGCGGGGAATATCCTTGAACGTCCAGGTGGACGTAAAAGAAAATGGCAGACAACGCTGAAAGCCCCGCTAACTCGCGACCGACGGTTCCCGCAGGTAAGAATGCGGCGCCTCCCCCGGCCCACGAACCCTGGCAACCCCAATCCAATATTTGGGTGATTGGCGTGGTGGTGGCACTGGCGGCCTTCATGGAGGTGCTCGACACGAGCATCGCCAATGTTGCCTTACCTTACATGGCGGGCAGCCTGGGCGCGACTAACGACGAGAGCACCTGGGTCCTTACTTCCTACCTGGTTTCGAATGCCATCGTGCTGCCCATCAGCGGATGGTTCGCCAACGTACTCGGTCGCAAGAGATTTTTCATGATATGTCTGGTGATCTTCACATTGAGTTCCCTGTTGTGCGGGATTGCGCCCAGCCTCGGGGCGATGATTTTCTTTCGCGTGCTGCAAGGCGCAGGGGGGGGCGGATTGCAACCCATGGCCCAGGCGATCCTGGCGGATACCTTTCCGCCGCAACTGCGCGGCGTGGCCTTCGCGCTCTATGGCGTCACCACCATCGTCGCGCCAACCATCGGGCCGACATTGGGCGGGTGGATTACCGACAATTACACCTGGCGCTGGATTTTTTTCATCAACCTGCCGGTGGGCATTATGGCTTTGCTCCTGGTTTATAAGTTGATCGAAGACCCGCCTTGGGTGAAGCGCGCCAAGGGAGCGGGGATAAGATTCGATTATATCGGTGTGTCTCTGCTCGTCCTCGGCGTGGGCGCCTTGCAGGTGATGCTTGATAAGGGGCAGGAGGACGACTGGTTCGGGTCGCGCTTCATTCTTACCCTTGCCGTTGTTGCCGCCGTCAGCCTCGTTTCCCTTGCCCTCTGGGAATGGTTTAGCAAAGCTCCTATTATTGATGTGCGTCTTTTCAGGAATTTGAACTTCGCCGGCGCCAACGCGATGATGTTTGTTCTGGGGATCGTGCTGTTCTCCAGCCTCGTCATGATGCCCCTATATCTACAGTCGCTCATGGGATACACGGCCGAGTCGGCGGGTCTGGTGCTTTCCGGTGGCGGTCTGCTACTGCTGTTCCTGATGCCCGTGGTGGGGGTGCTCGCGTCCAAGGTCCAGGCGCGTTATATCATCGCCTTTGGGTGGCTCTCGCTCTCACTTTCCATGTACTACACCACCCAACATATCGACCTTGAGATAAGTTTCTGGTCGGCCACGATGCTCCGAGTGGTGCAGGTATTTGGCCTGGGTTTCCTATTCGTTCCGATCAACCTGGTCTCTTACGTCGGCATGCCGACGGAGAAAAGCAACAATATCGCCGGCCTGGTCAACTTCATGCGCAACATCGGAAGCAGCATCGGAACGTCGATGGTAACCACCCTTATTGCCCGCCGGTCTCAATTCCACCAGGTATATCTGGCGGCGCACACCACCATGGGAAAGCCCAGTTTTACCCAGGCGGTCAGGGCTCTTGCGGCGCGCCTGGCTCTTTCGGGCCTGGACGTCTCGCGGGCCACGAGTAAGGCCTACGGTCTGATCTATGGGGCGTTGATTGGCCAGGCGACGACCCTTGCTTACATCGATACTTACTGGGTTCTGGCCATCGGTGCCGCGATTATGTTCCTGCTTTCTTTCGCCCTCAGGAAAAATGCGCCGGGCGGGGGCGGTGAGGTAGCCATTGGCTAAAAGCAGTCGATAGACGATAGTCGAAAGTTAAAAGCAGGTGAAAGTTCAAAGTCGAGAGTCAAATGACGAAAGCCCGGCTAACGGCTCTCCCTTAAACTTTCAACTTTCGACTTTCAACTCCTCTGAGGCCTTCACTATGATTCGAGTCATCACCATTGAACGGGAATACGGAAGCGGAGGGGGCGTGATCGCGGAGAAGTTGGCGGCGCGCTTGGGTTGGAAGCTCTGGGACCAATTGCTGACCCAGGAAATTGCGCGGCGGATGGATTGCGACTGCCGTGCCGTGGAGAAGCATGAGGAGCGTAAGGACCCGGCGTATTACCGCCTGCTCAAAGCCTTCATGCGAGGCAGTCATGAGGGAAGCTTGAACGCCCCGCGGTTGAAGATGGTGGATACCGACTGCGTCCGCGAGGTTGCGCAAAAGATTCTTCCGGAGATTGCCGAGGCCGGTAACTGCGTCATCGTGGGGCGAGGGTCAGCTTATTACCTCTGCGGCCGCTCCGACTCCTTTCACGTTTTCATCTACGCACCCTTTCACGAAAGGGTGCGCCGGCTGCAATTAACCGGCAAAAGTGAGAAGGAAGCGGAGGAATTGGCGGAGACGGTAGATCGCGATCGTGCAGATTTCATCAAGCGGTATTTCAATGTCGATTGGCCGGCAAGGCATTGCTTCCACTTAATGATTAATTCTGCTATCGGCGATGAAGTAGCGGTCGAAATCATTCTCGATGCCATGGCGCGGTATGCGAAGGAACCAGCGTGATCCACCGTCCCCGCATCGACGAGGAGGTGTAATGTTTGGCAATCAACGGGCTCGGCATCCACTTTTATTCATGTTTCTCCTCGTAACCTTCCTAGTTGGTTTTCAGAGGTTGGGTGTGGGCCAGACGCGGAACCCGTTTCTCGGGAGCGTGCCCACGGGCCAAGCTACGGGAACGACGCTCGACCTTTCTCTCCAGGAAGCGTTCGAGCGTGCGCTGAAATACAACCTCGGCGGGATTGAGAGCAGCGAGAACACTCGCGCCGCTCACGCCATGCGCCTCCGCGGTTTGAACGCGCTGCTCCCCAACCTTTCGGCACGCCTCAGTGGCACAGTTCAACAACTCGATCTGGCCGCTGAAGGCCTCGGCGGGTTGAAAATCCCCGGCGTCCACCTCCCGCAGGTGGTGGGGCCCTTCGGTGTTGAGGATGCCCGCGCTTACCTGTCCCAGGAAATCTTCAGTTGGTCCGATATCAAGAACTGGAAGTCGGCGTCCGAGGCGGAAACGGCGTCACAGTACACCTACAAGAGCGATCGCAACCTGGTGGTCTATACCACCGGCAATGCCTACCTCCTGGTGATTTCGGATATCGCAACAGTGGAGTCGGTCCGCGCGCAGGTGAAGACGGCCCAGACGCTAGTCGAGAATGATGTGGATCTCAATAAACACGGTTTGATCGCCAGCATCGATCTGCTGCGCGCCCGGGTAGAGTTCCAGACGCAGCAGCAGCGACAGATCGCCGCTGAAAACCAAGTCGCAATTGACAAGCTTACGCTCGCGCGAGTGATCGGGCTCCCGAGCGGCCAGGAATTCCATCTGTCCGACTCGGTTCCTTATGCGGCGCTGGATGGTATGACCCAGGAGCAGGCGCTCCAGCAGGCCATGTCAACAAGACCTGACTATCTTAGCGCCAAGGTGCAGGTGCACGCGGCGGAGCTGGCGCGTCAGGCCGCCGCCGCCGAAAACTATCCCTCGTTGTCTACGGACACGAACTATGGAGACATCGGTAGTCCGAACTTTGGCACCTCGCACGGGACCCTCGGTTTCGCCGTCACCTTGAACGTTCCCATCTTCCAAGGGAGCCGGGTGCGGGCAGACAGGTTGCAGTCAGATTCGGCCTTGCAACAGCGTAAGGCAGAACTCGCCGACCTGGAGGGCCAGATCGACGACCAGGTGCGCACGGCTTTCCTCAACCTCAGATCCTCATCCGACCTCGTGCGCGTGGCCGAGAGTAACATCGACCTTGCCAACCAGACGCTGGCCCAGGCGCGGGATCGGTTCCGGGCGGGGGTTGCCGATAATCTTGAGGTCATCCAGGCACAGGAATCCGTGGCCTCGGCGAACCAGTCCTACATCAGCAGCCTTTTCGCATTTAACCTGGCGAAAATCTCTCTCGCGCAGGCCATCGGCATTGCCGAGCAATCGGCACTGCACTTTTTGGGAGCAAAGTAACTATGGCAGGCACAACCACACCAACTCCGGAAACGGGAAAGCCCGGCGAACCGAAATCGAGCGCCACAACCTTGGGGACAGGACGCCCCCCTTCGAAGCGTGGAAGACGGGGCTGGATGATCTCCCTGGTCGTGCTCGGCCTCATTCTGATCGTGGTCGCGATTCTTCTATATCGCCACTATTCCCAGTGGGAGTCCACTGACGATGCCCAGATTGATGGCTATATCTATCCGGTCAGTTCCCGCGTTACCGGCTACGTGATTCGCGTGATGGTGGATGACAACCAATACGTAAAGGCCGGCACCGTGCTGGTGCAACTTGACCCCAAAGACTACGAGGTCGCCCTGGCGAATGCCAATGCGACTTTGGCCAACGACCAAGCCAGCGCCGCCGCTTTGCAGGCCAATGTTCCCATTACTTCCGTAAACACCTCGAGTGAGCTCTCCAGCGCCGACGCCGATGTGGAGAATTTCAAAGCGGGACTGGTTGCCGCCCAACGGGACTTTGACGCCGCACAAGCTTCCCTTCAGCAGGCGGAAGCCAATGACCTGAAGGCCCAGGATGACGTTAGCCGCTACAAGCCTCTGGCGGCGAAGGACGAGATACCTCAACAACTGTACACGCAGGCCGTAGATTCCCAGAAGGCGACTGCGGCGGCCGTGCAAGCAGCCAAAGCATCAGCCGCTGCCGCGGAACAGGCGGTCACTCAGGCGCGCGACAAGATTGCGCAAGCTCAGGCGCGATTGCGCTACGCCGAGACCAGGCCCCAGCAGGTTTCCGTGCAACGTTCCCGCGCCGAAGCTGCGGAAGCGGAGACCCAGCGCGCCCGCGCCGCCATCGAGCAAGCTGAACTCAACTTGCAATACACCACAATTGTGGCGCCGATCGACGGGATCACGGGCCAGAGATCGGTGCAGCCAGGCCAGAACGTCTCACCGGGCCAGCAACTGATGACCATCGTCCCGCTTGACACTCAGAATATTTGGGTGACCGCCAACTTCAAAGAGACCCAACTGACCTACATGCGGCCCGGCCAGCATGTAGAGATTTCCGTTGACACTTATGGGCGTACCTACAACGGGCATATTGAAAGCATCGCCGGCGCCAGTGGGGCGCGCTACAGCCTTCTGCCGCCGGAAAATGCCACGGGCAATTACGTCAAGGTCGTGCAACGAATCCCCGTGAAGATTTTTTTCGAAAAAGGTCAAGATCCGCAGCATCAATTGCGGCCAGGGATGTCGGTGGAGCCCAACGTGAAAGTCCAATAATGGCAGGTGAGTCTCAATACCAGCCTAAGATTTGAAAGGGGAAGATCGCAAAATGAAAGCAACGGCAACCCAACTGGACAATCGGGACCAGCTTTTGGTCCGCTTGGCTGAATCGCGGTCGATGACCGATGACTTGTTTCGAGTCGTGCGGTCGGAAGCACTCTACGACCGCCCTATTTCTGAACGGCACCGAATCGTTTTCTACATCGGCCACCTGGAGGCCTTTGACTGGAACCTGGTCGCAGACCAGGCGCTGGGCCTCGGACCTTCTCACCGGGAATTCGATCGTCTCTTCGCCTTCGGCATCGATCCGGTGGGTGGTGGCCTCCCCACGGACCAACCCTCCGATTGGCCCGGCCTCGCGGAGGTCAATGCCTATGACCTTCGCGTCCGCCAAGAACTGGACGGAATTTTGAGCGACAGATCGCCGGCCTCCGCGAGCCGTTGGAAGTATCCACAGGAAGTCATCCTTAACGTGGCGATCGAGCATCGGCTGATGCACGCAGAAACTCTGGCGTACATGCTGCACCAGTTGCCAACACAGCGGAAGATCGCGCCGCCCAGCTATCGTTCCCTAGCGCCCTCGGAGGCCGGTCCGCCGGTCCTTGCCCGGATGGTCGATATTCCGGCTGGTACCGTGACGCTGGGGATTCCACAAGGACGCGAATGGTTTGGCTGGGACAACGAGTTTAAGATTCATTCGGTGCACGTGCCGGCCTTCGCGATCGACGCCTACAAAGTCACAAACGGTGAATTTCTCAAGTTCATGCGCGCGGGCGGATACGAATATCAAAGCTACTGGACCGGCGCAGACTGGGCCTGGATCAAAGAAGAGAACATCGGCCATCCACGCTTTTGGCACGAGCGCCAAGGGCAGTGGTTCTATCAGGGTATGTTCGAAGAGGCGCCATTGCCGCTGGGCTGCCCGGTCTATGTCAGCTACGCGGAGGCCGCAGCTTACGCCCGTTTTGTTGGCAAGTCGCTTCCCACTGAGGCCCAGTTTCATCGCGCAGCTTACGGGACGGAGGAAGACGTGGAGCGGGCGTATCCCTGGGGTGATGCGCCACCCGACGTTGGGCGCGGCAACTTTGACTTCCAGCGTTGGGATCCCGTCGCGGTGGGGACCTATCCCCGCGGCCGCAGCTCTTTCGGAGTGGAAGACACTCTCGGAAATGGTTGGGAATGGACCTCCTCCCAGTTTGCGCCCTTCCCTGGCTTCGAGCCTTTTCCCTTTTATCGCGGCTACTCGGCAAACTTCTTTGACGGAAACCATTATGTAATGAAAGGGGCCTCGCCGCGCACCGCGGGGTGCATGGTGCGGCGTTCGTTCCGCAACTGGTTCCAAGCGCACTATCCGTTCGTATACACATCCTTCCGCTGTGTGAGCAACTGAAGGGAGCCGATATGCTGATCCGTGGTGGCGTAACCCGTCCTGTCAACTCGTTTGCGGAAGACGTGCGTGCGGGACTCGGGCGGTCGGGGCAGAAGGAGTTGCCGTCAAAGTACCTGTACGACGAAGTGGGCTCTGCCTTGTTTGAAGTGATCACCAAGCTTCCCGAATACGGGTTGACGAGGGCGGAGGAGCGGGTTTTGCGGCAACACTCCGGGGACATTGCGGAGCGGTTCGCTGCGCATGGGTTGGTTGTGGAGCTCGGCAGCGGCAGCGGCCGGAAGACGCGCCGGATACTGGAAGCCCTCGCCCACCATCAATCGACGACGTACTGCCCTATTGAGATTTCCTCGACGGCTCTGGAGAGTTGTGAGCGCGAACTCGATGATTTGCCCAACGTCAGCATTCTGGGATTTGAAACCGAATACCTGGATGGTCTGAGCCAGGCGGTGGCTCGCCGAAGACCCGGCGAGGGAGTCGTGGTGCTTTTCCTGGGTAGCTCGATCGGCAACTTTGATCGCGGGCCCGGCCGGGACTTCCTGCGCAAAATTCGCGAGGCCCTGGAGCCCGGCGATGCGCTGTTGCTCGGCACGGATCTGGAAAAGCCCCTGGCCCAACTCCTTCCCGCCTACGACGATTCTCTCGGCGTGACGGCAGTATTCAATAGCAACGTGCTGTCTCGCATCAACCGGGAGCTCGGGGGTGATTTCGACCTGTCCCGATTTGAGCATGTGGCACTCTACAACGCCCGGGATCGGCGCATCGAGATGCACCTCCGCTCGGTGGAAAGCCAGACCGTTTTCATCGAAGGGGCTCATTTCACCTTCCAGCGCGATGAGACTATCTGGACCGAGAGTTGTCATAAGTATGGTCCGCACGAGGCCCCGGAGATGGCCGAGCAGACCGGGTACAAGTGCGTGGCGCAATGGGATGATGATGAATGGGCATTCGCTGAGAACCTGTTCGTCGCCGTGTAGCGCCCGCGATGCTTGCCGATCGCATCGATGGCAAATTTGATCAATCACGCTCCGCCGCCCAGTCAAATTGCCAAGGAGCCGGAATGAGAAAGTTTTCCTCTCTTCGGTCACTCACGTTGCTTGCGCTGGCGATTTCTATGGCTGGCCGGGTGCTGGCTGGCCCCGTTCCGGCCCAACCCCAGGCGGGTGGCGTATCGACTCTGGCAAAACCAGCGGAGATTCGAATCCCCACTGGGCCTGTGCGCGTTTTGGTGCAGAGTCCTGCTGACTCGGTCACGGATCTACAGGTCATCTGCTTATTCCAGTCTACCCCGTCGAACACCCTGCACGGATCATTGATCGAAATCAACGGCAAGCTCAACGGCCTTCTCGACCGAATCCGTAAACCGTCCATGTTTCGTGGAGAGCTCGGCGAAACGATGTTGATTATCCCGCCCGCGGGCAGTCTAAATGCAAGGAAGCTTCTGGTCATCGGTCTTGGAGACTCCGAGACATTCACGCCTCAACGCATGGAGTTGGTGGGATCGATCCTATACGGGGAGGCAAATCGCCTGGGAGTTGCGCATCCATTCTTTGCGCCGACAATTCTTGACGGCGGCGTTACGAAATTTGAAACAGGACAGGTATCTGAACATGTCGTCTCCGGGTTCTTGCGCGGCGCGCGTACGGAAAGAGCCCTTACAGACGCGGGAGCGTTGCACGGACAGGCAATACAGGACCTCACCTTCCTTGCCGGGCCAGCGCACGCCACTGACACTCAGCGGGGAATTGAAAGGGCGATCGCCGCTGATGCTATAAAATAGCGATATGGCGGGGGTACGGCATGCGAACGGCAATCCAATGAGCGAAGCGCGAGAAGCCGTCATTGAGTTCCGCCGCGTTTCTTTCCGCGCGGCGAATGCGCACCTGCTCCTTTCGGACCTAAGCCTGAGTGTCCGCCGCGGCGAAACCCTGGTGCTCCTCGGGCGCAGCGGGTCCGGCAAAACCACCACGCTCAAGCTCATCAACCGCATGCTGGAACCGAGCGCCGGCGAGGTCCGGGTGGAAGGGCGCTCGACTCTCGAGTGGGATCCCATTCGCCTGCGGCGAAGCATCGGTTATGTAATCCAGGAAGCAGGACTCTTCCCGCACTTCACGGTGGAACGCAACGTTGGCTTGGTGCCGCAACTGGAGCGGTGGACGCCGGAGAAAATCCGTGCGCGGGTGCGAGAGATGCTTGCGCTGGTTGGCTTGCCGCCCGAGCAGTTTCTTTCGCGCCACCCGCGGGAGCTTTCCGGCGGGCAGCGGCAGCGCGTGGGCGTGGCACGAGCCTTGGCGGGCGACCCACCGCTCTTGCTGATGGACGAGCCCTTCGGGGCGCTTGACCCTTTGACCCGGGCAGAAATCCAGCGTGAGTTTCAATCGCTCCAGGAGCGCCTCAAGAAAACCATCGTCTTCGTGACC
>Ga0182030_10012244_pt1 | contig 17213 bp, 12 predicted proteins | sample 812S3MmetaG_FD_121299 | JGI IMG/M metagenome (GOLD analysis project Ga0182030, IMG submission 121299) | Permafrost microbial communities from Stordalen Mire, Sweden - 812S3M metaG (Illumina Assembly) | ecosystem: Environmental > Terrestrial > Soil > Wetlands > Permafrost | place: Sweden...
ACCTTTTCTTCCCACCGAATTCACGGCGACCAAGTTCTCAACAGCGGCCGACAAAGCCGAGTTCGGCAATCACTTTCTGCGCTTCATCGAGTCCGAATGGGCGCAGCCGCTATTCACCAAGGACTTCTATCAGCGCCTGTCGATGTGCTTCGGACATATTGCGCACTGCGACCGTGGAACATTCTACGAAACCTGGTTCACGCGCGATCAGGACCGGCTGCGCTTCCTTGAGAAGACCCTCAAGTGGCCGTGCTGGGGCGATCCGGAGTACACATTCTCCGATGTCGAGCGCTCCATTCAGCAGGAGCTGCGCAAGCGCAACTATCTGGCTCGATACCAACTGCGTGTGGCCGAAGCGGAGCGCGCGAGCGAGATCGAGACACTGAGGCGTCTGGAAAACAAATATCGTGTCCCCGCCAATCGAACGGACGATGCAGGCGCGACAACCGCTGATTTAGCTACAGCTGAACCGTCGTCGCCAGTGAACGAAAGAATCCCAGTTCAAGCCAGCCTGTTCTGAAATCCGCAAACAATCCGCATCAACCATTTCTGCCCATCAGGGCAGACAAGGAGACGATCGATATGGCCACTCTGAAAGTGGAAGCCCTCCCGCGCGAGTTCTATTTCAATGGCACGCGCATTCCCGATCCCGCACCGCAGATGACGGCCGAGGAAATCCGCGACCTGCTGTGAAAGGAAACGCCAGCCAGGGAGTTTCACGGTAAATACATCCAGCAGCAACGAAGTTGTGTGGGGCGTCACCGCATAGTGGGGCAGACGGGCAAAGCGTCGGAAATATAAAGCATCATTTCGTCTGCTTTTCGTTTTGCCGGGCAAAGTTGCTGGTGAATAGATTGTACAAGCAGGTTTCCACGCCGGGCCTCAGTTATCGGCGTCAAGTCGTCGACCATGACGGTCTCCCTGAGATTGCGTTGACTCTGTTTGCGCACGATCTGGAGAAGTCGCTTTCAGAGTCGTCGGTGCCGTTGTACATCCGCGAGATTATTTCGATTGCAAATTGGGCGAGCACCGATCGGGTGGCTTCGGCCCAGGGTTGGACCATCTTCGGCAAACCACAGGATGTGCGCGCACTCGTCCGTGAGTATCTGACGATAGGTGCGCATTGTAAGGTTACAGCACGGGCTGACCTGTGCGGACTCAAGGTTTCTTACATCAACGCAACGAATGGGACGCGAGTCAACGTACGCATGCTGTTGTCTGCGCTCAAGCGACTCTACGACTTCCTGATCGTTACCGGCCGGTACCCATTTCCGAATCCAATGGTTCACGAAGATGCCGCCAGGGTCCGGCTCGAATTGCGGGAACAGCACCGACTTTCAATCCGAATGCTTCGTGGCCGTGAGCCCATGCCACCCGAAAGCGGAGTAGACGAGCGATCCGGTATTCGGTTGTCGGAGAACTATTTCCGCTTCATTCAGCAGGAGTGGAAGCCGCAGACAATCGACGACCCCGAGTTCCCGCATATTATCCAGGAGGCCGGTAGGCGTTTTGGCTGGAAGTTGCGCGAGATCTGCGTGAGCCGAACTCTCTTCGAATCAGGTGCGCGTATATCCGAAGCTGTCGGCCTAACGGCGCTGGATTGGGCGGTGGGAGGGTTTCGCAACATTCTGCAGAGCAGAAACAAAGGCAGCTTCGGCCAACGAACGAAGACGCTCATGATTTCCAACCCGACGACGAAGCTCTACCGGCGCTACTTCGACGACGATATGCACGGTCGAGCCGCAGTAGATCTTCAGCGGATGCGAGTCAGCACGCTGACAACGCTCTACAGGGCCAACCCGCAAAGTCTAGCGAATGTACCGCTGTTTCTCACCGAACAGGGAGTCCCTCTTACAGCGAAGCTTTTTCGTGAACAGTATTGGAAGCCCGCGTTGAAAGAGTCCGGGATCGACGCAGATCCTCACCAGGCCCGTCATTGGTTCGTGACAAATGCCTTGAGGAGCATTGATCGTACATCCAAAGATGAAGCCACACGCGCAAGACGGCGCCAGGAATTGATTCGATACATGGCATGGAACTCAGGCGAACGCACTTTGCGTTCGTATGACCATTTGCAGCGTGAGGCAGATTTTCACGCCCGGCTCGGGGTAATCCATAAGGAAATGAGGCGACGGGAACGGCGCAGTCAAGCACCGGGCACTGCTTCGAGCCCTCAGTCGATTGATGCGGCGACCGCTGCCGTGGAGCGGAGCAATCAGGATCTGGCCTTTCTCCTCGGGGAGGACGATGACGATTGACGATGCAGTAGCGGATCTGCGGAAAATCATCGGCTCTGATTGGCCGAAGATGATGCCGCTGCCTGAAGCAGCGGTGATTGCGCTGTGCGAGGCCCTGTGGGTTGGAGGCAAACGCCCCAACCACAAGACGCTCGCCCCCTATTTCTCGGGTATATCGACCAGGCCATTTGTTGCCGGCGTGGCCGCCTGGCGCCAGCTCCGCGGCTTCAAATCGAAGGCGCGCTATCCGCAGATCGGTACCCTCAAGGATCTTCTTCCACACATAGCTCCAGAGATCGGCACGGCCCCATTAACATGCTTCGATCCGAACAACGATGGCCGCTGGCCGATTCCAACTGCAAAGGTAATTGGTTACATTCGCGCGATTGAAAATCCATCTCTACGGAATACGGTGGCGCTCTTCGCTGGCCTCAAAGACTCAAGCCGGTATCAGTTTTACCTGCAACTCGCCTCGTGGGTCTCATCGATGCGTGTCGCGATGAAAGATCTTCAACTGGACGACATCACGAGGATCGATCCAGATGACATGTTCAGGCGGCTCCGGGAAGAACGTATTACCTCCGGGCTGTCGGAATACCAGCGTGTTACCCTGTCTGGTTCCTGGAACACCATCAGACACTGCTTTGACGACTACGCCGAAAGGCTGTCGGAGACGCAGCGCAAAATGATGGAAAAGTTCTTCCTCAGGCGGATTGTCGATCAAAGAAGAATCTCGATGACCGGGGAGTGGTCAGCCTGGAACCAGCAGAGGAAGGCGAAGGTAAAGGCAAAGACCGACACCGTCCACAGCAGATTTCATCAGTTGCGACACTTGGCTAGGTCCCGCCTCAACCAAGTCAAGCGAATGCACACCGCGTGCCAACAGGCGGCGGCTACCGTCCAGGCAAAGCGGCTTTCATTCCCGTATCACTTCAGCTATGAGGAGACTGCGCCTCTGGAAGGCGGTCGACTGGTGCGTCAAAGGGTGCATATGACGCTCTGGGATGCGACTTCCAGGTGGGACAGGTTGATTGAGCTTGGCTATAGCTCAATTATCAAGCCTCGTCTTCGCCGCAGACTGTCCGGAGAATTCTCTTCTCAGAAAAACTGCCTCCATGTTGAACATCGACGGACTGAGCCGCTGGAGAGTGGAGTTACTCCCGCGGAGCCATGGTTTCTCGAACTGTGCGACAACTACGTGTTTTCTGACGTGAACGGCACCGACCTGATGCGCAAGCGCGTCGAGTTCTACCAACGGTGGGGATACGACAACCTCGATCATTGGTATATGCCACAGCGCATAATCGGCTGGAGTTACCATCTGGCAGAATGGGCCTGGATGAGGGAGAAAGGTGGCCATCTCCTTTTTTCGACGGAAGGGCTTCTGATCGCGGCGCTCTTCGCGCATCTTGCGATTCGCATTCAAACCATCACCGGCGCCAGACTGGGCGAAGTCCAGCAGATTGCCCAGAATCCCGATTGCATCAAACAATTGATCAACGTCGGACCCAAGGGAACGGCTCGTTGGCTTCTTCGCATGGTTCCCAAAGGATCAACGGAACGGCAGAACTATTTTATAGATGAGCGCACCAAGGATGACCTGATGGAGGTCATCTCTTTTTTGCGCGACCAAACACAAGCGAAGAAAATACCTGTGGTTGCCCCGGAACATAACAAGACCCTTCCGGATCGGTACGTATTTCAATGGGGCGCGAGGTTGCTGAATCAATGCGTCTTGAATAGCGGGATCCGGTTTCTGCTGCACGGAGCGATTGTTCGCACCACAGACGGGCAAGGCGTCCACTTGACATCGCATATACTGCGCCACGCGTTTGCCACTGAGATGGCAGGCATGAAGGTTTCAGTGGATGTCATTGCCGCCATGCTGCACCAGCGCGATACGTCCGTGACGAAGTACTATTCCCAACCTACTCGGACACAGGTGATGGATGCAGCTGAAATGGTGTTCGTCGATCGGATAGATGTGGCCGCGGAGGCTCTTCGAAGCCCGTCTGAAATCGGCCGCATGCTCGCTGAGGCGGAAGGAAAAGTTGGTGCCCTGACAGAGGTAATCGGCGGCACATGCGTCGTAGCGAATCTTTGTCCAGCCAAGTTCGCCTGTATCGGCTGTGCCGGCAATGCTCCGGATCCGGACAAGCGCTACCAAATCGAGCAAAAGATGGCCTGGGCCAGGGAACATGCGCTATGGTCAACTCGAGAGAAGCTATTTCCCGAAGAGAGGCGGCTGAATCAGCTCGTGCAGGATTGTGAATTAATGCTCGAAGAGATGAGTCTAATCGAGCAAGCACAGCAAGATTCTCTTCAGACAGTTCAGATAGAGACCAGCGAGTCAGGGGTAGCGTGATCAAAGGCAATCGCAAGCGCGTGACGCCAGTGTGGCTTGCCGCGGCATGGGAGGGAAAAAGGACGGAGACGGCAAGCTGCGTTGAGGCCGCAATTGAGAAACTGCGGGAAGCAAATCGCCCCGTGACCTTGTCGTCCATCAGGAATGAAGTGTTCCTTCTCTTCGGTCGGTCCCTGTCGACGAACACGATCAAACGGAACGAAGACGCGTATGAACTGTACCTCGCTAACCGGCGTGCACCAAGGACACCCCAGGTCAAGGGCCAGTTGATTCTCGAATTGTATGCACGCACGGAGCCAGCGAAGAAGGCTGCGATACAGGCACGGGTGGCTCGGCTGCGACGGCACCCCAAGGACGATCTTATCGTTCGTCTCATGCGCATAGAGGAGTCGCTGACAGAGCAGATGGATGTGGCGAACAGGCTGCGAGAGAAGATCATTTTGGCAAACGACGCAAAGCAACGAAACCAACTATGACTAACGAAGGAGGGCGTAATGCAAGTTGAGCAAATGGAAAGAGAATTTACTTACAACGGTGTCAGGCTGCCTGACCCAGGTTCCCAGCTTTCTGTGGACCAGGTTCGCGAGACCTACGCCGCAGCATACCCGGAAATCGTGACCGCTTCTGTTGAAGGTCCTGAGGCAGTGGGCAACAAACTCGTTTATCGCTTCTCCCGGGCGATCGGATCGAAAGGCTGAGTTCTGGTTGATTCGGCGCCAACACGTGCAACGTTAAAGTATCCTACCGGATGGTTTGCAGCCGGGAGGGAAGTTGCTTCCGCGATGACGTTGCTCTCGGATGGAGCATTCAAGCTTTTCGTATTCCTATGTCTGCGTGCGGACCGCAGCAGTGCTCGGTTGGAGATCGATCAGGCGAGCGTCGCCAAGTCTCTCGCGAAGAGCCGCCGATCCGTGATTGTCTATTTCGAAGAACTAAGGCAACGAGGCGTGTGCGAGGTAAAATTTGCGGCCAACCAGCATACTCGCGGCGTGGTGCAAATCTGCGATGCATTCTGGCCTTATGTGATACCGGCTCCGGCGGAAAACACCGAGAGCGCTGACAATTACATAAAACGCATTCGGGCGCTCTTGGAAACCCGCAGGTGCGTTCGCCTCACTTTTGCGCTGGCAGACGAAAAGCTGGCCCGGGCTCTCTTCTTCGATCATGTTCCAATTGAAGTCATTGAGCATGCATTTCTGTTGGGGTGCACAAGGAAGTATGTCTCCTGGCTCAACGGTCAGAGCAGCGGGTCGATTGCCAGTTTCGGGTATTTTCGCTCTATTGTTGACGAAGTTGCTCAGATGGATACGTCGCCTGAGTATTGGCGCTATATCAGCGAGAGTCTTGACAAGTATGAGCGAGCGTGGCTAGCCCGGTCGACAGTTCACCGCACAGATGCTTTGTAGATCTCGGCTTACTCTTCACGTAAGGTCCTTGCAGGTCCGATTCTCGCTCATCAAGAGCTCCATGTACGGCCGCGCCAAGTTCGATCTGCTGCGTCTGCGCGTCCTCCATGCGGCCTGAAATCTAGTCTCCGATTGCACCCATGATCCCCGTGACACCTTCACCAAATATGCGGAAGAACCATTTTGCACTGGCGCTGACAGCAGCTTGATTGTGGCACCTTTCCATCAGGTCGCAGACGTGGCGCTCACTGGACTTGAACTTGCCCAGCAAGCGCCGCACGTCCGATCTCCGCTCAGCGAGCCCAGGGAGTTCTTGGGAATCGCCGATTGCAGTATATCCTGGTCCAGGCTCAGATCCGCGACCAACTTCTTCAGCCTGACGTTCTCGTTCCGCAGGCGCTTCCCCCTTCAGCCTCGCTCCCGAATGTCACCCTTTGTATCTTCCCCGCATACGACTTCGCGTCGCGTGGGGAACGGACTAAGGTACAGGTACGTCCTGCATCCCCACTACCGCGTCACTGCAATCGAAACTGTATTGGCCGCCGTAAGGAGTGGTCGCCACCCAATCGTTCCAGATCAGGCCCTGGGAATTTTGCAACGCCCACGCGCTGGTGACATTCTGCTGCATCCAGGGCAAGATACTACCATTGCTTATTGCGCCATTCACATACGCATACGCAGTCCAGCGCAAGGCGATTCCATTGAACCCGCTTCCATCGCTCCCTCCCTGGCCGTAGTTTGGAAGCAGGTTATAGCCGTTAGCAGTCCCGGCGTAGTTAGGAAGGTCCTCCATCAGATAAGTTGCTGCAAGATTAGCATCGGTCTTATCACCTTCCCAATAGAAAGCGCCAATTGCGGTTCCGTAGTTATACGAGTATTGACTGGTTGACTTGCCGCTGACGCTGACATTGTCGTACACTTCGCCCGTAGAAACGTTGTAAAGGTTGCTCTTCGCCCAACTGTAAATCGTGTTTGCCTCGTTCAAATAAGTAGAATTGCCTGTCTTGTCATAGAGCAGTACGCCGGCAATCACAAAGGTCCAGTTGGATGCGGAATTCTTAGAGGCCCCTGAACAACCGGATTCACACGCCGACTGCCACCAGATCCCGCCTCCGAACGTGGTATCGTAGCCGCGGCTATACACGGTATTGAAATTTGTCTCCGCATCGGTTAACAATGCGCTGTTGGCGGTGACGCCATACGCTCTCAAAAAGGCTATGGTGCCCCACATGAGATCGTCATCGTATTCATTCGAAGACCAATTGGTCCCATGTAGAGTAACAAATCCGTTCGTTAACTGGGTGATAATATTTTCATTGGTCGAATTGGAGTTCTCGTGATACGCGTCTATGGCCAATTCGATTTCTTCCGCGGCCACCCAGAAGGCTGTGGGCGTCGTCGAACCCTGATCGACACGGTAATCGTAGTTGTTGCCGCTTGGATTAAAGTAAAACGCATTGTTGTAATTGCTATAAGCGGTTTGGGCATCAGCGGATGTCCACTGGGCCTTGGCTGATTGAGTTGCGGCCAGCAGAATGAGAGTCAGAACAAGCGCGCCCCATGCTCTTCGCGCCCGCCAGAATGCTGCAAAACGGTTCGTGGTCATGACTGCCCCTTTCCTGGATTCTGTTTGGGTGTGTTGCTCGAAACCATGCGTTGTGTAGGACGATTCAACAAACATGTTGACAACGTTGTCATACTTTGGCGTAAAGCATACGCCGAGCCAACCAGGCGGGTCAAGAAGATATTTTGCCTATGACAATCGCATCGCAGCGCTGCGCGAGATGGGTGGCAAGGTAGATATCATCCTACCCTGTACGTTTGAGTGTTTCTCCAAGGGAGCCATTTGATTCGTCGTTCTTCATGGCGTTTGGCGCCATATGACAGAGAAGGGTAAGTATCCACGGGGCAAAGCCTTTTCAATTACCCACAAGTCTGTCTTCCTTTTCACACACTTACGAAATCCTCAGTACAAATGCCCGTTCTTCGGCCTGTTGAGAAATGAGGTATTCTCTTTTACCTTTCTCATGGCGGTCCGAATCCCCGCCAAATTCGCACTCGCGCGGAGTTGTGGGTAATTGACAGATGAAGCGGCCCTTTACATATATGTCGTGAAATGTTTTGCAATTCGGAAACTCCTCGACTACAAAAGGTAGTTGGCCGTGAGTCAGGCGTTTATCTATCTCCTATGGAAGTGAGTATTACACCCAAACCGTGGGCGGACATCCGCAGGATCCGCGAATAATAAACTCAGTACCGAGGACGATCTTGCGGGCCGAATGCTTTTTCACATCCGCTATTCGCTCGAAGAGAACCTTCGCGGCCTGGCGTCCCAGTTCACGTGACGGCTGGCGGACCACTGTCAAGCCCGGCGGAATCATCTCGGCAAGTTCAAAGTCATCAAAGGATATCAACCCCAGATCTTTGGCTATCCGCTTCTTTAGAACATTAAGCCCGCGCAGAACCAGCATGGTGCAGACCCAATTCAGCGAAAAGATGGCTTCCACTCTGTTGGGGCCTGAGAGAAATGTCGAAAGAACCTCGGGGGTCAGGTCGTTCTCATGCTGGACCAACAGTTCGAAAGTTTCTGCCCCTGCGGTTCTTATTGCAGAACGATAACCAGCAACGCGCTCAGAGCAGGTGTACAAATGGGGCCGAGCGCCCACGGCGAGAATCCGGCGGTAGCCGTGCGCGAGCAGATGTTCGGTGGCTTCACGAGCCGACTTGCGGTTGGTCACGGTGATGGTATCCACTTCTTGGCCACGGAGAGGCTCGTCGAAAACAACAACCGGCACGTTTTTTGCCCGGAGCGGCTTGAGGTTGCTCTTGCCGCTGCTCGCCGCGATTAGGACGAGGCCATCGATCTGACGTCTCATTATGACCTGAAGTTCGGACTCCTCGATCGCGACATCACCGCTTGAGCTGGCGAGGATGACCACGTAGCCGTTCTCGCGAGCAACGTCCTGAACGGCCTGCACAGCGGTCGCTGTAAATGGGTCAGCCAGATTCGGCGCAATCATCGCGATCGCCGCCGATCGTTTCGCTTTCAATCCCCTGGCCAACTCGTTTGGTTGATAGCGTAGCCGGACCATGGCTTCACGCACGCGGGCGGCGGTTGCGGGCCGGAGCTCAGGAGAGTCGTTCAGAGCCCGTGAGGCCGTCTTCAGGGATACACCGGCCGCTCGTGCTACATCAACCAAAGTTGCGGAACCGTTTTTGACTATCACCTTTTAACCCTCGCCCTTTCCGGCTGCCAGTTTTCCGTTGCCTCTGGTCAATGTCTAATAGCTAATGCCAGACGCCAACGACTCCAGGCTAGTGTGTTTCGTTTCTGGATATACAAGAAGAATGACAATGAACTGTATGGCCATGAGAACAGCAAGGGCCACGAATACTTCCCTCCCAAAGATGCTTGCGATTACCGGGAAAGACCCAACAATGAGGGCATTGGTGATCCAATGCACGGTGCTTCCGAAGCTTTGGCCACGGGCACGAACGGGCAGAGGAAATATTTCACTAAGGTAGACCCATACTACCGTGCCCTGAGAAAGACCGAAGAACAAGTTGTAGCACAGCAGGATTATGATCACGGAGGTGGCGGGCCAGCCCATATAGCGGATGGCAGGGAGCGCGATGAGACAGGCGCCCATGCCTGCCGCGCCAGCGAGCAAAAGCGGCTTGCGTCCGACCTTGTCGATGACACTAATAGCAACCGTGGTTACGAGAAGGCCAAAAGCAGCGACGAGGATTGCATCCTTGCGCCCGTTTAAACGTCCCGAGCCGAGTTCGGTGAATACATCAAGGATGTAGTAAAGAAGGACATTGACGCCGGTAAGCTGATTGAAAATGGCGATGCTGGCAGCCAGGAGGATGGGGCGGGTGTACCTGCGCGAGAATAGCTTCGATTGCCGCAAGCCGCCAAACTCATGGAGTGTATCGGCTAGGCGCTGTTGATCAGTCGCAGGAGCGGCTGAGCCTAGAGCGGCAAGGCTGTCCTGCGCCTCAGCGAATCGGCGCTTGAGTGCAAGCCAGCGCGGACTTGGAGCGGCCTGGAGAAGCAGAGACTCGCTGAAGAGCGCGAGAGCAGCTCCAAACGCCAACGAGTATCGCCATGCCGCACCGTGTTGGGAATGAAATGAAAAGAGATAGCCCAGGGCAAACCCGAGCACCACGCCGATGCTTATGTTGATTTGAAAACTACCGACCAGGCGTCCCCGCATCTGCGCTGGGGCAATTTCAGCAAGGTACATCGGAGCTGCAACCGAAATGAGTCCGATTGCGATACCGCCCACAAAGCGAAATGTAACGAAATGCGCAAAGGTAGGAGCGAAGGCAGCCCCCAGCGAAGCGATCGCGTAGAGTAGTCCCGAGATCTGGAGCGCTGCTCGCCTATCGATTGCATCGGCCACAAATCCGGCGAAAACCGAACCTGCAATGGTACCGAACAGCGCGGAAGAAACTGCAATGCCGAGCGCGGGGGCGGAAAGCGCGAAGTGCGTCCTCAGCTCCGGTGTTGCACTGGATATTGCGCCGATGTCATAACCGAACAGCAGCCCGCAACATGAGCCCGCCAAAACCGAGACTAATAACCGCTTCGTCATCCGAATGCTCATTAAGGCACTGATAACAGACTCCTGAGTGGCCCCGCAACGGGAACATTCACTGTGCGTCCTGCAGTATGACCGCGCCGACTATAGCATCGAGCGCGGAACTTTGGCTGGCCGCGTTGCCCCCGCTAAACGGCCCGGACCACACTTGTCCGAAACGAAAGTTTGTGCCTTGTGCGTGCGTCCAGATGGAATTTGCGTTGGTATTGATGAAGGACTTGTAGGCTTCCTGAGGATCCTGGCCATAGAGAACAACCAGGTTTCGAACGAAGATTCCCTTGAATTGAGGTCCGTCGGCTCCGCAGTTTGGCTCGCAAGGATCGTGCATGACTCCATTGGTGTCGACCAGGTTGGTAATCGCTGCAGTGGCAATCTTCTGGGCAGTCTGGGGCAGAGACGGATCGGGATTCAGCTGTGCAAGTTCAGTAAGCCCACCGAGCACAACTCCCTGGTTGTAGCTCCATGTAGCCTGGCCGTTATTCTTGCATTCGGTTGCGGAAGTCCGACCGGTTCTGGTCCCGAGACCGTCATTGATAAGACCTTGTGCATTGATCATTCCCGAGCCTGCGAACCACTTCCATTCCCTATTCGCCCAATCCAGGTATTGCGTGCTGCTCGATGAGTCGCGGTTCGCCAGGTGCGCAGCGACAGAAAAGAATAGCTCATTGGCAATAGCGTTTTTGTATCGCCGGTATTTACTCCACCAGATGCCGCCGCCGCAGGTATCATCCCAGCCGTTCGCCATATCCGCAAAGATCGATTTGGCGATTGACAGATATCGCTGGTCGCCGGTGAGGTCGAAAGCATCGATCCAGGCTAGAGCCCACCAACCCTCGTCATCGTAATACTTATTCAGGAAGCCGGGGTTGGTCTTCTGTGCGGCCGTATAGGTGTTCGCCAGCAGGGAATTGTATTGTGTTGATTTGCTGATACGCGCGAAGTCTACCAGCACTGTAATGGCATTGCCGGAATTCCACCAGCCAGCGTTGGTGTAGAGCCCCGTAGATGAGTTGTACCATCCCTGCAGTGTCTTTATCCCACGGGCGGCGCGCTGTTGCTGGCTAGGGGAGTTTGCAGGGGGCGTACCCCCATCGCTACCCCCTTTGGCGGCGCCGCTGGAAGCCACAAGCGCAAAAGCAGTAAGAGCAGAGATGCCGATCCGACGGATTATTCCCCGCATGTGTCCATCACCTTTCGGTCTAGATGCCGCCCCGCAATCTCAACGGAGAACCCTGATTCATCAATGCACGAATGACGTGCCTGCTTTTGATTCTCTACCCGCTAATTCGTGAATGCAAGCAAAGCGAGGCCGTCATAGAAGGCGCGATAGTCTGCGCCTTCTATCGACGGCATGAGAAATCCGAAGTTTAGAACAAAACCTTCAGCGACAGTTGCAACTGCCGCGGGCTGTTCTGGGTTGAGTTTCCGACAGTGCCATAGCCTGTATACGCACCTGGCAGATTTGCCGGGATACCGGCCACACGCTGCACTGGCGAGTTCGGGTTATTGGTGTTTGGCCCGTTGAAGATCGGTGTGTTCGTCAGGTTGAAGGCCTCAGCCCGAAACTGCAGCTTGGTCTTTTCGTAAATGGCGAATTGCTTTTGCAGGGCGACCTGGGATTGCTCTGCCCACGGATTCCTAACTTTAACTGTCAGTGGCCCCTGGGTGATGGCTGTGTACTCCGGGAAACCAGTAAAGCAATTAGGAGAAGAGTTGTTCAGATAACTTCCCCAGCTCTTTGTGGTGGGCTTGATGTTGTAGGTCCCGCAGGTGTAAAGCATGTTGTTCGGGAAGTTGATTGGAGTTCCGCTCTGGTCGTTGACGATCCAGTTAAGTTGCCACCCGCTGGCAACCTCATCGAGCAGGCCATGAGCATCGTTCAGGAGCATGCCGCCCTTGCCGATCGGAAGCTTGTAGCTGCCGCCGAAGCTGAAGAGGAATGGACGATCGCTGCCGTCGATACCATAGTAAGGTCCAGAATCGACGAGAAGACCATTGTTCAACAGCCCGGTAGCACTGATCACTTTGCCCCATGTGAAGGCGGTTGTAAAATTCAGCCCATTGCTGAGCAAGCCGCCTCCAGAGAAGCGCCTCTCGGCTTTCGCGACAAGAGAGTTGTAATTGCTATAGCCCCAAGGCGTATTCCATTCCCACTCCTCGGGTCCCCACTGGGCGTCATATTGTGGCATATTCACCATCAGGTCATAGAGAGGAACCGTGGTGACAGACCCCAGAAAGGTCGAGGTGGGAATGAGTGAATTGCCATAGAAGGGGTTCTGTACCTGCTGGTCCAAGTATGCCGGAGTCGCATGCCCTTGAGCGAATTGCGCTGGTGTTAAATGGTCCTTCTGGCTTCCGGCACGAAGATCCTTCGTACGGGCGCCCACGAACTCGACGTCCCACACAATGCCCCCACGTGCTTCACCTTGGAACCCGAATGAGAACTGCTGCGTGTATGGAATCTTGCGGTCCCAACTGTCAGCCCAAATAGGGCCGCCATCTCCAGATGCCAGCCCTTGGGAGTCACCTGGCGGAGTTGTATAGCCATTCGGAAAGGGGTTACCCTGGGCGAAGGCCAAGCTGGGTGTCAGGCCATTGTCGAGCGAGTAGTTGTAACTGGTCGTTGTATCCCATGTGGAAGTGCCGCCGAGTTCGAATCCAAGCGCGCGATATAAGCCCCACCCTCCGCGCATCACCAGCTTGTTGGTGAGACTGAACGAAGCACCGAACTTGGGCAACAGGATACCCCAGGTGTTCTGATATGGCGAGCGATCCTTCTGGAACTCAAGCCCTGCCAAAATTGGGCTTACAAAGGGAGCTCCGTTGGGAAGAATGACGCCGGAGATCGAACTGTTGATCGGATTCGTACAGGTATAGCAGAAGCCAGCCTGCAAGCGCCCGTTACGATCCGTCGGGGATAATTCGTTTTCGAAGCGTAATCCAAGGTTCAAGGATAGTCTGTGGCTGACCTTCCAGTCGTCCTGGATAAAGGCCGCATAGGATTTGTAGGACTCGTAAGTGGGGTCGCTGTACTCGACTCCGCCCGAGGCCGGGTAGCCGAGCAAGAAGCCCGCGATCGATGATCCGTCGTTATTGCTCACCCTGGGGTTCTGCTGTGTCAATCCCGAACCGAATGAGAAGCTGCCGTTCGCATTCCTGATCCCGTTCGCGACATCGTGATACCAAGACACTTCGCCGCCATAGTGCAGGTTGTTCCTGCCCACGACGTGTGTCACGGATGGTGCAAAGTCGTAGGTTTCAAAGATCGAGGGATTGACGATGTTGCCTACAAAGTTCGGCAGGGCTCCATCGGAAGTGGAGATTTCAGGCAGATACTTATGCGAGGTGGTTGGTAGCTGAGGCATCGTCAGGCCAATGGAGTCGACGGTGACGTTACTCAAACCGGCGGACTCTGCTCCATCGGGGCTCATATTGTAGGCCCGATTATAGGAGGCGCGGAAATCGGCAAACAGGTTCGGCCGGAAGGTGTGGGTGGCGTCGAGAACCTGGGTCAGAGTGGATTGATAGTTATCGATGCCGTTGCTGTTATAAGCAGCCGCTCCTGGAAAACCTGATGCGTTGTTGTATTGTGTTCCAGACCACCATGCGAAGATTCCGTCTAGACGGGTATTAGGACCGAAATCGTGGTCGATTCGGGCGATTGGCTGGTTGTATCGATTCTTTCCGGGCACGGAGGCCACGTAATTGTTTGTGTATCCTGGTTGATTAGCCAGCGGAAGCAGTTTCAGGAAATCGGTGCCGATGCTGCTGATACGATTCGCGGGGATAATATTCCCCGGGAAGGCGGTCCTTGTATATTGCTGACACGGATTCTGTCCCACCACAGCGCAAGTCGTCGTCAAGGGATCATAAATCGCCGTTCTTCCAGTTCCAGCCAGATAGCCGGACAGGTTTACGCTCCCATCGCTCCCTGGCAACATATCCGGCCTGATGGTTGTGGTGGTCGTGCTGTTAGGCACATCCTCGCGCCAGCCTTCATAGCTGAAAAAGAAGAAGGTACTCTTTCGAAGACCGAGAACCGGTCCGCCCACCACGCCGCCGAACTGGTGCTGATTGTGCCCCGGCCTTGGATCGCCGGCTTGTTTCAAGGCGAACGAGTTGGCGTCCAGAACTGCGTTCCGCCAATACTCAAAAACATCGCCATGGAACTGCGGCGTGCCGCTCTTCAGAATGGTATTCACCGTGCCACCGCTGGAGCGCCCGTATTGTGCGTCATACGTGTTGGTCATGACCTTGAACTCTTCCACGGCGTCGACGCTCGGGGAGATGTTCCAGGAACCTGATGGGCCGCCATTTTGAATCGATACCGGTGCGCCATTGAGCGCGAACTGGTTGTAGTTGCCCCATTGCCCGTTGAAGGAATAGTTGTTGGACTCGTTCAACTCGCTCATGGATTGACCCGAAGTGGGGGTCTTGACGCCTGGCGTCAGGGTCAGCAGGGAGTATACCTCGCGGCCGTTCATGGGCAGGCTCTGGACCTGCTCCGGGTCAATGAGTGTACCGCCCGAAGCATCGGCAGTGTTAACCGCGGCCTGGTCAGCTGAGACGGTAATCGTCTCCGTAACAGAGCCAACAGCCAGGGCAAAAGTGAGATTAAGCTTCGCAGAGACGTCAACGATAACGCCTTTCCGAGAATTCTTTTTGAAGCCGGGCGCTTCGACTGTAACTGTGTATTCCCCGGGCTGAATAAGGGGAATCGTGAAGTCGCCCTTGGAGGTCGTTGTCGCTGTATAGGTTTGTTGTGGTCCGACCGCCACAACGCTGGCGCCGGATATTGAACCGCCTTGAACGTCGGTCACCTGGCCTGTGATTACGCCACGATACTCCTGCGCATGCAAACAAAGTGCCGGCCAGATAGCTGCCAGAATGCAGCACAGCCAAAGAAGCGCACGACCAGTGCGCCTAGCTTCTTGATCACCAACAATACTGTGAAACCGTTTCACTTCATCCTCCTAATTGTACTGGTGCAGCCTCTCATCCTGCCTTCCGTCGTCAACGTTGGCATGGAATTTTGGCACGATTTGTTGTTGAGCGTTAGAAGACTAGCGAACTGGAAGTTGGAATTCTGTACAGTATTGCCCATCTGCCCCTTTGCTTGCGAGGCAACGAATGTGCATCCTCGAGTGGTGTTTCAGCCGTTAGTCCCTCCAACTGTCGCGCGTACCAGGGGCTAACGCCCCGGATACGAGTGCCGCTCTGCCTTTATGACAGCGTTGTCATAGTGCGACGGAGAAAACGCTACGCCCATAATGACAGCGTTGTCAATATCTTTTTTCAGCCGTATACTGCTTTCAGCAGAACACATCAATGCGTTGCTTGCGATAGCACGAAGATGGCTCTTCGGCGAAGTGCGCCAACCTCGTGGAAAGAGAGAGTTTAGTTGGGACTAGCTCGGGAAGGTTGGCCGCTCCGATTGTCATTCGATTGTCTCGAATGTGTTCTGGCTTGGCGCGCTGACGCTCGCCGATGCTTCCCGATGCCTGCAACCGCATTCAGGCTCAACTGACGATCTGCCGGGAGAACAAATGAACCGTCGGCAATTTACTCTGAAGAGCATTTGCACTCTTGGTGCGCTCGTTCAAATGACGAATGGCTTAGAGGCGGTAGCGCAGACCGGAACCGCGCCTGCACGAGGAGAGAGCACAGGAGCCCTATCCGGTTTTACAACGACAGGCCGCCCTCCGGTTGCGCAGCGCGCATTTGTTAGCGACACCGTAGAGGACACAATCGTCGAAGTCAAGCGCATCATCCGAAATCCTCGATTGGCAACCCTTTTTGAAAACTGTTATCCAAACACGCTCGACACAACTGTGCAGGTTTCACAGCGGAACGGCAAGCCTGACACGTTTGTTATCACCGGCGACATTCCCGCGATGTGGCTGCGGGATTCTACGGCTCAAGTCTTGCCATACGTGCATCTGGCACCGAAAGACAAGAAGCTTCAGTCTCTGTTTCAGGGGCTCATTCACAGGCAGGCAGACTGCATCCTCCTTGACCCCTACGCCAACGCATTCTACGCAACGAATAAAACCGGCCCGTTCGCCACGGACCTCACAGAGATGCGCCCCGGTGTGCATGAACGCAAATGGGAGGTCGACTCACTCTGCTATCCCATACGGCTTGCGTACAAATACTGGCGCGCTACCGGCGACTCCGAACCCTTGGACGAGAACTGGCGACAGGCTGCGCGGCGTATTGTAGCCACCTTCCGCGAACAGCAGCGTCTCAAGAACGACGGCCCCTACCGTTTCCAGCGCTTGACCACCATGTTCTACGACAACTCGCCCAACCGGGGCCTCGGCAATCCAACGCGGAAGATCGGCCTGTTGCATTCGGCATTCCGCCCATCGGATGATGCCTGCCTATTCCCGTTTCTCATTCCATCGAATATGCTTGCCGTCGCCTCTCTCCGCCAACTACAGCAGATTGCGGTGCCCGTATTCCGGGACCAGGACCTGGCCGGAGATGCCACGCGGCTCGCCGACGATTTGCACGCCGCGATCGAGAAATATGCAGTCGTAAGTGACCCCAGGCGGGGCAGGATCTACGCTTATGAAATCGACGGCTTCGGCAATTC
>Ga0182030_10012248_pt1 | contig 17208 bp, 13 predicted proteins | sample 812S3MmetaG_FD_121299 | JGI IMG/M metagenome (GOLD analysis project Ga0182030, IMG submission 121299) | Permafrost microbial communities from Stordalen Mire, Sweden - 812S3M metaG (Illumina Assembly) | ecosystem: Environmental > Terrestrial > Soil > Wetlands > Permafrost | place: Sweden...
AGGATCCGCACCCACCATGACGTAGGGATAGTTGTGGTTGTTGTAGGTGAAGGAACCGTTCCACTCCTGCAACGTGCCGGAAGGCGGCGGAGTTCCAGGGGCCGCCGGCTTCGGCGGGATTACCACGAACCGGGGTACTGCATGTTCGTCATTCACGGAGCTGTCCTGGGCTGCAGCCAGCACCGACAAACAGCAACATGCCAACAAAGTCAGCGCCATCAGCTGACACAGGCTTGCATTACGTGTCTTCATTAACTTTTGATTCTCCTCAAATCGTTTTGGTTTGACTTCTTTGGCCCGGACATTCTCAGACGAGACAACCCACAACAAAACCAGAAACACCCCACAACACATGTCGACAGGTTCGGTGCTTTAGCACCGAAACGCAATCTGGTAATCAGGTTATGCAGAGGGGAGGGACGATACCAACGGCAGTGCACGCCCACATAGTTACAACGTATTCCTTGCCGCGCGTTACTACCACCGATAGTAACTATAATCGTGAGCGGGAATGCAAAAGCCTAAAGACTTTAGTCGACTGGCGGCAATCGATCCCGTTCGGTCTTGTGCCTCATCCATTGCTCCCAGTCACCCGCGAAACGCATTAATAGAATTTACAATCGCCTATTATGTCCTTCCGCTTCCAGATAGAGGCCCGCGACGACAAGGCGCGCGCCGGACGATTGTTCACGCCGCATGGCGAGGTACAGACGCCGGTCTTCATGCCCGTCGGGACCGTCGGCACGGTGAAGGGCGTGCCGCAAGATACGCTGGAGGAACTCGGCGTCCAGATCCTGCTGAACAACACTTACCATCTTTATCTCCGCCCGGGCGTCGCGATGGTCCGGCAACTCGGTGGAGTGCAGAGGTTCATGTCGTGGGACCACCCGATCCTCACCGACTCTGGCGGTTTCCAGGTGTTCAGCCTGAGCGACCTGCGCAAAGTGACGGAAGAGGGCGTCACCTTCCGCTCGCATCTGGACGGCTCGTCGCATTTCTTCAGTCCGGAAAGCGCCATTGCCGCGCAAATCGGACTGGGCGCCGACATCATCATGGCATTCGACGAGTGCACCGAACATCCGGCGGAGTACGCCCGCACCCAAGCCTCAATGGAAATGACGCTGCGCTGGGCGGCGCGCAGCAAGAAGTACTTCGAGGAGCACAAGCACGAGGTGCCCTGGTTCAACGACCCCGCCCTAGCCAAGAGAAGGCTAGAACGGGGCACCCGACCCGGAACAAATGACCAAACGCAGACGCTGTTTGGGATCGTGCAGGGGGGAATGTTTCCCGACCTGCGTCGCGAGTCGGCGCGACGCACGGTGGAGCTGGATTTTCTGGGATACGCCATCGGCGGGCTCAGCGTCGGCGAGCCACGCCCGATGACCCATGAGATGGTTGATGCCGCCATTCGCTTCCTGCCCGAAGACAAGCCGCGATACCTGATGGGCGTCGGCACCCCCGAGGAAATTGTGCATTACGTGGCGCAAGGAGTTGACATGATGGATTGCGTGCTGCCCACGCGGGCGGCGCGTCACGGCCTGCTCTTCACGTCAGAGGGGCGCGTCACCATCAAGAACGCGCGCTACGCGGGCGACGAAAGCCCGCTCGATCCGAACTGCGGTTGCAAGGTCTGCGTGCGCTATTCCCGTGCCTACCTCCGGCATCTGTACGCTTCGAACGAACTGCTGGCGCAGGCCCTTAACACCGTTCACAATCTGGCGTACTACCTTGACACCATGCGCAGGGTGCGGCAAGCTATACAACTTGGGGAGTTTGCGAATTTCCTGTCCGGTTTCCGGGCGCCGCGTTGAGCGTCCCAATCCGCAGAGGGATCGTGCAATTCGGGTTCTTCGGAGAACTGAGCGTCACCGGCAGTTTCGGCGGTCGGAGCTTCGAATCCCAGCATGCGCAAGAATGGCGCGTGCAGATAATCCCAATTTCCGAAAAAACGCGATAAAATAGAGGGTCAGGGAAGCCACCTGTGTCGTGCTGGTAAGCTGGCCGATGACGGCCTGTTCCGCCTGATGTACGCGGATCGGACTGAAGATCCCGGCGTTCAGTTGGAAGTCCCCGAACATCCCAAAGTGCTCCGGTCGCGGGATGGAGTTTTGCCCGCGGTCGTGGTTTGCGTAGTGTAAGAGCCAGACGGCGGCAGTAGACCGTTCCTGGAAATTCAAGCAGCGGAGTTGCCGCCAGCCGGGCGCTTCTTCGCGAGGTTAAGCCAAGTGGTTATGGTTAGAGTCACAGGTTTGTTTGCACAGGGGATCGCGGGCTCGGCTCCCATCCTTATGATGGTTGCGGTCTTCGCCATCTTCTATGTTCTGTTAATCATGCCGCAACAGCGCCGCCAGAAAAAGTGGCAGGCCACGCTGGCGCAGCTCAAACCTGGCGACAAAGTGGTCACCAGCGGTGGTCTTACGGGCGCCATCATGTCGGTCAAGGACGATGCCGTCGTCCTGCGGGTTCCTCCCGACAACATTAAGATTGAAGTCACGCGTTCCTCGATTGTCACTTTAACGACTGCGGAGGATCGCCCCTAGTCTTAGCAGGGTCACTGTTTCTCATGAATAAGAACCTTCTCGCCAAAACCGTTTTGATTATTGCCGTGCTGATCGTCTTTCTGTTCGGCATCATCGGCATTCCCAGCAGCTTCACTGCGAAGGGCATTCTTGCGTCGCTGCAGCAGCGTATTCACCTCGGACTGGACCTGAAGGGTGGGACCCACCTGATCCTGCAGGTTCAGGTCAACGATGCTGTCAACGCTGACACCGACCGCACGGTCGAGCAGTTGAAGGACGATCTCAAGAAGGCCAACATCGCTTTCGGCGAAATTTCCAAACCGGACCCGCAGCAGCATCCCGAGGTTATCGCGATCAAGGGTGTGCCGCCGGAGTCGTCTTCGGATTTACGCCACATCATCAGCGATAAGTTCCCGGAGTACGACCTGACCTCTGGCGCGCAAAACGCCTGGACGGTGGCGATGAAGTCTTCGGTGGCCACCGAAACACGGAAGAAAGCCGTGCAGCAGGCGATCGAGACCATCCGTAACCGCATCGACCAGCTTGGGGTTTCTGAGCCGGTGATCCAGGAACACGGACTGGGCGACTATCAGATACTGGTGCAACTGCCTGGAGTCGACGATCCTGCTCGCGTCAAGGAGATCATGCAGTCCACGGCCATGCTGGAGATCCGGCAAGCCGTAGGCGGTCCGTATCCCAGCGAGCAGGCTGCCATGCAGGCTAACAACGGCGTGCTCCCGCCGGACGCCATTTTGATGAAGGGCACCACCGGCGCACACGGGCAGAATGACAACAGCGAAGGCGAAGCCTACTGGCTGATCAGCCGCACTTCGGCGGTAAGCGGCGGCGATCTCCGTTCGGCCGACGCTGGACACGATGAGAATGGCCGGGCAGACGTGAATTTCATTCTGACCGGCGAGGGTGGACGTCGCTTCGCGTCGTTCACGGGAGCGCACGTCGGCGATAAGCTGGCAGTCGTACTCGATAATCGCGTGAAGTCGGTGGCGACCATTCAGGAACAGATTCACGATCAGGGCCGCATCACCGGCAGTTTCTCCGAACAGGAGACGCGGGACCTTGCGTTGACCCTGCGCTCCGGCGCGCTGCCGGCGGGAATCAAGTATCTGCAGGAAGTAACGGTAGGCCCGTCGCTGGGGGCCGACTCGATTCGCCAAGGGGTACGCGCGGCGGTCATTGGCATGGCCGTGGTCATGATATTCATGTTGTTCTATTACCGCGCCGCCGGGATCAATGCCGACCTGGGACTGTTCCTGAACCTGGTAATCCTGCTGGGCTTTCTCGGATTCAGCGGCGCGACGCTTACTTTGCCGGGAATCGCAGGTGTGATCCTCACCGTCGGTATGGGTGTGGATTCCAACGTCCTGATCTTCGAGCGGATTCGCGAGGAGTTGCGGCACGGCAAGACGCCCTCGTCCGCCGTAGACCAGGGTTTCGCTCACGCCTGGACCACTATTCTTGACACGCACGTCACGACGATCGTTTCCGCCGTCATCCTGTTCCTGTTCGGCACAGGGCCGGTGAAAGGTTTCGCCGTGACCCTCAGCTTTGGTCTGGCGGCCAATCTGTTCACTGCGGTCTTCGTTTCGCGGGTAATTTTCGAATCCGTTCTCAACCGCCATCAGCGTGGCGAAGCACTGAGTATTTAGAAGCAGCAATTAGCAATTAGCTTTTGGAATCGCAGGAATTAAGGGACATGAACAAGGGTCGAAAGTCTTGACGGGCTGCACCCGCGACTTTCGATACAACGAGTGGCCAGCAATTAAATTACTAGCTGCTAATTGCTAGTTGCTAATTGCTGACTTTCGCAAGGGGTTAGCGTGGAGTTATTTCGCAATACCAATATCGATTTCCTGGGCAAGAAGTGGTACTTTCTCGCCTTCTCGCTGATCTTCAGCGTCGCCGGAATCTGTTCCATGTTGTTCTGGCACCACATTCCGCTGGGCGTGGAGTTCCGCGGCGGCACGCTGGTCTATGTGAAGTTCGCGCAGACGCCCGATCTCGACCAGATCCGGCAGGAGTTGAACCGTGCGGGGCTGCACGATCCTCGCATCCAGCGCTTCGGTCCGACATCGGACAATGAGGTATTGGTCGACCTCGGAATGCAGGAGACCAGCGAGGCCGCGCTCGACCAGGGCAAGAACACCATCATCCGTGCGCTCGAGCCCCAGGGTGCCACCGGCAAGCAGGACGTCAACAATACGGGCGAGGCCAGTTTGCAGGCGTATCTGATGCAGAAGGACCCGATGCACCTGGGTACCGATGCGGAGCAGCGCTACACGGCGATTGCGCGGGAGATTGACGACTTTCGTAATAAGCAACGCGGCGGGATCCTGACCTCGCTGGACGACTTGCGCAGCGTGGCGCCGGCAGAAGTGCTGAACTCGTTACAGCAGGATTTCTTTACGTCTGACTTCGTGGTGAGGAATGTCGAGATCGTCGGGCCGCAGGTTGGTTCGCAGCTTCGTCACCAGGCCGTCATGGCAAGCCTGTATTCGCTGGGCGGAATGCTGGTGTACCTGTGGTTCCGCTTCGAAATGATCTATGGCGTGGGCGCGGTTGTGGCCTGTCTCCACGACAGCATCATCACGATCGGCTTCTTCTCTTTGCTGGACAAGGAAATCAGCCTGACCGTGATCGCCGCCATCCTGACGCTCATCGGTTATTCGATGAACGATACCATCGTCGTGTTTGACCGCATTCGCGAGAACCTGAAGCTGTTGCGTCGAGAACCGCTCGCCGACATCGTCAACAAGAGCATCAACCAGACCCTGAGCCGGACCATTCTCACCTCGGGACTGACGCTTCTGACGGTGCTGTCGCTGTACATCTTCGGCGGAGAAGTGCTGCGTAATTTCTCTTTGGCCTTGGTGATTGGAATTCTGATCGGCACGTATTCTTCCATTGCCGTGGCGGCGCCCATGCTGGTTGCTTACCAGGACTGGCGCGCCAGGAAGGCCGGCCAGGCAGCGGTAGAGCGCATGACTTCGCCGCGTAATAAGTCGCAGAACAAAGTGAAGGTCAAGGCGTAAGCCGAGCGGGACCCCGCCGGGCAGGCCTCGTTTTTTCGGTTGTGCGGACCCCGGCTGGCAGTCTTGGTACCTGTCCCACTCGCCGGGGTGTATACTTCGGGACGCTGTTATTCTGGATCGCCGTACTCGTCTTAACTTTGTACCCACGGGCCCAAGTATTTCCCATGGCGTCCATGATTTTCAGGGCACAAATGCCAGGATTCCGGTGTCTAACATTACGAGGGAGTTCTTCCGGAGAGAACAGGTATGTTTGAAGACAGCCTTGTAGAATCGGGTGGCAGGCTCAAGACCAAGCGCGGGGCGACAACCATCATCGCTTTCATCCTAGAGGTTTTGTTTCTCTTTGTATTGGTTTTGCTGCCGTTGATTTTTACTGAGGCGCTGCCGACTAAGCAACTGATGACAATGCTTACGGCCCCGCCACCGCCGCCGCCACCGCCGCCACCGCCCGCTGCTGCGCCGGTGATCGTAAAGAAGATCCAGAGCGAGTTGGACAACGGGCAGCTGCGCACTCCCACGGCGATTCCGAAAAAGATCCAGATGATTAAAGAGGACGAGCCGCCCCCGAGCACCGGGCCGGCCGGAGTAGTAGGTGGTGTGCCAGGTGGAGTTCCCGGGGGCGCCATGGGTGGCGTAATGGGTGGCATTCTGAGCAGCGTTCCGGCCGCCGTACCTAAGGCCGCCACGCCAACACGTGTGCGTGTGTCGCAAGGCGTGTCGCAGGGACTTCTGGTCCACAAGGTGCAGCCTCAGTATCCGCCGCTTGCCCGTCAGGCGCGCATTCAGGGCGTGGTCGTGCTGCAGGCGCTGATCGGCAAAGACGGCAGTATTCAGAACTTGCACGTTGTCAGTGGGCACCCAATGCTGACCAATGCCGCGCTGGAAGCGGTAAAGGAGTGGCGATACAAACCCTATTACCTCAACAACGAGCCGGTGGAAGTGGAAACCACGATCAATGTGAACTTCACATTGTCGGGGGAATGACCTTTCGCGTCTGACCGCGGGGTATGTCTGAGTTTCATCAAGTCGGTCCTGCCGGCAAATGTGCAGGATGTTGGTCGGGATGGATGTAAGCCGAATTTGAACAGGGCTGCTGACCCAAAAAGAGACGTTGGCCCTAAGCAAGAATCACCGCAGTAACGCTAGCTGTGCTGCTGTAACCGAAAGTTCCGAGGAGGAAAAGTCAACTCATGTTCTTAGCTAACCTTGCAACCTACGCCCTCAGCCATGTGCCCTCGGCGGCCGCCTGGATCTTCCAGGAAGCGACCGTTGGTTGGGATCCCGTCTCGCTGTGGAGACAGATGGGAATCCTGGCAAAGATCGTCGTTGTCATCCTGTTCATCATGTCCGGCTGGTCGATTGGCGTGATGATTGATCGCGCCATGGCGTTCAGCGCCGCCCGTAAACAATCGCGGGCGTTTGCTCCGGCTGTCGCCGGGGCCCTGCGTGAAGGCAAGATTGATGAAGCCATCAAGGTCGCCGAGCGCAACAAGAAGAGCCACCTGGCCAAAGTCGTCACCGCCGGCCTGCAGGAGTTCAAGGCCCACGGCGATTCCGCTGATATTCCGGGCGAGCAGATCGAAGCTTCCAAGCGTGCTCTGGAGCGTGCCGAAGCCATCGTGCACGCGGAGTTGAAGCGCGGTCTGGGCGGCCTGGCGACCATCGGTTCCACCGCACCCTTCGTGGGGCTGTTCGGTACCGTGGTCGGCATTCTGAACGCCTTCAAGGAAATTTCCACCCAGAAGGCCACCGGTCTGGGCGCCGTCGCGGGCGGCATTTCGGAAGCGCTGGTGACCACCGCTATCGGACTGTTCGTCGCGATTCCGGCCGTCATGATGTTCAACTACTTCACCGGCAAGGTGGAAGCGTTCGACGTGGAAATGGACAACAGCTCCAGCGAGCTGATCGACTATTTCCTGAAGCGTCGCAGCGTTCGCCGCTAACTGGGAGACTTGGCATCTGTAGCTGAGGTCACACCCAGCCGACAGGAGGTTGAACTTATGGCACTGGCACTGCGCAACGAGGGCAGCAAGGTCAATTCCAACATCAACGTCACCCCCATGGTGGACGTGATGCTGGTGCTGCTCATTATCTTCATGGTCATCACGCCCATGCTGCAGAAGGGGCAGAGCGTGGATATGGCCAAAGTGAACAATCCCGTTCCCATGCCGGACGCGGATAAGGACGACGCCTTGCTCATCGTGGTGATGCGTGACGGCCAGGTTTACTTTGGGACCGACCGGGTCAAGGTGGACGAGCTGACCAACAAAGTGAAGGACCGGCTGGCTGACCGGCCGGACAAGCGTGTCTTTATCCGCGCGGACATGCGCGCCAAGTACGGCGCCGTGGTGGACGTCGTTGACAACGTTCGTGCGGCCGGCGTAGACGACGTCGGGTTGTTAACCGAGCAGAGACACGAAGGGCCGGCAGGCAGCAAGCCGCCGACAGGCGGTCCCCCCTCAGGGGAATAGGGAGTTTATTATGGGAATGGCAACGGGAGGGTCCGGCGGTGGTTATACCGCCGACATTAACGTGACCCCAATGATTGACGTGTTGCTGGTGTTGCTCATCATTTTCATGGTGATCACGCCGCTCACGCCGAAAGGTCTGGACGCGCTGGTTCCTCAGCCGCCCAAGGACAAGAATCAACCGCCTCCTAGCAACGACCGCACTATCGTAGTCCAGGTGATTAAAGGGCCCGGCGATAAGCCGGCGCTCAAAATCAACCAGGACGACGTCACGTGGGAGAACCTGGAAGGTCGTCTGAACGACATTTTCAAGACCCGCGCTGAGAAGGTAATGTTCGTTAAGGCTGACACTGACCTGCCTTTCAATGATGTGGCACAGGTCATCGACACGGCGCATGCCGCGGGTGTCGATAAGGTCGGGCTCATCACCGCCAAGATCGAGGCTGGCGGCTAGTCACGGGAGAATCAGGCCACGGCGCGCGTTTGTCTGGTACGTCGTGGAACGGAATGCAGGAACATAGTTCGGGCAGCACTTCCTCTGGGTGAGCGGGACGTTGGCGCGTGCCGGTCCCGCCATCGCTCGAGACCCGAATAACGCAACGGAGAGTGATATCAAACATGAACAAGAGCGGACGGCTACTGACGGTACTTGCTGTTCTGCTCGTGCTGCTCTCGGCAGTCGGCTGTAACAAGCTGAGAGCGCGCGACCAACTCAACAAGGGTGTACAGGCTTACAAGAACGCAAAATACGAAGATGCCATTGAACATTTCAAGGACGCAGTTGCGCTTGATCCCAGCTTGACGAATGCCCGCCTTTATTTGGCGACTGCGTACATGGGACAATACATTCCCGGGGCCGATTCACCCGACAATAACCGCTACGCAGAACAGGCCATCGATGTCTTCAAGCAGGTCCTGGACCAGCATCCCCCTGTGGAGCAGCAGATCCATAGCCTGAAGGGCATCGCGTCGATGTACTTCCAGCAGAAGAAATTCGACCAGGCCAAGGAGTATTACCAGAAGATCGAGGCGCTGGATCCCAACGATCCTGAGACCTACTATTCGCTGGCCGTCATCGACTGGATGCAGGCCTATCAGCCTGACCAGAAAGCCCGTGCCGAGTTGGGTCTGAAGCCTACGGACGAACTCAAAGACAAGAAGGCTTGTACCGACCTGCAGCAGATAAATGCGCAGCGCGTCGAAGATGGTATCCAGAACCTGCAGAAGGCGATCCAGATTCGTCCGGACTATGACGACGCCATGGCCTACTTGAACCTGCTGTACCGCCAGCGCGCCGAGTACGAATGCGATAACGCGGACGCCCGTAAGACCGATCTCAAGACAGCTGACGACTGGGTCGACAAGACCATGGCTACCAAGAAAGCCAAGGCAGAGAAAGCTGGGCCCACCGGCATCGTTACGACCGAGACCACTCAGTAGGGGCAAAGTGAGCCGTCTCCCGGGAAGGGTTCTGCTGTCTCTTTGTTGCTGATCAGGCGATTCGCATTCCGGATGTTGGAAACGCGGCAAATCCAGATGTCGAACCCGGCTGAGTTCGCATCTGGATTTCTCATTTTCCCACGCCGGTCAGACAACGCGGACCGTGCATTCCGGCAAACAGACAATCTGTTCCGGACCGCTTAGTTTGACAAAAGCGCGGTCACTTGACGGCGATTCGCCTTCGAGGTCGATCACCCGGTTGGACGCAGTCGCGGCGCGGACTGTACACTTTCCCCCGAGAAGCCATGGCGGAAATCCGGGGTGCTTTCATTCCCCGGCAACTGCCATGACGCCTGAAACCAAGGCCTCCTAGCCCAGAGGAAGCGAAAATGCCCCAAAACCCTGAATCCGCCAGACTCCAAGAGGCAAGCACACTCGAAACTCTCCGATACCAACAGGTAGGCGCCGGCAAGAAGCCCTGGAGGAAATGGGGCCCCTATCTCAGCGAACGGCAGTGGGGAACGGTCCGCGAGGACTACAGCCAGGATGGCAATGCCTGGGACTACTTCACGCATGACCAGGCACGGTCCCGCGCCTATCACTGGGGCGAGGACGGCCTGGCCGGAATCAGCGATGACGAACAGCGGTTGTGCTTCAGCGTGGCCCTGTGGAACGGAAAAGACCCAATCCTTAAAGAGCGCTTGTTCGGCCTGACGAACAGCGAGGCCAACCACGGCGAGGACGTCAAAGAATATTACTTCTACCTCGACAGCACTCCGACGCACTCGTACATGAAGTACCTGTACAAGTATCCGCAGGCGGCGTATCCCTACGCCGATCTGATCGAAACGAACAAGCGGCGCAACCGTGGCGACATGGAGTATGAGCTTCTCGACACGGGTGTTTTCAACGAGGACCGCTACTTCGATGTCTTTGTGGAGTATGCCAAGCAGTCGCCGGAAGACATCCTCATCCAGATCAGCGTAAGTAATCGCGGGCCTGATACGGCCAGGATAGATGTCCTGCCGACGCTTTGGTTCCGCAACAACTGGACCTGGTGGCCCGGTGCACCCAAGCCGTCGCTGAAGCAGGTCTCCGGCAAGAAAGGCGCGCAGGTTGTCGTGGCGTCACACGCCGATCTAGGGGAGCGCTATTTGTACTGCGAGGGAGAAGTCCCGTTGCTGTTCACGGAGAACGAGACCAACAACCAGCGGATCTTCGGCACGCCCAACGCCGGTTCGTACGTGAAGGATGGAATCAACAACTACGTGGTCCAGGGGACCCGCGACACCGTAAACCCCGAGCAAGAAGGAACGAAATCGGCAGCATACTATCAGCTGACAGTGGGCGCGGGAAAGACAGCCACGGTCCGTCTGCGGCTAAGCGATCTGGCGCCTGCGGCCATGGGCGACCCCTTCAAGGGCTTTGCTGGCATCCTGCAGACCCGCCAGAGCGAGGCGGATGAGTTCTACCAATCCATAACCCCGCCCCGCGTCAGCGAAGATCAGGCCCGGGTCATGCGCCAGGCGCTGGCCGGGATGCTGTGGAGCAAGCAATATTTCTTCTTCGATGTGGACTTTTGGCTCACGGAACACGGCCAGGATCCGCTGAAGCCGGGCGGTCGCTTCATGCGAAACCGGGAATGGTTCCACATGGTGAATCAGCACATCATCTCCATGCCCGACAAGTGGGAATATCCGTGGTATGCGGCGTGGGACCTCGCGTTCCACACCATCGCGCTCTCCACGGTCGATCCTGAGTTCGCCAAAGAGCAGTTGGACCTGATGCTGCAGGAGTTCTTCATCCATCCGACCGGACAGATCCCGGCCTACGAGTGGAACTTCAGCGACGTGAATCCACCGGTGCACGCCTGGGCAACGATTTTCCTTTACCGCACGGAACAGGCACTGCACGGCGAGGGCGACATCGAGTTCCTCAAGCGCTCGTTCGCCAAGCTGATGCTGAACTTCAGTTGGTGGATCAATCGCAAAGACCGCTTTGGCAATAACCTGTTTGAAGGCGGATTCCTCGGACTGGACAACATCGGCGTCTTCGACCGCAGCGCGCCACTGCCCACGGGCGGAAGCCTGGAGCAGGCCGACGGCACGGCCTGGGTTTCCATGTTCTCTCAAAACATGTTGGAGATCGCCATCGAATTGGCGGCCCACGATCCCTTTTATCAGGACATGGCCATGAAGTTTGCTGACCACTTCTTGTGGATTGCCCACGCCATGAATCAGGTGGGACCGGAAGGGATGTGGGACGAAGAGGACGGTTTCTACTACGACGTGCTGCGGCTGCCCGACGGCAGCGCCCGGCGGCTCAAAGTCCGCTCCATGGTGGGCTTGCTGCCCTTGTGTGCTACTACCGTGATCGAGCCGTGGCAGCGCGAACGGGCGCCGCGAACCCTGAAGACCCTGCAAGAGCGTCTGGAACGCATGCCCGAGCTGCGCAACAGCATTCATGCAACGGGAAAGGGCCATTTCGGGTATGCGGAACGCGGTATTGCGGCGCTGGTGAATGAAGACAGGCTACGCCGGATTCTGACGCGCATGCTCGACGAGAACGAATTCCTCAGCCCTTATGGCATCCGGGCACTCTCCCGCTACCATCTCGACCACCCATATGTCGTCAATGTGGAGGGACAGGAATTCCGGGTGAACTATCTGCCGGCTGAATCCGACACGGGCATGTTCGGTGGCAACTCCAATTGGCGCGGGCCCATTTGGATGCCGGTAAACGCCGTATTGATCCGCGCCCTGCTGCAGTACTACCTCTATTACGGCGACAACTTCAAGATCGAATGCCCTACCGGCTCGGGCAAATTGATGAACCTGTTCGAGGTTGCGCACGAGATAGCCAGTCGTCTGGAGAGCATCTTCCTGCGCGACAAATCCGGCCGGCGTCCGGTGTATGGAGGTACGGAGAAGTTCCAAACCGATCCTTACTGGAAGGACAACATACTCTTCTACGAATATTTCCACGGCGATAACGGTGCGGGTTTGGGGGCCAGCCATCAAACGGGATGGACCGGCATAGTCGCGAAGCTGATCGAGCTTTTCGGCCGCATCGATGCGCAGCAGCTTCTAAATGCCGGCAAGTCGGGCGGCTTTGTGAAGGGTGACACGAAGACTTAGCGACCGGCTAGGCATGAAATCCAAAAGCTGAGCACTCCACGATGAGACTGCTTTTGCCCGCTGCGGTGTTTGTGCTGATGGTGTCTGTCGGCATGAGCCTGCGATGGCGGGAAGTGGTGGCGCACTGGCGACGGCTGACTTGGGGCGCATGGCTGCGGCTGTCGCTGGCAACGTTTATCGTGCCGCCGGCGGTCGCTCTGCTTCTGGCACGAATTCTACCGCTCAATCTATCGGAGACGGCCGGGTTGTTCATGGTCGCGGCTGCACCGGGAGCGCCGCTGCTTACACGCAATCTTGCCCGGCGCGGGTTCGACATGCATCTGGCGGCGAGTTATCAGGTGTGGGGCGCAGTCATGACGCCGATCATGATTCCTCTGCTGGTGGCGGGAGCTGCCAAGCTCTACGCGCGCGACATCTGGATTCCGCCTTTAGCGGTGGTCATCCAGATCGTGGAAAAGGAAATTGTGCCGCTCCTGGTGGGCATGGCGCTGGCCCACTTCATTCCTGCCCTCTCGAAAAAGGCGCAGCCTGCCATCAACATCCTCGGCAATTGCACACTTACTTTAGTGTTTGTGGTTTTGCTTTGGAAGATGGGTCCTCAGCTGAGAAAAGTGACGCCATGGGTCGTGCTGGCGGCGGTGTTGCTGTTGCTGTCGTCGATTGCGGCGATGCGCCTGTTGATGAGTACCGACCGAATCGCGGTGCGCACTCTTTCAGTCAGCAACGCCAATCGCCATGTGGGCCTGGCTCTGCTGTTGTCGGGACAGTATATTCACAACCGCGACGCCCTGCCGACGGTTGCCTGCTACGCCATTGTCGTCGCACTGCTGATGATGCTGGCGCCGAAGCTCTTCCGGCAAAAGGAGCCGGCAGCGTCCGTGGCAGCGGCGTAGCTGAAGGACACTGCCAGCAATATCCCGTTCAATCGCTCACTTTCAATCGCGCCGCTATTGTTTGAGTTCGGGGTAAATCGCCAACCCAACCCAGGAGTATTGCCCCAGGTTAAATCCGTCTCGATGAAAGTATTGCGTCCCGGGTGTCACATTGTTGTGGCCGACATCCGAATTGCTGGAGAAAGGCCCATGCCCAGGCAGGTAATCCGGCCCGTCATCTTTGGGGCAATTCAGGTCGCGCATCAGGCACTGCAACTGATTTGGGCCGTTGGTCAGCCAATTGGTCCAATACGTGATAGGTGCGGGCACCTGGTCCACCATCAGTAGAGCGCCCAACTGTAGATCGCTGGAAAATGCGGTGGTAGCGGTGCCGGCACTCACAAACGCGAAACTCCCTCCACCGTTGTAAGCACCAGTAGCGCTGCTGGTGGTCTCGATTGTCCCATTGAATTTGGGCACATCATAGACTTTGAGTTCGGCGGGATTCTTATTGGCCATGGTCACCGTCACGTTGCACGCCACGTTGTTATTCGAGGTCCCTTTGTACCAGGCCACGATACCCAGGTTGGTGGGTAGGGCTTTCGAGGCAACCAGCGACCACGCCGGGGCGCAGCCGCTGACAGAAACGGGAGCATTGGCTGGGTTCATTACCTTCGAGATCGATACCTCAACGAACAACGGATCGCCGTTATTCGGGGTTATGGAGCCGGACACCAGTGAGGTATCGGAGTCGATGCGGCCGCAAGCACTATTAGTCACATACTGGTCGTCCGTGGTGGGAGGAGTGCAATTACAGTTCCCGTCGTCCGCAAGCGAGCAATGGTCCGCAGGCGGAGGGTTCCAGCGGCAGAGGACCCCTTGGCTGGCATCGCTCCTCTGGTCGGGGTTACAAGGCCAATCGGAGCCGCTGGAATACCATTGGTTAGGAGGCTGGTTTCGAACCACGCCAATGCCAAAAACCGCGCCCTGGTTATTGACCGATATGCCGCAGTTCCCGCGATTTTGAGAGTACTTGTAATTGTCGGGGAACGTTGTCGATGCCGAACAAAGTGGAATGCTATCCTGGGCCGGTGTAATGTTCGCTTTGCCTCTTCCTTCCGGAGAAAATACAATGCGATATACCGGAGCGTCACCGGCGTACACCTGAGGATCGTTAGGCCACGTGTACGCGCCATGCAGTACCTTATGCAGGGTGTCCTCACCGATGCAGGCAGCTTTCTTGCCATTTCCAACAAAAACTACATCGGTGCACTTACCGAGGATTGGCTGGTCGTTCCAATCGTATTTATCGGCATCGTTTGTGGCCAGCGGGTTGATGGAGCCATAGGTGTTGGTGCAAGCCACCGTAGAAGTCGGGGCGGCGGGCTGGGGATCGGGGACGCCATTACATGCGCTGACCGTACCGTTAAGGAATCCTCGCAGATCGCATCGGCCTGGCTTATTTGGACCTGAGTTGTGGAAACAGGCAATGTGGTAATCAGTCCCGGGGTTACATTTCAGACAGTCTGCATCCGTATCACAATCGGAACCGCTGGGACCTTTACCCGTCTTACAATCGTTACCGTACTTTATCCCGATGTCGCCGGCACAAAATGTGTCCCAAAAGTAGCAGTTGGAATCGGTTTTCGGGTTGCAGTTGGGGAAACCAAGTTCCTCCGGAAACTTATACTTTCCGCAATTGCTCAGGCAGGCGAGGGCGAAGTTGTAGGCCGGCAGTGTCGGCATGCCGTTGCTGTCGACAACCACGTATCCGAGTTTGGGATAGCCGGGCTTGCTGCCTTTAGTTTTGTCGATGTCAGCACGGAAGACCTTGAACGAGCCGGCGCCTGAGGTCGTACAGTTCGGGGCCTCTCGCAGGTCGGCGCCGTGGACGGTGAGCGGGTAGTTCCACTCCAACCAGTGCCAATTGGTCTCACTGCGGGGATCAAACTCGGAGCTACCGCGCGGCGAGACGTCGACGGTGAGGTTGGCGCCGTTGACGGCACTAATATCGGGAGAATCGATGAAGTAGTTCCCGAACTGCTGATAGAAAGTCCATTCGATGATCGTGGTGGCGTTCGGGGGCGATATTTCGGCGGAGCTGCAATCATATTGATCGGCACAACTGCCGGTTTCGCACTGCGCCCGGTTGGTAACGGGATCGTAATGGCAGCCGGTCCGCGCCCAGAACACCGCCCCCACACCGCCTTTCTTGAACTGGCCGTACCACTGCGGAGGGATATCAACCGTGAGCACGTTGGAGTAGTTCGTAGGGTCGTTTGGGTTGAAGGGTTGCATCACCCAGGTTCCGACCTTCGCCGGCGGCACTGCCTGGGGAAAAACTGGATAGGGTGGCTTACCTGCGTCGTGTGCTGCGGTGGCCGCTCCCAGTAGTACCTGATCGGAGCAATTAACCAGTTGTACTTGTCGCTTGATGCCGGATCCCTGTGGCGGTGGAACCGGCAGACTGGCTAGATATGCGTCTGTACCACACGCCACGGCGGGCTGCTCGTCGGTCCCGTCCTGAGCTTGTGCCGTTGGAACGGACAGGGTCAACAACCACGGGAAGGCGAAAGTCAGGAACATTGCTGCTACATGGGTCAATCGACGAAGTTGCATTGTGCCACTCCTCCTAATGCGGACTCGGTGTGAACGGCGCGGCTGCGGCCTGTCACTGCCGCAGATGACACCATATAGCTTCACTGTTAGATCTCTGCCCAGTGGATCCTGCAGTCAGGCGCTCAACCTGGTTCCCATAGCAAGACTCATGAAGGCCAACATCAGGACAAGACTTGTCAGCAGAAGCCGTTGGTCTAATGAGCAGAAAGGATAAAAGTGTGCGCGCTGCAACGCTCCAGTACAGGAGCAGGACCCCAAAAACACATCCGACCGGAGTATTTGGCAATAGAGCTTACTACAACACTATTCTGCTGTCCACAGATGGCCATGACGGGTAGTGGTACAGTTTGAGGGTGAACGCATGAGACTCATCGATCTTTCCCGACCGCTGGAAAACACGGTGCCTGCAGACCCGCCCGGATTTGCGCCGCGCATCGAGTACTCCGATCACCAGCAGTCGCTGCCGGGAATGCTCGCGATGTTTCCGGGGCTCGAAGCGAGCCAGCTATCCGGCGGCGAGGCATGGGCCGTAGAAGTTCTGACCGTCAGCACGCACAACGGCACCCACGTCGACGCTCCCTGGCATTATGCTTCCACGATGAATGGCGGCGAGCGCGCCTGGACCATCGATGAGGTCCCGCTCGACTGGTTCTATCGTCCCGGAGTCAAGCTTGATTTTCGCGACTTTCCAGACGGTCATGTGATTACCGCGGCGGAAGTGGCCAAGCACGTCGAAGTGACGGGACACGAGTTGAAGCCACTCGACATCGTGCTGATGAACACGCGCGCCGGTTCGGCGTACGGCACTCCGGCTTACCTCGATTCCGGCTGCGGATTCGGCCGCGATGCGACGCTATGGTTGCTGGAGCGGGGCGTGCGGGTAGTGGGAACCGACGGGTGGAGCTGGGACGCTCCGTTCTCTTTCACGCGCCGCCGATTTCTGGAGTCGGGGGACGCGTCGATCATTTGGGAGGGGCACAAGGCGGGCCTCGATATCGGGTATTGCCAGATCGAAAAGCTGGCGAACCTTGAACAGTTGCCGGCGACCGGTTTCCTAGTCTCGTGTTTTCCGTTCAAGATCAAAGGCGCGTCCGCGGGCTTCA
>Ga0182030_10012249_pt1 | contig 17208 bp, 18 predicted proteins | sample 812S3MmetaG_FD_121299 | JGI IMG/M metagenome (GOLD analysis project Ga0182030, IMG submission 121299) | Permafrost microbial communities from Stordalen Mire, Sweden - 812S3M metaG (Illumina Assembly) | ecosystem: Environmental > Terrestrial > Soil > Wetlands > Permafrost | place: Sweden...
AGGTGCACGTAGGCGCAATGCTCCTTGCCCCAATCGTGCCTCATCTGCCTGATGGTTTCCAGGAACGGCAGGCTCTCGATGTCGCCGATGGTGCCGCCCACCTCGACGATGACCACGTCCAGGCCCTTCTTGGCCACGAACTTGATGCGCTCCTTGATCTCGTTGGTGATGTGGGGGACCACCTGCACGGTCTTGCCCAGGTACTCGCCCTTGCGCTCCTTGGCGATGACGGTGCTGTAGACCTGGCCGGTGGTGGTGTTGTTGGCGCGGCTCAGGCGGGCGCTGGTGAACCGCTCGTAGTGGCCCAGGTCCAGGTCGGTCTCGGCGCCGTCATCGGTGACGAAGACCTCGCCATGCTGGAACGGCGACATGGTGCCGGGATCCACGTTGATGTAGGGGTCCAGCTTCATGTTCTGGACCTTCAGGCCGCGGCCCTCCAGGATGGAGCCCAAGGACGAGGCCACGATGCCCTTGCCCAGGGACGACACGACGCCGCCGGTGACGAAGATGAACTTGGTGGAAGGCATGCTTTTTCCAATGGAAAAGTAGGTGTCGCGGACGCTTCGGGGAGGGCGCAAAAATAAACCACGCCAAGGGCCCAAGGGGTCTCGCCTTGGGTTCTTGGCGTGGATCCCGAACGCAGTCCGCATTCGGGAGTTCGTTATACAGGAACAGGGGCGTTTGCGCTAGGGGGTCGGGGAACCTGCCTTAAGACCTACCTAGCATTGGGATGGCGGTGGCAGCGGGGCGCGGCCTCCGGGGCCGGACATCCCTGCCCTGCGTTACTTCTGAACGATGAGCTTCCGCACGCGCGCCGCATCCGCCGGCGTATCAATGGCATGGCTCAGCGCCTGCGTGAAGCCCACCGCGATGCGCTCGCCGATGTCCAGCACCCGCAGCTGCTCCAGCTTCTCCGCCAGCTCCAGCGCCGTCGGCTTCACCTGGGTCAGCCGCTTCAAGAATCCCGCCCGGTAAGCGTAAAGCCCCACATGCAGCCCCAGCCGAAGCCCCTTGGGCAGCACGCCCGGCTTGTCGCGATGGTAGGCGATGCTCGCCCGCGAAAAGGTCAGCGCCAAGCCCTTGGCGTCCCAAAGCACCTTCACGTTGTTCGGGTTCAGGTACTCGGCCTGGGTCAGCGGCCGGGCCAGGGTGGCCATGGGCGCGCCGGTCTTCTTCAACACGGCCAGCACCTGTTGGATCATCTCCGGCGGCAGCAGCGGCTCATCGCCCTGCACATTCACCAGGATGGCGTCGTCCTTCACGCCCTTGAGCTCCTTCAACGCCGCCGCCAGCCGGTCCGTGCCGCTGGGGCAGCTCACGGGCGTCATCAGCGCTTCCCCGCCAAAAGCCCGCACCGCCTGGGCGATGCGCTTGTCGTCCGTGGCCACGTAGACCGCGTCCACGCCCTTGGCCTTGCAAGCCTGCTCCCAGACCCGCTGGATCTTGGGCTTGCCCTGCAGGTCGATCAGCGGCTTGCCGGGGAAGCGGGAGGAGGCGAAGCGGGCGGGGATGAAGGCGAGGACCTGGGGCATGTCGGCTCTTAAGCGCGAACGTGGACGGTTTGAAGGAGGCCGCTGGGATAGGTCCGGGTCGACGCCAGCTTCCAGTCGCTGGCCGGGAAGCCCGCCGGGAAGCAGGGCAGGCCGGCTCCGAGCAGCACGGGCAGGGTGCTTAGGACCAGGCGGTCGAACAGTTTGTGCTCCAGGAACAGCTTGTTCACTTCCCCGCCGCCGACCACCCACACGTGGCGGCCGCGGCCGGCGTCGCGCCACTGCTGGGCGTCGAAGGCGGTGAAGCGCTCATCGGCCAAGGGCTTGAGGCCTTGGGGGTGGCGGGTCATCACCCAGCTCTCCTTGCCTGGGTAGTGCCAGGTGCCGGTGCTGACCACGAAGTCCCAGGTCTTGCGGCCCATGACCACTACTTCCACAGTGGCCAGGAAGGCCGCGTAGCCGTAATCCTCCTGGCCCTCGGGGTCGGCCACCTTCAAGAAGCCTAATTCCCCGTTGGGTCCGGCGATGTAGCCGTCCAACGACTGGGCGATATAGAGGGTGATCACGTCTGGGCGCTTCCTTTGTCAGGCTAAAAGCCTATGCGCTTCTTCGGCTTCTCCGGCATGACCATCAGCTGGCGGATGGCTTCGAACACCACCTTGAATTGGCCGTCGTAGCGCTTCTCCATCTCCATCAGCTTCTTCGCCAGGGCTTGGTTCCCTGCGAGCATGCGCCGTAGGCCCACGAATGCGCGCATGATCTCGACGTTCACCTTCACGGCGCGCTGGCTGCGCAGCACGCTCGAGAGCATCGCGACCCCCTGCTCGGTGAAGGCCAGCGGCAAGTATCGACGCCCGCCGCGTTTTGAAGTCACAGATTGTGACCTCAAAGCCTGGGCTTCTTCCCCGGTGGGCTTGAACGAGAAATCCCCAGGGAATCGGTCGGCATTGCGTTTGACCTGCTGATTCAACGCCTTGGCCGTGACGCCATAGAGAGCCGCCAAGTCCTCATCCAACAGGACCTTTTCTCCGCGCACCGATCTGATCTTGGACTCCACCCTTTGCCGGATCACTTCCACGCCCCACCCCTCCCAGAATGTGCCTGGGCGAAGATAGAACGCGACGGCGCTGGAGTGAATGCCCTAGGTCAAACCTTCGCCGGGTCGGCTCCCTATTCCTTGAAATCCACGCCGTACTTGCGGGTGATGTCCTGGACGATGGTGGTGGTGCTGCGGCCTTCGACGAAGGGCAGGCTCATCACCTTGCCGCCGTGGGCCTCCACGGTGTCGCGGCCCAGGATGCGGTCGATGGGCCAGTCGCCGCCCTTCACCAGCAGGTCCGGGGTGGCGGCCTTGATCAGCTCGCGCGGGTCGTCCTCGGGGAAGATGCACACGTAGTCCACGCAGGCCAGGCCCGCCAGCAGCTCGGCGCGCTCGGCCTCGGGAAGGATGGGGCGCTTGTCGCCCTTGAGCCGCTTCACGCATTCGTCCGCATTCAGGCCGATGGCCAGCGCGTCGCCCAGGCTGCGGGCTTGCTGCAGGTAGCGCAGGTGGCCGACATGCAGCAGGTCGAAAACGCCGTTGGTGAACACGACCTTCTTGGCCTGAGCTTGCAGGCGCTTGAATTCGGCGGAGAGCTGGGAGCGGGTGAGGACTTTGGGCATGGGGACCTAAGGTAGCTTCAAAGGGTAGCCAAGGCCTGGTGCGATGGGCGTGGCGCAGGAAGCGGACAGGGGTCACCCGCGGGGATGTCCGTTCCGGAGCGATGCCCGTCGCTCCAGGCCAAGATAGGTCAGGACTTGATCTCTTTTTTATCCGCTTCCGCCACCGGGTCCGTGGCCGCATAGAAGGCCACCGCCAGCGTCCAGGTGGGGAACATCGCCACCCCCGGGATGGCCTCGGCCACCAAGGGGATGGCCAGCGTCCAGCGGAAGCCCAGCATGGCCACCATGACGCCCGCCGTGACCAGGTCCACGCAGATCTGGGCCATGTCGCTGAGGCCCAGGCTGAACAGGCCCAGGATCCCGTCCAGGCCGAAGCTCAGGATGTCGGAGGCCACCGCCACCGCCATGACCCAGCGCCACTTGGGGCGGGCCATGCACGCCACGAATCGCTCCCAGCCCTTGCGCATCCCCACCCCCCGTCTGGACCTAAGCGCTCAGGTCAGCGCGTCCTGCAGCCGCTGCGGGCCGACCGTGGCCACGCCCACTTCGCCCACCACGATGCCCGCCGCCGCGTTGCTCAAGGCGCAGGCGTCGGCCAGCGGCATGCCCGCCGCCAGGCCCAGCGTCAGCGTGGCGATGACGGTGTCGCCGGCGCCCGTCACGTCGAACACTTCCTGCGCCCGCGTGGGGATGTGCAGCGGCTTGGCCCCGCCGCCCGGGATCAGGCTCATGCCATGCTCGCCGCGGGTGATCAGCACCGCGTCCAGCCTCCACTTGTCCCGCATCTCGATGCCCTTGGCCTCGACCAGCACCTCGTTGTCCATGTCGGAGCCGGCGATGGCTTGGGCCTCTTTCAGGTTGGGCGTGACGATGCTGGCGCCGCGATAGAAGCGGATGTTGGCCGGCTTGGGGTCCACGCTGACGGGCTTGCCCTGGGCCTTGGCGCGGCCGATCACGGCCTGGCACAGCTCCTCGCTGAGCGCGCCCTTGGCGTAGTCGCTCAGCAGCACGGCGTCAGCCTTGTCCACCGCCAGCAGGCAGGCCTCGATGAAGCGCTGCTGGGCCACCGAGCCCAGCGGCGTCAGGCGCTCGTGGTCCACCCGCACGACCTGCTGGTGCCCGGCGATGATGCGGGTCTTCAGGATGGTGGGCCGGTCGCGGTCGCGGAAGAGGCCGCTGGGGTCGATGGCCAGGGCCTCCAGCTTGGCGGCCAGGGTGGCGGCCATGGCGTCGTCGCCCACCACGCCCGCCAGGGTGGCCTTGCCGCCCAGCGCGGCGATGTTGCAAGCCACGTTGGCCGCGCCGCCGGGCTTCACATCCTCGCGGGTGACATGCACCACCGGGATGGGGGCTTCCGGGCTGATGCGGTCCACCTTGCCCCAGACGTAGTGGTCCGCCATGACGTCGCCGATCACCAGGACGCTCTTGCCGGCCAGCTTGGGCACCCAAGCCCTGAGGATGGCGTTATCCACGCTTGCGCTCCTTGGCGGCGGGACCGCCGCGCTCGCTGATGAAGCCCCGCTTCAGCAGCGCCCGCTCCACCAGGAAGCACAGCAGGTGCCCCATGGCGATATGGCTCTCCTGCACATGCGGGGTGAAATCGGCGGGCACGGTCAGGCACAGGTCCACGGCCTTGGCTCTGGCCAACGCGCCGCCATCCTTGCCGCTGAACGCCAGGGTCGTCATCCCCCGCTGCTTGGCCAGCGTCAGGGCCTTCAGCACGTTGGGGCTGTTGCCGCTGGTGCTGATGCCCAAGGCCACGTCGCCCTTGCGGCCCAAGGCGTCGACCTGGCGGGCGAAGACCGCGTCATAGCCGTAGTCGTTGCCGACGGCCGTCAGCGCCGAGGTGTCGGTGGTCAGGGCGATGGCGGGCAGCCCGCGGCGCTCGACCTGGTGCAGGCGGCCGGTCATCTCAGCGGCCAGGTGCTGGGCGTCCGCGGCCGAGCCCCCGTTGCCGAAGATCAGCCACTGGCCGCCCTGGGCCATCGACGCCGCCACCAGCGCGCCGGCCTCCTCGATGCCCGGCACCAGGGTCTCCAGCACCTTCACCTTGGCCATGATGCTGCCACCCAGGTACTGCTGGATGAAGGCGGCCTCGCCGGCCTGCGGCTTGCTCTTCTTTAACGCCATGCGTTCCTCGGTGTCCGTCAGGGCCGGGGGGCGGGTTCCACCCACTCGGCGTCCCTCAGATTGATGTTGATGCTGCCGATGAAGATCTTGCTCTTGATCAGCACGGGCAGGTGGCGGGCGTCATCGGTGACCCACATGGTCACCTCGCCGGTCTGCTGGAACACGCCCTTGAAAGCCATGTGGGGCACCACCACCAGGCAGTCAAAGGTGCCGGCCAGGGTGGTGACGGCCTCGCGCCGCACGACATCCACGCTGAGCTCGTAGCTCTTCCAATCATCCGCGGTGACGGGGATCAGCACCCTGTCGCCCGGCTTCAGCGTCAGCGTGCGGAAATAGTAGAAGCAGCTCAGGATGTCCTGGGTCAGCGGCGGCGCATCCATGGCCTTGGACTTGGCCGGCTCCAGCATCCGATGGGCGCGCTGGTCGAGGATATAGCTGGCATCGGCCTTGTAGCCGCCCTCGTGGATGTGCTTCTCGTAGTGCCAGCTGAAGGCGTGGTCCACGTCCAGGCAGGTCACCACCCGGTCCTCGACGGTGAAGATGGCCTCGAAGAGGGGGATGGTGCGGGCCCGGGCCTCGATGCGGAAGCAGGGCCGGCCCTCCTGCGCCTCCACCTGGGGGATCTCCAGCGTGGCGTAGCCGGCGGTCATGCCGCCATACTGCACCACGAAGCTGAGCTTCTCGCCGACGGTGAAGGCGGCGTTGGGCTGCCGGGGCCAGCCGTAGCGTCGGGCCTCGTCGGCGGGCGCCACCGCGGCGGCGGAAGGGGCCGCGCGCCCGGGCAGGCGCAAGCGCTGGCCGGGCTGAAGGATCCAGGGCTCCCGCAGGCCATTGGCGCCGGCCAGCTCCGGCCAGCGCCCGCCGCGGCCCAGCCGCCGCTTGGCCAAGCGCCACAGGCTGTCGCCGCGATGCACCGTCAACGCGCCGGCCGGCGGGGCCGTCCCGGGGCTGGCGGCGGACGCCTGGGCGGTAGGGCTGACGCCCAGGCCTGCCACGGGCTGGGGGGTCAGGTCCACCGGGCCCCGCTTGACCAACAAGCGCCCGCCCGCGCTGCACGCCGCCAGGAGGGCTGGCAGCGCCAGCGCCGCCAGCCCCAGCCTCACTTGTGCGCCAGGCTCATGCCCACAGCCAGCGCGCCCAGCCCGGTGGCGGTGATGGGCAGGTACTTCCAGGCCATCAGGTCCTCCCACCAGGCGGGGTCGCTCAGGCTGCCCTCCGCAGCGGGCTTGGGCTCCAGGCGCTTGAGGGACTGCTTCACCTCCACCAGCTCCTCGTCGTCGGACTCCAGGCCCTTCTTCAGCTCGGCCAGCAGCTCGGCCAGGCTTTGCAGGCGGTCGGAGCGCTCCTTCAGGTCGGAGCGGGTGGCGGCGTAATCCTTGACCGCCGCGCTGACCTGGTCCTGGGCCGCGGACAGGGCGGCTTTCAGCTGGGTCAAGTCGGCCAAGCCGCCGTCCAGGCGGGCCTGCTGGGCCGCGGCGCCGACCGACGCCTTGGCCTGGGCCTCGTCGAGGGATTGCAGCTTGGCCTGCGCGGACGCCAAGGCCTGCTCGGCCGCGGCCAGGCGCTGCTGCACCGCCTGCGCGTCCGCCGCCTGGGCCCGCAGGGCCACGGCCTGCTCGTCGGCCGCGTCAGCCACCGCGCTCAGGCGCCGGGCCTGGTCATCGGCCGTGGCGCGCAGGGCCTGCTGCTGGGCCTGCAGATCGCCGATATGCCCGTCCAAGTCCTTGAAGCGGGCGTCCTGCACCGGCGCCGCAGCCACGCTGCGGGCGGGCGGGGGCAGCAGCTCATCGGCGCGCAAGGCGCCCAGGCATAGCAGCAGCGCGGCCGCCATGGCGGCCGTGCCCAGGGGGCCGGCGAAGCCGCCCGCAGCCCGCCTCACGCCGCCCCGCCATCCTCGCCGTCCTGCGTGGCCTGGGCGTTGTAGTGCTCGTAGGCGGCGTCGAAGAGCGTGACCAGCAGGAAACCGCCGCCCATCAGCAGCCAGAAGAACTGGAAGGTCTCCCCCAGGACCAGGTCGATGGCCTGCTTGACCGAAGGGTCGTCGCTGGGCGACTGGCAGCTGGCCCTCACGACCAGTCCCAGCACGATGATGAAGCTGAAGAAGATCAGGTTGGCCCAGAAATAATCGCTGAATCGGCTGCCGGTGGCGGGCTTGGCGGCGGCGGGCGCCTGTTCACGGTTCTTCTTGGACATCATGGCTCCTGAAAGACGGGCGGAAAGGTCGGATGGGTTGGGCGGCTCAAAGGGGCGCCCCGCGCAAAGCGTCACGCTCGCGCGGGCCGGCCGGGTCCACCAGCCAGACCCGCGTGCTGCGCCGGCCCCAAGCGCGGGCCTGGCGGCTGTCATTGAAGCAAAGGTCGATGCGGCGGCCCTTGATGGCGCCCCCCACGTCGGCGGCCAGGGCCGGGCCGTAGCCCTCGATGTAGAGCAGCGTGCCCAGCCGTATCAGCCGCGGGTCCACGGCGGCGATGCCGAAGCGGGCCCGCGCGCCCGAGCGGGTGGAGCCCACCCAGCCGCGGGTGTTGTCCACGGGGCCCGGGTCGTAGCCGGTGGCCAGCAGGCGCAGCTCGCGGCGCGCCAGGCTGAAGCGGGGCCAGGCGATGGCGGCCTCCGGGCCCTGGCCCTTGAGCAGCCAGGCCGGCTCGCCGGCCTTGAGGCGCCGCACCGGCCGCAGGTCCCGGTCACCCAGGACGCTGCGCTCGACCAGCAGCTCCCAGCGCTCCGGGCGCCCCGGCTTCAGGCGCAGCAGGCAGCCCTTGGGCAGGCGGGGCCCGGCGCTCAGCTTGTCGGGCAGGGCCAGGTCGCGCCGCAGGATCAGGTGCACCGCGCCGCGGGCGGCGGCGTGGCCGCGGGCCAGGGCCACCACCCCGGCCAAGAGAGGGCTCAGGCCCAGCAGCACCGCCGCCAGGCCCAGCCCCAGGCGCCGCTTCACCGCCCGTAAAGGCGCTTGCGGCTGACCACATAGGTGGCGTGGGTCCCGGTCTTGCCCTTGACCATCACCGCCTCCTGCAGCTCGCCGTCGAAGAACTCCTGGACCCGCTCGAAGCAATCCTCGCTGACGCGCACCTCTTGGGCCTTGGCCAGCGAGCACAGGCGCGAGCTGAAATTCACCGTGTCGCCGATGGCGGTGTACTCCAGGCGGTCGGGGCTGCCCAGGGTGCCCAGGATGGCTTCGCCATAGTGCACGCCCACGCCCAGCCCCGCCTCAAAACGCTGCGGGATGCGGGTCTTCCACACCGGCATGAAGCGGTCGAACTCCTCCTGCATCTCCAAGGCCGCCATGATGGCGGCCTTGCTGGCGTTGAACTCGCGGTAGGCGGCGCCCTGCTCGAAGAGCGCCATGACCGCGTCGCCGATGAACTTGTTCACCGTGCCTCCCTGCTTCTTGACCGCAGCCGTGGCGAAGGTGAAGTAATCGTTGAGGATCAGCTCCACCTGCTCGGGCATGAGCACCTCGCTCATGGCGGTGAAGCCGCGGATGTCGGCGAACAGGACGGCCACCGGGCGGCGCTCGGTCTTGATGCTCTGGTTGCCGAACTTGGCCCCGCGCAGGCGCTCGGCCACGTTGGCGTCGGCGTAGGTGCCCAGGGCCTCCTCGTAGCGCTTGGCCTCGGTGTGGGCGCCGTGCAGCTGGTCGACGTAGCTGTCGAAGAGCTCCAGGATGCCGTCCTGCGAGTTCAGCAGGCCGTTGCGCTTCTTGCCCGCCTCAAAGCTGTAGGGTAGCAGGTCCTTGTCCCGCAGGCGCTTCACCAGGGCCACCAGCAGGCTGCGGGCGAAGCCGCTCAGGGACAGGCTGGCCAGCACATAGGCCGCCAGGCCGAAGAGCGCCACGCCCACCACCATGCGGCTGAGCTGCGGCTCCAGGGCGCGCAGGGCCATGGCCACGTCGGGCCGCATCTGCCCGTAGTAGTCCCCAGCCCAGGCCCGCAGGGCGTCGGCCAGGGGGTCCAGGTACAGCCCGCCCAGCAGGCCCAGCAGCAGGCAGGCCAGCAGCAGGAAGCTGGTCTTGGCGCGGGTGGCTAAACGATCCATGGCGTCGTCTCCGTTGGCGTCGCGCGCGTCAGCGTGGCTTGGCCGCCTTGTCGTAGCGCAGGCAGCCCTCCTCGCAGGCGCAATCGTCCCCGACCCGCGCGCCGGGCAGCTCGCCAGCGGCGGACAGGGCCTTCAGGCCGGGCAGGACCCGGTCGCGCACCTGTTCGGGGAAGAGCGGGTTGATGTGGATCTCGCTGCCGCCCTCGAAGCCGGCCGGCGTGTTCACGCGCCATTTCACCAGCACGTGGAAGGGCAGGGCCGTGTCCGACCCCCGGGGGCGGAAGTACCATTCCTCGTTCAGCGCCACCCGCGTGCCGCTGGCGGCGTGCATGGCGCGCAGCAGGTCGCTGAAGCCTTTCAGCTCGTCGGCGCTCAGCGCCGCGGGGTCCGACGCCGCCGACTTGCTGTAGACGGCCAGGCAGGGATAGATATGCCCGGGCTCGACCACGGCGATGGCATGGTCGTTCTCGGCCAGGACCAGGCCGCGGGCCTTGCACGCCGCCAGCAGCACCTGGTTGTAGAAGGGCGGATAGCGCCGCAGGACCTCCAGGCGCCGGTGGATGCCCGCGCCCCAGGTGTCCACGCCCAGGACCTGCTTGTGCAGGTGGTCAAAGCTGGCGCCGGCCTGGCTCAGCCAGTTCTGGTACACGGCCACGTGCTTCACGTGGGGGTTCTCGCGGTGGGTCTCGCTGACGGCGTTGAGCGTGAAGCTCATGAACAGGAAGTGCTCCTGCAGGCTCAGCGTGCCGCTGCTCAGCAGGTCGGCCTCAGTGGTGGCGTCGTCCTGGTAGTGCCGCCCGCTGACGATCAGGTCATGGCTGCCGCCGAAGAAGGCGTCGGCCATCTCCACGCGCTGCTCCTCGCTGATGGCGGCGACCTCCTCGTGGGTCTTGCCGGCGTGCTCCAGCTTCTCGGCGATGACGCCCAGGATGTGGTCGCGGCCCAGCGGGGTGGACAGGTAGGCGTCCTTCCATTGCCGCTGCAAGGGGCTCAGGCGGAAGCCGTAATTGCGCTTCCAGAACTCCATGGGCACGATCTCGAAAAGGTTGGGCACGCGGCGGAACAGGGCCGGCTTGCCCAGGGCCTGCTCGGCGGTCTGCTTCTCCATGACGCGGAAGCCCACCCCCTCGCGCACGACGCGGCTCTTCTCCGCCGGGGTGTGGCGGGTATGCTTGACGCAGAAGGCGCATACCGCGTCGCGGTCCAGGTCGGCGGCCAGGGGCGCGGGCAGGCGGCGCGGGTCGTTGACGATGGGTCGCTGGGCCCGGCCGGGGACGGTCCAGACCTCCTCGCCCACCACGGGGTTGAGGATGCGCAGCGTGCCGTCAGCCAGGGTGTTGTAAACGAACAGCGGCTTGATCAAGGCGTCGTCTTCTTTGTGAAGGTGGCTAGGGCAGCACGCGCACGCGCAGGCGGTCGTCATCGAGCACCGGCTCGTCGCAAGGGTCGGGAGCCACGCGATGGTTCAGCGCGTGGTACAGGCCCAGCCGCAGGTCGTAGACGCCCGGCCAGGCATGGCTCAGGTCCCATTGGCAGGCCACCTTCTTGGCCTTCACCCGGGCGGGGCTGTCGGCGGGCAGCGGCTGCTGGCAAAGGCAGTCCCAATCCTCGTTCACCGGCTTGCCGCGGGCGTCCTCGATGCGCTTGACCTGCACCAGCAGGCCGGCCGTGTCAAAGGGCTCGGCCACCGCCGGCGCCAGCACCTTGGCCACCACGTCCACCACGCCTTGGGACTTGCTCAGCGTGGCGGCGATGCCCACGGGCTCGAACTGGCCCCGGCGGAAATCCAGCGGGTGCTCGTCCACCGCCACCCCGGCCAGCTTGACGAAGCGAGGCGGGTCCAGGCTCTTGACCACCTGCACGTCCCAATGGTCCTCGTCCCCGCCCTTGTAGCGCAGGTGGACCTCGAAGCGGTAGGGCCCGTCGGGGAACGGCTGCCCCCGGTAGGTGCCGTCCCAGCTCAGGCTGACCTTGTCGGGGGCGGGCTCGCCCTCCACCCGCAGCCAGGCGTCGGCGTAGGGGCCATCGCTGGACACCGGGCGTATGATGGCCCAGGCGGCCACCACCAGGCGGTCCACCGGCACGGCCACGATCAGCGAGCGGCGTTGCGGCTGGCTGTCCTGGGGGTGGAAGAAGAGCCGGTAGCCCTTCAAGGTCTCCCATTCCAGCTTGGGCCGGCGCTCTTTCTCGATGTACGCCGAAAAAGCCCCGGGCGCGGGGGAGTCATCCGCTTGTGAGGCGGCGGGCGACGCGATTATGATGAGGCCCAACAGGGCGAGCAGGGGTCGGTTCATGCCGCCCCAGGATACCAAAGCTGGCCCCTTTTGCCACCCACTCGAGCACCCCATGCCCAGCCCCCGCACCCGCCGGCTCATCGCCCTGGACAAGGCCCACGTCTGGCACCCCTTCACCCAGATGCGGGACTGGCTGGCCGACCCCGAGCCCTTGGTCATCGAGCGCGGCCAGGGGGCCACGCTTTTCGACAGCGAAGGCCGGCCCTACCTGGACGCGGTCTCCAGCCTCTGGGTCACGGTGCACGGCCATGGCCATCCGGCGCTGCTCAAGGCCCTGGCCCGGCAGGCGGAACGCCTGGACCACAGCACGCTATTGGGCCTGGCCAACGAGCCCAGCGTCCTCTTCGCCCAAGCCCTGCTGAAAGCGGCGCCCCGGGGCCTGAGCAAGGTCTTTTACAGCGACAGCGGGTCCACCGCCATGGAGATCGCGCTGAAGCTGGCCTACCAGTTCTGGCAGAATCAGGGCGGCGCCGCCGCCAAGAAGACCCGCTTCATCACCTTCAGCGAGGCCTACCACGGCGACACCATCGGCAGCGTCAGCCTGGGCGGCATCGACCTGTTCCACCAGGTCTACCGGCCCCTGCTCTTCCCCACCCTGCAGGTGCCCACGCCCTACGGCAGCGGCGACCCCGCCCAGGGGGCCCGGGCCCTGGCCCAGGTGGAGGCCCTGCTGAAAAAAGAGAAAGGCAGGGTGGCTGGCCTGGTGGTGGAGCCGCTGATGCAGGGCGCCGCCGGCATGCTGAAGGCCCCGGCCGGCCTGCTGAGATCCCTGCGCCGCCTCTGCGACAAGCACGACGTGCTGCTGATCGCCGACGAGGTGGCCACCGGCTTCGGCCGCAGCGGCACCTTGTTCGCCTGCCAGCAGGAGGGCGTCAGCCCCGACCTGATGGCCGTGGCCAAGGGCATCAGCGGCGGCCTGCTGCCCCTGGCCGCCACGCTGGCCAGCGAGCGCGTCTACAAGGGCTTCCTGCATCCCTACGCCGAGCAGAAGACCTTCTTCCACGGCCACACCTACACCGGCAACCCCATCGCCTGCGCCGTGGCCCTTGAAAGCCTGAAGCTGTTCACCACCGAGCGCACGCTGGCCAAGCTGCAGCCCAAGATCGAACGGTTGAGGCAGGCGTTGCCCAGCCTGCTGGAGCGCCCCCATGTCGGCGAGATCCGCCAGGCGGGCTTCATGGTGGGCATCGAGCTGATGAAGGATAAGTACCACCGCACGCCCTATGCCTACGCCGACGCCATCGGCGCCCAAGTCTGCCGCCGCGCCCGCGACTACGGCGTGATCCTGCGGCCGCTGGGCCCGGTCATCGTGCTCATGCCGCCGCTTTGCACCAGCCTGACCGAGCTGGATTTCCTGCTGAAAGTGGTCGAAGCCAGTGTGAAAGATGTCACAGAGCGCTACCTTGACGCAGGACAGGCCCCCCGCTAACGTCCTCGGTGCATGGGGCGTCAGCGCCACGGTCGCGCCCGCCTGCCCACCCCAAGGAGGATCCATGAACGTGACCCGCATCGCCCTGCTGGGCCTGGCCCTAGGCCTGACGGCCAGCTCGGCCCACGCCCTGATCGACGTGAACGCCTTCGGCGGCTACGCCACCTTGGGCATGGGTGACATCAACAATGCCATCGATGGCTTCGCCTCCGCCAATAGCGGCAGCGCCACCCACATCAACAGCGGCTTCTACGTGGGCGCCGATGGCACCATCTCGCTGCTGCCCTTCCTGAGCGTGGGCCCGCGCCTGGAGTACCTGCAGGCTGGAGAAGGCAAGGTCACGATCGGCGGCAACGCTGCCACCATCGACGCCAACCTGATGATGTATGAGCTTGGCGTGCGGGCTGGGACTTCGCTTCCCCTGACAGGCCTGAGCGTGTCGGCCGGCCTCTGGGGCGGCTACGGCATGGCCAGCGGCAAGGTCGATTCTTCGGCCGTGGGCGGGAGCGCGCAGACCGGCACTGGCGGCGCCTTCGTCGGCGAACTGGAGGCCAGCGCCAAGTACAAGCTGGTCGCCGGCCTGAGCCTGGGCGTGGATGTGGGCTACCGCATGGCCAGCGTCAGCACCATCAATGGCAGCAATGGCCAGGACCTGATCCAGACCAACAGCGGCAGCAACGCGGCCTGGGATTTCAGCGGCCTGAAGGCCGGCTTGTCCCTGGGCTGGGGCTTCTAAGCCCCGACCAAGGACCATCCATCAAAAAAGAAGAAGCCCGGGAGCGATCCCGGGCTTCTTCTTTTTTATCGGAGGAGCCAAGCGGCTAAGCCGCCTCCACCACCCGGTTGCGGCCCTGCTCCTTGGCCCGGTAGAGCGCGATGTCGGCGCGCTTCAGCAGGGTCTCGCCGCGCTCGCCGGGCCGGCCGGTGGCGCAGCCGATGCTGATGGTGATGCGCAGGGGCTCGCCGGGCTCGCCGAAGACGGCCTGCTCCACGGCGCTGCGGACCTTCTCGGCGGCGACCTGGGGCGCCACGTGGCCCTGCATGGGCAGGACCACGGCGAATTCCTCGCCGCCGACGCGGGCGGCCAGGTCGGCGCGGCGCAGGGTCTCACGCAGGACGTCGGCCAGCTGCCGCAGCACGATGTCGCCCACGGGGTGGCCGTAGGTGTCGTTGACGCGCTTGAAGTGGTCCAGGTCCAGCATGAGCACGCCCACGCTACCGCCGCGGTCGGTGCTGCGCAGCAGCTCGCGCTCCAGGACGCGGTCGAAGAGCACCCGGTTGGCCAGGCCGGTCAGCGAGTCGTGGACCACCCGGTGCTCCAGGTCCTGGTTCTCACGCTCCATCTTGGCCAGCTTGCGGCTCAGGGCGTCCATCATGCGGCCGCGGGTCAGCATGCCCACGGTCTTGCCCTTCTCCACCACCGGCATGCGGCGGATCCTTAAAAGGTTCATCAGGTCGCCCACCTGCTCGATGTCCTCGTCGGGCTCGACCCAGCTGACGGGGCTGGTCATCACCTGGGCCATGGTCATGCCCAGCACCGCCTCGCGGTGGGTGGCGAAGGCGCGGATCAGGTCGCGCTCGGTGAAGATGCCGATGGGCTCCGGCGGCATGTCCAGCTTGGCCCGGGGGCGCCACTCCTTGTCCACCACCAGCACCTGGCCGATATGGCCCTCGGCCATGGTCTCGCACACGCTGAGCACGGTGGCGTTCTCCGGCACCGTCAGCGGCCGGGCCAGCATGAAGGCGCGCACGCGCCAGTCCTGATTCCCGTCATCCGGAGCGGTGTTGCGGCGATCATCGTCTTTGGGCACCGTCATCCCTCCTAATGCAAGGGGCGGCCATCCCTGGCCGCCCCCGTTCCCACCCTTTCCGCCGGCCCTTACTTCCCGGCCTTCGCCCGGTCGGTCATGCTCTTCTCGGCCTTCTTGCGGTCGTTGGGGTCCAGGATCTTCTTGCGCAGGCGGATGTTCACCGGCGTCATCTCGACGAGCTCGTCGTCCTCGATGTACTCGAGGCACTGCTCCAGGCTGAGGATGCGGGGCGGGGTCAGGGTCAGGGCCTCGTCCGTGCCGGTGGAGCGCATGTTGCTCATGGCCTTGGCCTTGCAGATGTTCACGCCCAGGTCGTTCTCGCGGCTGTGCTCGCCCACGATCATGCCGGTGTAGACCTTGGCTCCCGGCGGGATCAGCATGACGCCGCGCTCCTGCGCGCCGTACATGCCGAAGGTGTTGCTGGTGCCGGGGTCGGTGGCCCACATGACGCCCACGCGGCGGGTGGTGATGTCGCCCTTGTAGTCGTCATACTTGTCGAAGACGTGGTGCAGGGCGCCGGTGCCGCGGGTGATGGTCATGAACTCGGTTCGGAAGCCCAGCAGGCAGCGGCTGGGGATGCTGAACTCGACGCGCACCTGGTTGTCGCCGTAAGGCGACATGTTGATCATCTCCGCCTTGCGGGCGCCCATGCGCTCCATCACGCCGCCCATGACCTCGCTGGGCATGTCGATGATGAGGCGCTCGTAGGGCTCCTTCAGCTTGTTGTTCTCGTCGCGGTGCATGATGACCTTGGGCTTGCCGACTTCCAGCTCGAAGCCCTCGCGGCGCATGGTCTCCAGCAGAATGCCCAGGTGCAATTCACCGCGGCCCGAGACCACGAAGCTGCCCTCGCTCTCGCCGGTGTCCACGCGCAGGGCCAGGTTGCTGAGCAGCTCCTTCTCCAGGCGGGACTTCAAATGCCGGCTGGTGACGAACTTGCCTTCCGTGCCGGCCAGGGGGCTGGTGTTGACGCCGAAGGTCATGCTCAGCGTGGGCTCGTCGACGCTGATGCGCTCCAGGGCCTCGGGGGACTCGGTGAAGCATATGGTGTCGCCGATGAAGACGTCATCGAAGCCGGCCAAGCCGATGATGTCGCCGGCGCTGGCGGACTCGACCTCGGTCTGCTTCAGGCCGTCGAACGCCAGCAGCTTGGTGGCGCGGCCGTTGATGTTCTTGTCCTCCTTCATCAGCACCAGCGGCTTGCTCTTGTCCACGGCGCCGCGGGCGATGCGGCCCACGGCGATGCGGCCCACGAAGTCGTTGTACAGGATGTTGCTGACCAGCATCTGGAAGGGCGCGCCCTCGTCCACCACCGGGCAGGGCACCTTCTCGGCGATCATCTCCATCAACGGCTGCAGGTTGCTGTCGGGGTCCTCCATCTTCAGGCGGCAGGTGCCCGCGCGGCTGCTGGCGAAGACGTAGGGGAACTCGCACTGCTTCTCGGTGGCGTCCAGGCTCAGGAACAGGTCCAGGACCATGTCGTGCACCTCGTGCGGGCGCGCATCCGAGCGGTCGATCTTGTTGATCACCACGATGGGGTGGTGGCCCAGGGCCAGGGACTTCTTCAGCACGAAGCGGGTCTGCGGCAGCGGGCCCTCGGCCGCGTCCACCAGCAGCAGCACGCCATCGACCATCTTCAGGATGCGCTCGACCTCGCCGCCAAAGTCCGCGTGGCCGGGCGTGTCCACGATGTTGAACTTGATGCCCTTGAATTGGTAGCTGGCATTCTTCGAGAAGATGGTGATGCCGCGCTCCTTCTCCAAGTCGTTGCTGTCCATCACGCGCTCGGTCACCGCTTCATTGGTGCGGAACACGCCGCCGGCTTGACGCAGGATGGCATCCACCAGGGTGGTCTTGCCATGGTCAACGTGGGCGATGATGGCGAAATTGCGGAGATTGGTGCGCGAGGATACAGGCATGACTTCCTTCCGGTCTGTTTAAGCCTTCCACGGCCCGGAACGGACCAGGAAGGAGGGCCAAAGATACCCTATGGCGAAGCCACAGAGCAAGCCGCCTGTGTGGGCGGCGTTGTCGAAAACGGGGGTGCCGAAGGCCACCAGCGCCAGGCCGATGCCGAAGGTCAGGATCAGCGAGCGCAGCAGCCACTGGTGCAGGCGCAGCGCCAGGCCCTGGGGGAAGCTGGGGGCGCGGCGCCAGCGCGGCGCCATCAAGGCCCCGGCGAGCCCCAGGATGGCGCCGCTGGCGCCCAGGCTGACCTGGCCAGGCTGGTGCATGAGGGCGCTGAGCGCGCCAGCCCCCACGGCGCAGACCAGGTAGAGGCTGATCAGGCGCCAGGGGCCCGCCAAGCGCTCCAGCACCGAGCCCAGGCTGAACAGCGCCAGCATGTTCATGCCGATGTG
>Ga0182030_10012250_pt1 | contig 17206 bp, 15 predicted proteins | sample 812S3MmetaG_FD_121299 | JGI IMG/M metagenome (GOLD analysis project Ga0182030, IMG submission 121299) | Permafrost microbial communities from Stordalen Mire, Sweden - 812S3M metaG (Illumina Assembly) | ecosystem: Environmental > Terrestrial > Soil > Wetlands > Permafrost | place: Sweden...
CGCGGTTCAGGCCCGCGCGGGCGTGCATTACGAGATGACGCGGCCGTGGCTGGCGCGGCGCGATTTTATGCGCGCAGCCGAGGAGAGGCTCGCACAGGTCGGCCTCGCCGGCCGCGCCGCCGCGCCGGTTTCCGCGCTCTCGCACGGCGACCAGCGCAAGCTCGAAGTCGCGATGATGATGGCGCTCGAGCCCGATATCCTCATGTTCGACGAGCCGACCGCGGGCATGAGCGTGGACGAGGTTCCCGTCGTGCTCGATCTCATCGCCGCGCTGAAGCGCGACTCGTCCAAGACGATCCTGCTGGTCGAGCACAAGATGGACGTGGTGCGCTCGCTCGCCGACCGCATCGTCGTGCTGCACAACGGCCGGTTGATGGCCGACGGAGCGCCGGCGGAGGTGATCGCCTCCGACATCGTGCGCGAGGCCTATCTGGGCGCGGCGGCGTGACCCAAACCCTCACGCTCGACGGCGTCCACACCCACATCGGCCGCTATCACATCCTGCACGGCGTCGACCTCGACGCGCCGTTAGGCCGCACAACCATGCTGCTCGGGCGCAACGGCGCCGGCAAGACGACGACGCTGCGCACCATCATGGGCCTGTGGCGCGCCTCGCGCGGAACGATCCGGCTCGGCGAGCGGCGCCTCGACGGCGAAAGGCCCAGCGAGATCGCGCGCGCGGGCGTCGCCTATGTGCCGGAGACGATGGCGATTTTCTCCGACCTCAGCGTGCGCGAGAACCTCGTGCTCGCCGCGCGCGCCGGCTTGATGGACGAGGCGCGGCTCGCCTGGATTTTCGGCTTCTTCCCGGCACTGAAAAAGTTTTGGGCGTCGCGCGCCGGCGGCCTGTCCGGCGGGCAGAAGCAGATGCTGTCGATCGCCCGCGCGCTTGTTGAACCGCGCGCGCTGCTGCTGATCGATGAGCCGACCAAGGGCCTTGCGCCCGCCATCGTCGACGGCCTCATCGCCTGTCTGAAGGACATCAAACAACGAGGCGCGACAATCCTCATGGTCGAGCAGAACTTCCGCGTCGCGCGCGAGGTCGGCGATTTCGTGTGCGTGATGGACAACGGCCGCATCGTCTACGCCGGCGACATGGCGGCGCTGGCGGAAGATCGCGCCTTGCAAGGCCGTCTGCTCGGCCTCTCGCTGGACAGCCACCAATGACCGACATCGGCGCCGCCCTTCCCAAGCCCCGCGTCGACGTCTGGCCGGCGCTGACGCCGCTCCTCGTCGCCGCCGTCGCCGCACCTTTCATCGGCTCGACCTCGACCTTCGTGACGCTCACCTTAGCGAGCCTCGCGATGGGGGCGATGCTGTTCGTCATGGCCTCCGGCCTGACGCTCGCCTTCGGCATGATGGACGTGCTCAACTTCGGCCACGGCGCCTTCATCGCCGTCGGCGCTTATTCGGCGACGGTCGTCTACCGCTTCGCCGCGCCGCTTGCGGGCGGCTCGCTGGCGCTCGATCTCCTGGTGTTCGTCGCGGCGCTGGTCTTCGCCGCGCTGGTCTGCGGCGCGCTCGGCTTCGTCTATGAGAAGCTGCTCGTGGCGCCGGTCTACGGCCGCCATCTCGAACAGATCCTCATCACCATCGGCGGCGCCATCGTCATCGAGCAATTGCTGCTGGCGCTGTTCGGCACGGAGCCGATAGATTTGAGTCCGCCGCTGGCGTTCCGCGGCTCGCTGAGCTTCGGCGAGATTGCGATCGAGAAATACCGGCTCGTCGCGCTGGCCTTGGGACTTGCGCTGTTTGTCGCGCAGCTCGTCGTGCTGAGCCGCACCCGCATCGGCCTGCTGATCCGCGCCGGCGTAGAGAACCGCGAGATGGTGGAGGCGCTCGGCTATCGCATCGACCGGCTGTTCGTCGGCGTGTTCATGGCGGCTTCGGCGCTCGCCGGGATCGGCGGCGTTTTGTGGGGCATCTATCAGAATCAGGCGCGCGCCGGCATGGGCGGCGAATTGCTGGTGCTGGTGTTCATCGTCATCATCATCGGCGGGCTCGGCTCGGTGACCGGCTGCCTGATCGGCGCGACGCTGGTGGCGCTGATCTCCAATTACGCGGGCTTCCTGGCGCCCAAGCTCGCGCTCGTCTCCAACATTCTGTTGATGGTCGTTGTGCTGTTGTGGCGTCCGCGCGGGCTCTATCCCTTGGGCGCGCGATGAGGCCGCTGTCCGGCGATCCCCCGCGCGGCTGGCCGGCGCGGATTCTCGTGGCGCTCGTCGCGCTCGGGCTTGCCGCGGCGCCGTTCCTGTTCACGGGCGCCAAGCCGCTCGGCGTCGCCGAGAAGATCTGCGTGATGGCGGCGCTGGCGGCCTCCTACGACGTGCTGCTGGGCTATACCGGCGTCGTCTCGTTCGCGCATGTGATGTTCTTTGGCGTGGGCGCCTATGGTGTGGGCCTGTCGCTTTACGCGCTCGGGCCGAGTTGGGGCGCGCTGGCGCTGGGGCTGTCGGCGGGCCTCGCGCTGGCGGCTTGCCTCGCGCTCGCCATCGGCCTGTTCTCGCTGCGCGTGCAGGCGATCTTCTTTGCGATGGTGACGCTGGCGGTCGCCTATGCGTTCAACGTGCTGGCGAGCCAACTGCCCGATCTCACCGGCGGCGAGGACGGCCGCAGTTTTCGCGTGCCCGAGATGCTGCGGCCCGGCTATAAGCTCGGCGAGTTCCTGGGCGCGGCGGTGACGGGCCGGATGCTCTGCTATTATCTGGTGTTCGCCGGCGCCGCCGTTCTGTTCCTGATCCTGCTGCGCGTCGTCAACTCGCCATTCGGCCGCGTGCTGCAGGCGATCCGCGAGAACCCGCTGCGCGCCGAGGCGCTCGGCTACCGCATCGTGGTTCACCGCACATTGGCGACGGTGGTCGCCGCGCTGGCGGCGGCCTTTGCGGGCGCGCTCGACGCGCTATGGCTGCGCTACGTCGGCCCCGACACGGCGCTGTCGTTCTCGATCCAGATCGACGTGCTTGTCATCGTCGTCATCGGCGGGCGCGGCACCTTGTATGGCGCCGTGGTTGGAGCGGCGGTTTTCGTCATCGCGGAAAATTACCTGCGCTTGGCTGTCGGCGCCGCTTCGACCGCGACCGCGAGCCTGCCGCTGCTGCCGAACCTGCTGCACCCCGACCGCTGGCTGCTGTGGCTCGGCGTGCTGTTTATCCTGGCGGTGCGCTTCGCGCCGAGAGGGATCGTCGGGGAGTTGGCGCGACGGGCGGACATGGGTTGAAGCCGGCGCCCGGGCGAGCAGCGATTGGAAAGCGCACAAGCGCCAAGTTTGGTTGAGAGCAACGCTCTCGTCGTCATGGCCGTTAGGCCCTGTAGCGCGCGTAAGCTATACTCTGACTCTTTCACGATCCAAAGTTGGCGGCAATTCCAAATTCTATGGCGCGGTCCTGATCCGTTATCGCGCGCGGCTTCGCTTACAACGCAGGACGGAAATACGACACCGGCAAGTTCAAAGGGAAGACGGCAACGATCTCTGCGACGACCGCCTACGCCGAAGATCTGGCCGCTGACGTTCCGTCCGGCGTCGGACAGCACCGCAACGACGAAGGGCGCGATCTTCTCCGGCGCTAGCCATTTCCGGCTCTGCTTCGGCCTGGGCGGCCCACATGGCGCGATTGCCGTTTGTAACCTTTCGCTGGATCGCACAGGGTCGGCCGTCAACCGGGAAAACCCGCTAAAGGGCGGCCCGATCGTGGCGCGCTTGCAACCAAACGACGCAAGTTGAAGACCAGGCTTCGATCCCCTTCACCCGCTCCGGTTTTGCTCGGCGACGGTCTCCAGCAGGTCGCGCACGAGGCCTTGCAGCAGGTCGAGTTTATAGCGCGATTGCGGCAGCGGGTTCGCGCCCTCGACCGACGCCGCCGCGGCGGCCAAAAACGTTTCCGTCGAAGCGGGCTTGCCGAGCGCGACCGCCTCCGCGCCGTGCAGCCGCAGCGGAACCGGCGCGACGCCGCCGGCGACGAGCCTGACCCACGCGAAAACCCCGGCCTCGAAGGTCGCGGCGACGACGAGTTCGACCAGCGGCCACTCCGAATGCGCGCGGCCGATGGCGCGCTTGTAGGCCGCACGCTCTCCCGGTGTCGGCGGCGGTAGCACGACGGCGGCGATCATTTCATCCGACGCCAGCGCGGTTTCGCGCGACGCCGCTCGTCCGTCGCCCAGAGCCTCAACCATCGGCACGTTGCGGCGCTGGTTGGTGTCGAGCCGCGCATCGTAGGCGATGAGCGCCGCCGCGAGCGTCGAGGGATGCGGCGCGACACAGGGCGCGGTGTCGAACGCCACCGCATAAAGCGCGTTGCCTTCGCGCGCGGGACAACCTTCGCCGCCCTTTTTCAGGCAGGCGATGTCGGGGTTGCGGAAATACCAGCAGCGATTGCGCTGGGCGATGGCGCCGCCGAGCGTCGCCGCGCGCCGGATTTGCGGCGTCGCCAGCCCGCCCGCCGCGGCCGCCAGCGCCGGATAGTCGCGGGCGATGGCCGTGTCGGCGGCGACAGTGGCGACGGTCGTCAGCGCGCCGATGCGCAGGCCGCCCGCCGCTAGCGCCGATACGCCGGCCGGCGCCGCCGCGGGGTCGATGTCGAGAACCGCGCCGCGCGAGACGCCGCTACGGCGGCGCTCGGACAGGTCGGTGGCTCCTGCGCGAAATTCGGGCACGTCGCGACTAGCGTGCTCCATGCGCGGATCCCTTCATCAACGCGAGCAGACGGTCGGGGCGGATGGGGATTTCCTGTGGACGCACGCCCAGCGCGTCGCGGATCGCATTGGCGACGGCGGCCGGCGTCGGCACGGCGGCGACTTCGCCGATGCCGACGGAGCCGCCCGGCACATGGTCGAAGCCGCTCTCGTCGAAATGCACTTCGATAGGTGGCATGTCGGCGATGCCCGGCACGCGGTAGTCGTCGAGATTGACGCTCAGCACGTGGCCCGTGCGGGGGTCGAACTCGCGGGCTTCATAGAGCGCGTGGCCGAGGCTCTGAATGAATGCGCCCGCCGCCTGATTGCGCGCGAGCGGCGCCGAGGCGAGCTTGCCGACCGAAATGCCCGACCACGCGCGCAGGACGCGCACGCGGGCGAGCCAGGTGTCAACCTCGACCTCCACCACCTGCACGGAACTGGGGGCGCCGGCGCCGACCGACATTTTCTGACTGCGCCTCAGCATCCAGCCGAAGATGCGCCCGACGATCCCGGCCTCGTGCAGCAGCGAGGCATTGCCGTAGATGTTGCGCTTGTCGTCCTCGGGCCGGCCCCCGGTCACCGAAAGGTCGAGCGAGGCGGCGAGCCATTCGCGCCACGGCGCATTCGATCCCGGCGCCGGGGCTTGTCGAGCGGCGGCTTGCACGCGCGCTTTCAGCTTGTTGGAGGCGTCGAGCAGCGCAGGCACAATCGAGGCCGTCACGCGGCTGCCGCCGGAGCCCGGCCCGAGCGGCAATCGGGAATCGCCCAACTGCACCTCGATGTCCGAGGCGTCGAGGCCGAACTCGCGCGCCAAAGTCTCGGCGATGACCGTGCGCGTGCCCGTGCCGATATCCTGCACCGCAAGGCGCGCGACGAGCCGCCCATCCTTGACGGCGAGTTCGGCTTTCGTGTCGGCCTGCCATAGATAGAGCCAATAACCTGCGGCGGCGCCGACGCCGCGCCGGTAGCGGCCCTCGCCGGGCGCGCCGCGCGTCTTCCACACGTCGAGCCCCATCGCCCAATCGTAGAGCCTTGCGCGCGCGGGGTTGTTATCCATCCGCTTGCGCATCGCGAGCGGGTCGATCCCAAGCCGCTGCGCGGCCTCGTCGATCCCCTGTTCAAGCGCGAAGGCCATCGGCGGCCCGCCGGGGCCGCGAAACGGCGAGCCCGGCGGCAGGTCGTTGAGCACGTCGTAATCGACGAGCTCCTTGGCTTGCGCGGTGTAGATCAGCCGCGCGAGGCCCGCGACCGTGTTGTTGGCGGCGACGCCCGCGTCGGAATAGGCGGTGAGCGAAAGCGCCCTTATCCCGCCGTCGCGGGAGGGCAGCAGCGCCAGCTTCAGCTCGACGGCGGGGCGATAGCCCGCCACGGACAGTTCCTCGTGGCGGCTGTAGGCGACGCGCACGGGCGCGCAGGACGCCTTGGCGAGTTCGACCGCCGCGATGGTCTCCATGCCCAGCGCGCCCTTGGAGCCGAAGCCGCCGCCGACGTGCTCGGCCAGCACGCGCACGCGGGCGGGGTCGAGTTTGAACTGCTTGGCGATGGCCGCCGCGAGCGCCGAAACGGCTTGGGTCGAAACCTCGACCGTCAGATCGCCGCCGTCGAAATGCGCGACCGCGACATGCGGCTCCAGCGAATTGTGCTGCTGCGCGCTAGTGCGGAACACGCGTTGCCGCCTTCGCCGGCGTTGTGCTTGACGCCCTTGCCTTTCGGAAAAAGGACGGGCGCGCCCTCCGCCGTAGCCGCCTCTGGCCCAATGGCGGCGGCGAGCTTTTCGTAGCGCACCTGGATCGCCGCCAGCGCGCGCTGCGCCGTCTCGCGGTTGACGGCCGCCACCGCCGCCACCGCCTCTCCGACGAAGCTGACGGCCATGTCGGCGTCGAGCAGCGACACAGCGGCCTTGACGCCTGGTATCGCCTCGGCAGGCGCCAGATCGAGCGCCACGACGCGCGCGCGGGGATGGGGCGAGCGCAGGATCGCGCCTTCGAGCTGGCCTTGGTGACGGATGTCGAGCGTGTAGACCGCGGCGCCCGTCACCTTGTCGCGCGCCTCGACGCGCGGCGCTTCCGGCTCTCTCTGGTCGTAGACGCCCGCGCAGGCGTCGGCGACGGCGCGGTAGATGTTCTCATAAGCTCCGCAGCGGCACAGATGGCCGGAGAAGGCCGCGCCGATTTCGTCGCGAGAGGGCGCCGTGGCACCGTGCAGGGCGCGCCACTCGTCATAAAACGCCTTCGCCTCGACGATAAAGCCGGGCGTGCAGAAGCCACATTGCAGCGCGTCCTGCGCCATGAAGGCGCGCTGCACCGGGTGCAGGCCTTCGACGCCGATTCCCTCGATGGTCACGATCGATTTGCCGGCCGCCGCCTTGGCGGGCATCAGACAACTCGCCATCGCCGCGCCGTCGACGAGCACCGTGCAGGCCCCGCAGACGCCGGCGCCGCAGACGGGCTTGGTTCCCGTGAGGCCGAGCGCGCCGCGCAGGACATCGACGAGTAGGGCGTCGTCATCCTCTGGCAGATCCGCCGTCCGTCCATTGACCGTCGCCGTCGCCATCTCGCCCTCGTTGGGAAATGGCGGAGCGTAATTATTACATCGAGTGCAAATTTGCAACTGGTGTAACCCGTGTTAATTGCGGCGAATGACGGAGCGGCCGGAAAAATCGGAAGGCTTGCGCGAACGCAAACGCCGCGAGACGCGGCGGCGCTTGGCCGAAACGGGACTGCGGCTGTTCCTGGAACAGGGCTACGAGCAAACAACCCTAGACGCAATCGCCGAAGCCGCCGGCGTCTCGCGACGCACGGTGTTCCACTATTTCGGCCAGAAGGAAGACATTCTGCTCGCGTGGCAAAGCGGGCTCGGGGAAGCGATGCGAGACGCGATTCTGCGCGAGCGCCCCAACCGGTCGGCGCTCGACCTCGTGCTTTCCGCGATGTTGCAACTGGTCGGGCAATATCAGGCCGAGGATCACATCCGCATCGAACGGCTGCTCGCATCCACGCACCGGCTCGGCGCCAGCAAGCTCGCCAAATACGCCGAGCAGGAACAGGCCGTGTTCGAAGCGCTCGTGAAGCTGTGGCCGGCGCCGGACCGCCGCAACGCGCTGCGGCTCGTGGCGATGGTTTGCGTCGGCGCGTTGAGGCTGGCGTTCGAACGCTGGGCCGAGCGCAACGGCGCCGATCCCCTCGCCCAGCATCTGCGCCGCGCGTTCGCGGAACTGAGGACGGAGATCGAAACGGGGAGGTGAGGCGTTTGGTCTTCGGGCTCGGGCTCCGGAACAAAAATCAGTTCGAAAAGCGTTTCTTCCGCCCAACTCGGCGCGGACGTCTACAACGCTCGGCCCCGGAAGGCGCTTGGCATGGGTATCAGTGCACTTGCAGCCTTTTGATCGCATCCGCCAGCTCCGCTTGGCGGAACGGCTTTCCGAGACGCGGGAAGTCGAGCGAGATGCCTTTGGCGTCCGCATATCCCGAGACGATGAGCACAGGAATGTTGGGAAACCGCTCGCGGATCTTCCTCGCCAGCTCGACCCCCGACATGCCCGGCATAACATGGTCGGAGACGACGAGGTCGTAGCTCTTGCTGCCGAGCAGGCGCTGCTCGGCTTCGCGGGCGTCCTCCGCTTCCTCGGTTTCGTAGCCGAGGCTCTGCAACATGTCCGCCGTCGTCATCCGCACGGCCGCCTCGTCGTCGACGACGAGAACGCGACCCTTGAAGCTCGCCGGCTCCGCCGTTTCCGCCACCCGCGCCGGGCCGGCTGCGGCCTCGCTGATCGGAAGCCAAAGGTCGATCCGCGTTCCCGCGCCCGGCCGGCTGTCGATCGTCAGCGCGCCGCCGAGTTGCGACGCCAGGCCGTGCGCCATCGAAAGTCCGAGACCCGTTCCCTTGCCGATCCCCTTTGTCGAAAAGAACGGTTCGACCGCGCGCTGCGCCGTTTCCTCATCCATTCCGGCGCCCGTGTCGATCACGGACAGGCGGATGTGGGTCTCGTCGCGCCGGCGCACGCCGACGTCGGCGGGCGGTCGCTCCGCCCGGGCCGCGATGGCGATCGTCCCGCCGTCCGGCATCGCGTCCCTGGCGTTCACGCAGAGGTTCAAGAGCGCCATTTCAAGTTGATTGGCGTCCGCCAGCGCCGCGGGGATGTCCTCGGGCACGTCCGCCTTGACCACGATCCGGGGACCCGTGGAGCTGCCGACGAGGTCCGACATGGCGGCGACGAGCGCCGGCACGTCGACGGCGCCCGATTGCAGCGGCTGGCGCCGCGCGAACGCCAGCAGGCGCTGGACGAGCGTCTTGGCGCGGTCCGCGGATTGGAGCGCGCCTTCGACGAGGCGCGCCTCGCGGGCGCCCAGCGTCAGGCGGCGAGGGAGCATGTCCAGGGCGCCGATGATAGGGGTCAGCAGATTGTTGAAGTCATGCGCGACGCCGCCCGTCAACTGCCCCATCGCTTCCATTTTCTGGCTCTGCCGCAAGGCCTCCTGCAACTGCGCCTGCTTCGCCTCGGCGCGGACGCGATCGGTGATGTCGGTGACGACCTGGAAAGCGCCGATCCGGCGGCCTTCGTCGTCCCGCAGCGCGTTGAACTTCATCTCATAGGAGCGTCGTTCGGAAATGCGGTTGAGGTCGCCGAATTCGGCGATGGCCGTGAACTCCTCTCCCGCCAGGGCGCGCGACCAGACGGCCTGCACGGCGGCGCGTTCAGCGGGCAGGTCTTCCAGGAGGTCGAGCATTCGCGCGCCGACCCTCGGGCGGGCGCCGAACAACCGTTCGAACTCGTCGGCGCTCGCTCTGCTGATGGCGAGCCAGCGGTAGTCGAGGTCGACCACCTGCACGAAGGCGTCGGTTTCCTCGACGATGGTGGCCAACAGATTGCGTTCCGCCGTCCGCTCGGCGACCTGGGCCTCCAAAGTCGCGTTGAGCCTTTCCAGCGCCAGCACGGCTTTCCGCCTGGCTTCCTCGGTCCTCAAGCGCTCGGTGGCCGTGCGCGTCCGTTCGGCGGCTTCGCGGATGAAGTCCAGATCCTCCTGCGACCAATCGCGGGGATCGCCGCTGTTGACGAAGAACACGGCCGCCAGCCGGCCCTGTTCGAGAATGGGAACGTTCACGAAGGCGCGTGTCTGGTAAGCCTCCAAAGCCGCCGCCGCCGTTGGCGAACGGGTTCTAGGGTCGGCGCTGATGTCGCCGACGACCGTGAATTCTCCCGCCTTCAGGCTATCGATGAACGAGCCGAAATCCCGCAAGGGGAGTTGGCCCGCCAGCGACGCCGCGCCTTCCCCGGTCCAGTCCCGTTCCGTAATCAGCAGCTCCGCGTCGGCATCTATCCGCGATAGCCCGACCCGCGCAGCGCCTAGGGTCTGGCCGACGATTGCCGACGCGCCGTAACCGAGTTCGACGGGGTCCTCCGCGCTCCTGACGAGATCGGTCAACCGATGCAGCGCCTCTCGGCGTTTCTGCTCGCGGGCGCGGTGGGTGACGTCGACCCCTTGCAAGAAGACGCCGGTGACCGCGTCGTCGCCGTCGCGGATCGGCTGGAACACGAAGTCGACGATGTGTTCGTCACGCGGGCCGCCGGGTTCGACCTGCACCGCATAGGCGGCGCCGTTCGCCCGGAACGGTTCTCCCGTCCGGTAGACCCGGTCGAGCAGATCGACGTAGCCTTGCGCGGCCGCGTCGGGCAGCGCCTCGGCGACGGTGAGCCCGACGACGGGCCGGTTGCCGACGAGGGCGAGGTAATTGGGATTGGCGAGAACGATGCGATGCTCCGCGCCTTCGAGCATGGCCATGAAGCTCGGCGCCTGCGCAAACAGCGCCGCGAGCTTCGAGCGCTCGTCGCGAAGGGCGCGATCCGCCAGCACCCGTTCGGTGGTTTCGACAACGATGGCGAGCACGCCGCAGGGCGCCCCTTCCTCGTCGTAGACCGGCGAGTAGTCGAGGTCGATCCAGCAGACGCCGGGCGATCCGTTTCTATTCAGGACGAGTTCCCGGTCCTTGAAGCTGAGGGTTCCTCCCGCCAGCCCGACCCGCATCACCTGAGCGTTGAGGTCCGCCGCCTCGGGCCAGCCTTCGAGGACGTCCTTGCCAAGCAATCCCGGATGTCGGCTGCCCGCGAACCCGGCATAGGCGTCGTTGTAGATCATCGTGCCCGTCGCGCCCCACAGCAGAACAATGGGGACGGGCGACGAGAGCATGAGGGATGCTGTGGTTCGGAGCGGTTGCGACCATTGCGCGAGCGGCCCGACGGGCGTGGTCGACCAATCGTACGAGCGGATCAGCCGTCCCAGTTCGCCGTCTTCGGGTAGGAACGCGCCGAGGGAAGACACCGCCGGGTCTCTGGCCTCTTCCATGACGCTTTCCACCCCGAATTCGCTTACAACACTCCTGAACCCAAAACTTGCCCGCGTCCAATCGGTTCCCGACGCGCTAGCGTCGCTGGACGGATGTTGGCCCGGTTGAAATTGCGCCGACGAGCGCCGCAGGAACAAAGAGACCCGCGCGTTGACCGCCAGCGCGTGGGTCACGTTCGTAAATTTAGAACGAAACGCTTGCGGCCGCTATTCTACGGCGGCGAAAGCGTCAGCGGTCGAAGTAATAACCGCCGATAAGCGGCAACAGCATCATGACCGCGCTGGCGATGAACATGGCGAAATCGCTTTTGCCGAACAGGGAAAACGTCTTCCCACGAGAGCCGTCAGTGTTCATGGCTAGGGCGTAGGCCGACGTTGCGGGAGCCGAGTTCTCCGTTACCGGATAGTTGGCGTCGAGCGGGGCGTTGGTCGGCGCGGTTCGCAAGTCGAGCAGCATGGATTGTCCGATCCTTGGTTTCTTATTCAAGCGAACCACGGCTTTTATCGATTGTTCCCCGGTCGATTTGGCCCGCGAGGATTTGCGTGTCCGTTCGTCGCGCCGAATTGGCTATTGCGCAGACTCGGCGCCGCGTCGGAACGGCTTGGCCTTATTCACGTTGATCCCGTGGGTCTTGCGAGGGATCGGCCCTCGCCGCTTCGCAGGCGACCGCCTGTCGATCGAACTTTCGTTCAAACGAAGAAAGCAGGCATGACGCCAATCGAATTCCTGGCCGGCGTCGCGCTCGTTCTGCTGGTCCTGTCGGATATCTTCAGAACCATACTGCTGCCGCGCCCGACGCACAGCGCCCTGAGGCTCACGCCTCTGCTCGACCACACCCTGTCGCCGGCCTGGCGCTGGGGCGCGACCCGCATCGGCGCCCCGCGCGCGCGCCAGACGTTTCGCGCGAGCCTGGGGCCGCTCCTCATGCTGCTCTCCATCCTGATCTGGGCGGGATTGCTGGTGCTCGGCTACGCCTTGATGCTGCACGCCCGGAATTTCGACATGCGGCCGGCGCCGGACTTCCTCGACGCGCTGTACGATGCCGGCTCGGCGTTCGTGACCATCGGTTTTACCGACCTTTCGGTCAGCGGGCCGAGCCGCCTCGTCGTCGTGCTCGCCGGCATGACCGGCCTCTCCGGCGTAACTATCCTCGCGACCTTCATCCTGTCGGTGCAGTCCTCGTTGCAGGCGCGCGAGGTGCTGACGATCCATCTCGCAGCGACCGTGACGCGTCCGTTCACCGGCCTCGCCATCCTGCTCGCGCTCGGGCGCAACAACAGCCACGACCGGCTGCCCTCGCTGTTCCTGGACTGGAGCCGCTGGTCGGCGGGCGTGCTCTATTCGCACCGCGCCAACCCGATCCTGATGGAGTTCCGCTCCACCGACGAGGACGGCGAATGGCTCGCGGCGCTCGGCGCGCTGCTCGACGCCGCCACCGTCGTCCTCGCCTATTTCGAGGCCAAGCAGAGCGTCGCGGAGGTCTCGGCGGCGCGCGAGTTCTATCTGACGGGCGGCCACGCCGTGCTGGAGCTTGCACGCCTGTTCGGTCTCGACGCCGCCACCGAGGACCCGCGCAAACACCGGCTGGAGCGGGATGACGAAATTCGCCGCGCGCTGCGCGACGCCGGCTATCCGGTGTCGGGCGGGAGAGACTGCGCGCAAAAGGCGGCGACGTTCAGGTCGTCCTATTTCGGTCCGCTGCGTGCGCTCTCTGAAACTTTCGACATCAGGATCGAACAGGACCTGATGGCGACGCCTCCCGCCGAACTCGGGCCGCTGGCCGACGAGAAGCATTTCCACGAACTGCGCTGAGGCGACGCGACGAGCGCCGGCGACCCCGTAGGTAATTTCCGACGCTATCCAACCGACTCCCGAAGGCGTCCAAGCCCGGCAGGCGACGCTTTCACCGACCGCATTTGCGGTCAATTCAAGGAGCGCGAGCAAGGATGCGGGCGACCGCCTCCTCCCGTGTCCGGGCGCCGTTCGATCGTGGAGAATAACATGTCTTCTGACAGCGACCTCAAGAAGGCCGTTCTGGACGAGCTGAGCTGGGAGCCCAGCGTCAATGCGGCGCACATCGGCGTCACGGCGCATGCCGGCGTCGTCACGCTGACCGGCCACGTCGAAAACTACATGCACAAGACGGCCGCCGAAAGGGCCGCCGGCAGGGTCATGGGCGTCAAGGCCGTGGCCGAGGAGATCGAGGTCAAGCTCCCTTATGACCTCAAGCGCAGCGACGAGGATATCGCGGCGGCGGCTATCGACCGCCTCGGCTGGAACTCGACGATTCCCGACGACGCCGTCCTGGTGAAGGTCCAACAGGGATGGGTCACGTTGACCGGGAATGTCGACTGGCACTTCGAGAAAGAGGCGGCCGAAAAGGATATTCGGGCGCTGTCCGGCGTCATCGGCGTTTCCAATCAGATCGTGGTGAAGCCGCATATCAACGCGTCGAACGTAAAGAAGGACATCGAGCACGCCCTCAAGCGATCCTGGTATTACGACCCCGACTCGATCCAGGTCGCCACGCAGGGCGGCAAGATCACGCTTTCGGGCACGGTCTCGACCTGGAACGCGCGGCAGATGGCGGGAGTCGCCGCGTGGTCAGCCCCTGGCGCGACGTCGGTCCAGAACGACATCGCCGTCGACTACTGAGTGAAGGTCCGTCGGCCCCGCTCTGGGCCGACGGGCGCCAAGTTTACCCCCGCAGGAGTCGCCATGACCAAACGTATGCCGGAAGCGCCGGAGGCAAACCGCAGCCACAAGGGACCCGGCGACCGCCATGAGGCCGCAAGCGACACGACGCCCGCCAAGCATCCGGGCGACGTGCACGCCAGCGAACAGGGCGAAACGGCCAACATCAAACAGAACACGACCAACAAGGGCTTCTTTGCCGGCAGGCGGATGAAATGAGCCGCAATGCGCTCTATGCGATCATCGGCCTACTCGTCGTAGCCGGCGGCTTCATCGGCTACCAATGGTACGCCGAGCGGCAAAAGACCGATCGCGTGGAAATCGACATCGGCAAGAACGGCCTGTCTATCGAGAAGAAATAGACCCGCCGCGCGCTTCCGGTCTCTCCCGGTCGGCGCCGGGATGTGGCGCAAGTCACAGCGCGGGCTGGTCCAGGACGATCTAGTCGCGTTGCTGCGCTTGCGGAAATTTCCGCGCGATGGCTTGGCTTGCGGCGACTGAGTTTTCCGCTCGGGCGCGCCGCACTCGCCGCCTTGCGCCTCCACAGGCGGCAACGAAAGCGCCGCGGGTCGTTTCACTTCGTCGGCGCGATGGAGGAAGTCGCATGTCGCAACTGACGAACATAGCTGGCGCCGCCGTTCTCTGCGGTGTTTTCGCGATCGGGCCGAGTACGTTCGCCGACGTGAGCAGGTCCAAATCGATTTGTCAGAGCAAGGATGAAGGCGCCCCCCAGCAGATCGGCGACCGCGAAGGCCACATGATGGCGATCTACGACGTCACCTGTCGCGTTGTCGAAGGCCAGCCGAGCGGCGGCGTCTCCAGCGGCAAAGTCATCATCGAATGGGACACGACGCACGCCACTTTGATCGCCGGCGGCGGCGTGTTGCGCAGCCCTAGCGCCACGTCCGTATTTCAGAACCTGGAAGAGAGCGGGGACGCGACCGTCGTCGACGGCAAAGTCACCGGGTTCGCCTCGTCCGGCCGAGGCAAGATCGTCTGGGCGACCGGCGCCGCCGCGGCTTCGGTCGGCAAGACGTATTCCTACACGACAAAGTCGTCGGGGTCGGGGCCTGTTGAGGTCGAGACTTCCGCCGATTGATCTCGACAATTCCGCCTCTGGCCATTGCCCGCCTTAACTCGCAGCCGCCGATATTAACCAATTTTTAACAATTCTGTTGAGAGTTTCCGGGGCCAAAACTAATTCTCTTTACAGAAGAATTATTTGACGACTGTAGGGGTTGGAAATGAGTTTCTCTCAGGACGCCGTTGCGGCGGTCAAGAGCACTTTTTTCTCCGTGGTTCATAAACACGAAACTAAGCCGACGGAGCTGCCGCCGATGGCGCCCGCGAGCCCGCCGACAGCGCCAGAACTCGTGGAGCGGGGCCTGCTCGCCGTCGCCCGCGACAGCGCCGATATCCGCCGCAACCACGATGCGATCCTCACCAAGGCGGCATCGCTGAGCACCTTGCAGGACGACCTCCTGGAGGCCTTCGACCGCGCCTATCTGGCGCTGGAGCAACTGGCCGAGGCGCGCTCGCAGCTGGCGAAGGCCGAGGCGGTGGCGAAATTCGAGCGCGAAGAGCGCGTCGTCGCGGCGCAGCGCCTGTCCACCATGACGTCGTCCTATCACCAGACCGTGGCCGAAGTCGGCAAGCTGCGTCCCGAGCTGAAGCGGCTCGAAACGACGCTGCGCCAGACCGCCGACAGGCTCGAACAACAGGAAACGGAGGCGGCCGAAATCGGCGAGCGCCTCGCCGACGCGCAAGCCGAAATCGGGCGCCTGCGGGCGGCGGAAGCCAGCGCGCGGCGCGACCAGGACTCCCTCGCCGGCGAACTCGCCTCCGCCAACGCGTTCATCGCGCGCAAGATGGCGGAGACGTCGCAACTCGGCGAGCGCTGCGAGATCGCCGAACAGGCCGCGCGGGCGTCCTCGCGCGCGCTCGAAGAAAGCCGATCCGAATGCGCGAACGCGCTCGTCAGGCTCGACGAGGAGCGCGTCCACTTCGCCAGCGCGCAAAGCCGCATCTCCGCGCTGGAGACGCAGCTCAGGGACTTGAGCGCAAAATTCTCGTCCGCTCGCGCCGACTGGAGTCAGGACACCGAGTTGCTCAACGAAGCGGTTTCGCGGCTCAAGAACGATCTCTCCCAGGCGCTCGGCCGCGATGAGGCGCACCAGCGGTTGCTGAGCGCGGCGCAGAGCGAGCTCAGCGCGCTAAGATTGCAGAGCGGCGAATTGGAGACGCAGCTCGTGGAGGCCCGCCACAACGCCGCCGAGGCGAGTGCTTGCGCCGCGGAGGCCGAAGCCGCCCGCGACGCCCACGCCAAGGAGGCCGCGACCTCGAAGCGCCTCAATCAATCGTTGCTGCGCCGGGTCAAGCCGATGATTACGGCGCTGCGAGAAAAGAACACCGAGGGCGTGCGGCTTTCATCCGCTCATGCCGAACTGGAGCGCCACTTCCTCGACTATCAGGCCGAAGCCGGCGACGCCCTGCGCAATCTGCAGGACCGCGAGACGCAGCTCGTCGCCGACCTCGAAGTCGAGCGCGCGCGCCGCGTCGTCGCCGAGGGCGCGCTCGCCATAGACCGCAGTTTCCGTCCGACCGAGGCGAGCCGACGTCGCCCGTTCGAACTGGAGGGCGTCAGGATTCCAAGCCCCGCGGCAGACGGCGCCAGACAAATCCCGCCGCCAGCAGATTGAGCGCGCCGATCGCGGCGAGCGCCGTCGACTCGTCGATCCCCGTCGCCTTCAACAGGATCGAGGCCGCGAGCGAGCCGGCGACCATCATGACGGAGTTCAGCGTGTTGTTGGCGCCTATGACGCGCGCGCGCCGGTCGACCGGCGACCACGCCTGCACCGCCGCGAAGATCGGCACCACGAACAGGCCCGCCGCGCAGCTGTAGACGAGGATCGCGGCGGCGACGCCAAGGCCGGTCCAACTCGTGAAGAACTCGACGAGCCCGACCTCGGCTTGCGCGTCAGGCATTTGATGCGTGAAGAGGCCGAGGCCGATGGCGACGACCCCGAGCACGAGCAGCATATAGGGCGCCCATGTCAGGCGGATTCGGCCGTGCGAAAGCTCGGCGGCGAGCAGCGAGCCGCCGGCGACGCCGACCGCGAAGAACAGATTGACCGCCGTCTCGACCTCGATCCCGCCGCCGATGCGCGCTTTGATGATGACCGGCGCGAGCGAGAGCGTCAGCGCGCCGACCGTCCAGAACCAACTGACCGCGAGACAGCCGACCCATTGTTTGTCGTTGGCGCGCAACTCGCGCAGAATGTCGCGGGTGGCGGTGAATGGGTTCCAGTTGATGCGCAGGCCCGGCGCGCCGACTTCGGTCGCAGGAATCCAGCGCGAGGTCGCATAGCAGGCGACGGCGACGACGGCGAGCTGCGCCACGACCGAGACCGGCGAACGCCCCGCCGCGGCGGCGTAGCCGCCGAACACGAGGCCGGCGATGATGGCGGCGAAGGTCGCGCCCTCGATGAGCGCGTTGCCG
>Ga0182030_10012251_pt1 | contig 17204 bp, 25 predicted proteins | sample 812S3MmetaG_FD_121299 | JGI IMG/M metagenome (GOLD analysis project Ga0182030, IMG submission 121299) | Permafrost microbial communities from Stordalen Mire, Sweden - 812S3M metaG (Illumina Assembly) | ecosystem: Environmental > Terrestrial > Soil > Wetlands > Permafrost | place: Sweden...
CTCAGCCGCACCACGTATTTCTTGACGGCGATCTCTCTCCCGGCCACGAATCACCTCCATCGCTGCTTCGAAGCAACAGAGATTCAGAGATTGCCGTCGAAATCAATGACGCAGGCTACTAGGCGCGAAATGGGACCAATTTTTCCATGAAAACATCAAACGTGACTCAAAGGGCGAACTCGTCGGATTTGATGCCGATCCTGATTTGATAGAGAAGTTCTTATCGGAAGTCTCTCCAATCATTAGAGCGCAGGCGGCAAAAGGCCAAATATTCGCAATTGTGACTACGCCGGAAGCTCGCCCCTATGTGCGCATGATTACGGGTAGGAGTTTCAATTCTCAGGCGGTGCTCTCGCATATGGAGATTGCCTGCGGCATACAGCTCAAATCACTCGGCGCAATTGCCTGATGGAGACGCACGCCGTCCCGCTAATGTCGTGGCTGTTAATCTTTAGCCGTTGCGGCGCGTGTCTTATGATACTCCCGGGCCTTTCAAACGAGCGCATACCCATGCGCATAAGGCTCTATATCGCCATCGCGTTGACCGGCGCGCTGTCGGGTCAGGTCGAAGAGGTAAAAAATGTCAACTTTGTAGGGTCCGACATTCTGAAAACGGCAGGTTTGATTGTCAGCCAGCTCTTGATAGGCGCGCTTCTAGGCGTTTCCGCTCGTATCTTCATTTTAGCGCTTGAGACAGGCGCCTCCGCTATTGCCGCGGCAATCGGTCTCGGCAATTCACTTGGCGTTCAAGTCACGGACGGAGACCAACTGCCGTCGATAGCCACGTTCATCGTCTTTTCCGTCACCACGTTGATCTTTGTCACCGATCTGCATTGGGGCCTCATCTGGGGCCTGGCTCAATCATACGTTTATGCCCCGCTTGATACAGTTCAAGACGGTGAAACAATGACGCGTCATCTGCTGCAGGTTTTGCGCAAATCCTATCTTCTAGCATTTCAGATTAGCAGTCCATTTCTTGCCTTTTCAATAATTGTAAATCTTGCATTCGGCTTTCTTAATCGGCTGGCCCCACACGTTCCGGTGTATTTTTTATCGGCACCGTTGCTTATTGTCGGAGGCCTTTACTGGTTCTATGGCAATTCCGCTGACTTCTTCTCCACATTCATCGCCGAATTTTCCACATGGGTAACGAGGGAGAGATGATTCATGCGCAGGGACCAACGCCTTTACCGCGCAGTCGGTGTGCTTCGTCGCATAAAGGAAATTGAGCTCGCGAAGCTTGGTAGGATTGAGGCCAAAATTCACGGGCTTGAAGCAGAAGAATTATCCCTACGGAGGCATCTCGAAACCCCCGAACGATTCGGCAGCGCGCTTATAAAATTGATCCTGATAAGGCTAGGCGATACATCAGGGGCCCGAAATGAAGAGGCCGAACGTCTAACGTTACAGCGAAACGACTTGGTCGAGCGAGCAAGACGAATCAAACAATTGGAGCGCCTGGCGAATGAAGCCAAGGTAGAGTTGGCCATCGAACAGACGATGCATGAATACCACGAACTAGTAGACCTTATGGTTATCCGGACGCTCGTCAGCGTCGGGTAAGCCTTTACAGGCAAATTTAAGATCCATATGGGAGCAGACCAATGACTCTGTTACCGCTAGACGAAATCGTCCGCAGCGTTCCGGACGCGGCCGATCCAAGGAATGTCGGCGCCGCGCGAGAGCGATTGAGGGATGTGACCGCCTCGGATCGCAACGTCGACTTCCGCGACATGATCGATGCACACAGTGGATATTCATTTCCCGGCTCGACGGAAGATGCAGCGCGATCCATCGCCCATTCAGAGGCGCACGGGAGCAACCCAGCGGCGTCGAGCCCAACTTCGCAGGGCGCCAATCGACACGATTCAACGCCGGCGCTCAAATTCGAATCGTTTATTCTTAAAGCCTTTATTGAAACCATGCTGCCTAAGGAAGGCGCCGCGTATTTTGGACAGGGCGCCGGCGGCGGAATCTGGCGTTCAATGATGGCTGAGCAATTAGCAAATCAAATCGCGAGATCCGGCGGCGTAGGCATTCAGAAGCTTGTTGACGTCCATATTAAGGATTCATCACAGCATGGCGCGGTTCGATAGAGAACGCAAACGAGTTGTATCTGTTCGGCACGGCTCACGTTCTATGCATTCAGAAGCGCACATTATGGAATTGGTTTCCCGGTAGGTTGAAAATGCAGCATCGACAGAGGAATACTCCGATTGACATCCAAAACGCGGGAGAGGATGCGCAGCGCTCAGAAGCGGCGCTTGCGCGCTGTCTAGACCGGCTCGAATATCTTCTTGATCAGGAAACTGGGTTGCTGAGAGCTTGTTCCGCGATTGATTTTATGAATCTGAACCAGAAAAAGGCCCTGCTTCTGTTGGAATTTATGCGTTTGTCGCGAACGCTCCCTAAGCATGTTTCGCCTGGCGTCGGCGCCAGGTTGAGGGCTGTGAACGATAGGCTATCCGAAAACTCCCGGCTTCTTGGGGTTCATTTGAGTGCAATGATAGAGATGTCGAAGATAGTCATCTGGAGCATTCAATCCGAAGATTCCGACGGCACATATTCAACCACGCCGTCTGGCTTGCGTTCGAGATAGGCCAAGAATGCTTCGGACCCTGCTGATAGGCCTTTGGGTTGGAGCGGTGGCTCTAGCCTCAACCTATGGCGGCGCCTATTGGAAATTGAATATGGCTCCAGCCCGAACAAATGTTGTGCAATCAGAAAAAGTGGAGGTCAGAAAGGTCAAGCCGCTAACCGCCCCTGTAATATCTGGAGGTGAGTTGAAAGGATACGTGTCCGCGGAATTCGCGTTTTCCCTCGATCCATCAAAGCCGCTCGTAGGAGGGCTTGACCCAGAGGCCTATTTTATGGATGAGGCCTTCAGGATCATCTACTCTGATAACGAGATTGACTTCCAACATGTCAAAAAGATTGATGTTGACGCGCTGACGAAGCGAATAACGGCAAGAGTCAATGAGCGGATCGGCTCGGACGCCGTAAAGGAAACTCTGGTCAAGAACCTCGTATTCGTTTCGAAGGATGAAATGCCGCGCTAATTTTGAGGTGTGCGTCATACGTTATCAAGTTTGAGGCAAGGCGGTTTGCGTAACTTGTCGGAAACGAGAACCCGGGACTTTCGATGGAACCAGTTTATCTATTTGGTCTGATCAATCAGCAGCGAAGCTGGCTCTCGACACGCCAGGAAGTTATCGCGCGGAACGTTGCGAATGCCAATACTCCAGGGTTCAAAACTCTTGATCTGAAACCGTTCGTTTCGGCGCCTGAGTCAGGGGAGTTGGGCATGGTCGCAACCGGCGCCTTGCACCTCTCGTCTGCAACTGAAGGAGAACTGTCGGTCAATCAGATGTCGGGCGAAGCATGGGAAACAACTCAATCAGGCAATTCTGTTTCTCTTGAATCCGAAATGATCAAGGCTGGAGACGTTCGGACTGCTTACTCGCTCAACGCAAGCATAATGAAAGCTTTTCACGGGATGTGGATAAGCAGTCTCAAAGGATGAGCATGGACGCTCTCAGCGCCGCATTGAGGATCGCCGGATCCGGACTTGAAGCGCAGTCCGCGCGTCTTCGTGTCGTTTCCGAGAATATCGCCAACGCTCAATCCACCGGTAAGGCGGCGGGATCGGACCCCTATCAGCGCAAGACGATTTCCTTTGGGAACGAGTTGGAGCGCACATCAGGTGTGCGGGTCGTCAAAGTGAGCTCAATTGGTGTGGACGCCACGCCCTTCAATATAGAGCGCGACCCAGGAAATCCCGCAGCCGACGCCAATGGAGATGTGAAACTTCCAAACGTCAATCTGCTCGTTGAGCTCGCCGATATGCGAGAAGCGAACCGCGCCTACGAGGCGGATCTTCAGGTCATGAAGCAATCGCGTGACTTAATGAATATGACGATCGACCTCCTGAAAGGAACATCATGATACTTCTCCCATCCACTGCAATATCATCCTTAACCTCAATCGGCGTCGGTAACGCAGGCGCCATGGCGGGTGGGGCGACGGCGGCCGGCGTCGCGAAGCCACCCCAAGTTTCGTTCACGCAGTTATTTGAGAATGTGGCGACTGGGGCCATCAACACTTTAAAATCCGCAGAGGCTGGCGCTATCTCGGGCGTGTACGGAAACGCCTCGCCTCAGACGGTTGTAGAGCAAGTAATGTCCGCCGAGCGCGCGCTGCAAACGACGATCGCTCTGCGCGACAAGGCTGTAGGCGCCTATCAAGACATTACAAAAATGACGATTTGAGGAGCGAACGATGAGAGCCCTGGCAATAGCGGCGACTGGCATGAGCGCGCAGCAGACAAATCTTGAGGTCATTTCAAACAACATAGCTAATATAAACACGACAGGTTTCAAGAAGTCGCGCGCGGAATTCACCGATCTGTTGTACCAAGCCGAAAGACTGCAAGGCACCTCGAATCGCGGACGAGACGCTACGATTCCTCAGGGCACGCAAATTGGGTTAGGGGTTCGTACTGCAGCTATTCGCCCCTTGGAGATCCAGGGCGCCCTGACGCAAACGGGCAACACATTCGATCTCGCTCTGAACGGACTTGGGTGGTTCCAGATATCCGGAGCCAACGGTGAGACGCTATATACCCGAGCAGGTTCATTCAGCACAAATGCCAATGGGCAACTGGCGACGGCGGATGGCTATCTACTCAATCCCACGATCACGATTCCAAATAATGCGGTAAATGTGACAATAAGTCAGTCGGGAGTCGTATCCGCGACGATTCCGGGGCAAACCAACGCCCAGCAGCTAGGTCAGCTGACAATCTCGATGTTTGCGAACGATCCGGGGCTTCAGCCGCTTGGCGGCAATCTGTTCAGCCAGACAGCAGCTTCCGGAACCCCGGTCAATGGCGTTCCCGGCGACCCTGGATTCGCAACGATAAGTCAGGGTTATCTGGAGAGCTCCAACGTCGATCCCACGACAGAGCTCGTGAACCTTATCGCGGCGCAGAGAGCCTTCGAGCTGAATTCGAAAGTCATTCAAGCCGCGGACGATATGGCGGGTACGGTATCTAAAGGCATCAGGTGAGCGATGAGCTTGTTCGACAGCAGAAGGACTGCGCTCGGATCGCTTCTTGGATTTATGTCGCTGCAGCTGATCCTTTGCGATTCATCGCGCGCCGGGGAGCGCATGCTTGCGGCGCCGCGCGTGACGATTTATCCGGGAGATCGCATCGACGACAACCTGATCGAAGAACGACGATTCACATCCGAGGAGGCCCCGGAGGGGATGGCGCTGGAAAGCCGGAAAGCGCTCATTGGAAAGGTGGCCCGCCGTACTTTATTGCCGGGTAGACCAATTCCAGTCACGGCGGTCGACAACGCAAAGGTTGTTTTCATAGGGACGTCGGTCAAGATTATCTTTCTGGAAGGCGGCCTTGAAATCACCGCCTATGGTATGGCGATGCAAGCCGGTGGTTTAGGAGATCTCATCCGCGTGCGGAATCAGGACAGCGGGCTAATAGTATCGGGACGCATTCTCGGCGATGGCTCGGTTCAGGTCAGCGAGGGATGATGCGGCGTCTCTGCATATTCGGCATAATGTATCTTCTTTGCGGTTCAGCTGTTGCATCCGTCCGTATAAAGGATATCACCAGCGTAAAGGGTGCAAGGGAATATCAGTTGCTGGGCTATGGAATTGTCATCGGTCTGCAGGGCACGGGCGATACGTTGCGTAATTCGCCGTTCACCGAACAGGCGGCGATGTCGATGCTTGATCGCGTCGGCGTTAATATTCGCTCGAATTCAATGCGTACTCGTAATATTGCCGCAGTCATTGTGACTGCTTCATTGCCCCCCTTCGGTGGATGGGGAAGCACGCTGGATGTGACGGTGTCGTCATTGGGGGACGCGACCTCATTGATGGGCGGAACCCTCGTGATAACTTCACTAACCGGAGTTGACGGCGCGGTTTACGCCATTGCGCAAGGGCCCATTGCCGTGTCTGGTTACAGCGCTACCGGGCAGAATGAGACGCTAACGCATGGCGTCGCAACAGTGGGGCGCATACCCAATGGCGCGACAATTGAGAGGGAGCCGCCGAGGCCTACGGGAGAGCCGGGGATCATTGTTCTGGAGCTACGCAATCCGGATTTCGCTACTTCCGTCCAGGTCACGGACGCAATCAATCGATTTACCCGTCGGCAGTATGAGTTCAGCCTTGCTCACGAGCGAGACAGCGCCGGAGTGGCGTTATCCGTCCCTGCCCAGGTGTCGCCGACAAGATTACTGGCCGAAATCGGGGAATTGCGCGTGCGGCCTAACGCTCCCGCGCGTGTGGTCATCGACGAGCGCACTGGAACGGTTGTAATTGGGCAAGATGTGCAGATTTCTCCGGTCGCCGTGACCCACGGCGGACTCACTATACGAGTAACCGAAACTCCGGAAACATCACAACCCGCTCCACGTTCGAACGGGCAGACGACTGTCACGTCGCGAACGGCGGTATCGGCGAACGAACAGACGGCAAAGGTCGCGACTCTGTCTGGTCCAAATCTGAAGACGTTGGTACGTGGGCTCAACCAAATCGGCCTCAAGCCCACCGGAATTATCTCAATACTGCAAGCCATCAAGAACGCTGGTGCGTTGCAGGCCGACTTGATAATACAGTAAGCATAGAATTCATAATCTCTGTCGCTCCGGCATTTTTTCCAACGACGATTGAGAGGTTGGCGTGCAAGCCTCATTAAAAGGCAGCGCAAGGGCTTCGATCCGCGCCAGTGCAAGCCCCTGATCAAACGCTACATCAGCGGTTAGGATATACATCACACCAATAGGTTTGTGACGGATGAGCAGAGCGCATGATCAGCGCTCAGCGGGTGATCCAAGCTCAATGTTAGTGCACGATTGGCAAAGTCATAGGAGCAGACTTGATTGCGGCGTTCCGCCCGCAAGCGCACGTATAAGCCGTTGGCGAACCAGAGTCTGCCACGTTTCGTTTGTTTGGCGGGAACTTTCAGCCCCTCGCGCCGCCAGATACGCTCGAGGTCATGGCGCTTTCTCCTCGTCTGTGAGCGCTCTTGCCTGTAACCCCATAGCGTCAGGCGTTTGGATCGTGACGGTTACATATGGAGCGCCGTCGCGCCGATGGTGCCAAGGATAACCATCAATAAAGGCGGCGCCTTCCAAAACACGAGAAGCAAGAACGCCAACGTAGCCAGTCCAAAGTCTTTGGCAGTGAAAATTGAGCTCGTCCAGACTGGCGTGTATAGCGCTCCCAACAACAGCCCGACGACAACGGCATTGACGCCCTTTAGGGCCGCGCGCACTTCGCTGCGATGACGGAGCAGACTCCAAAACGGCAATGCGCCAATTAGAAGCAGGAAAGAAGGGAGGTAGATCGCGACTAGGCAGATTAATCCACCAGTCCAGCCGTTTGGCGCCGCTTTCATTGCCGCTCCAAGATAGGCGGCGAATGTGAATAGTGGCCCGGGAACAGCCTGCGCGGCGCCGTAACCGGCAAGAAATGCATCATTATCGATCCAGCCAGGTGGAACGACCGCTTGTTGCAGCAATGGAAGCACAACATGACCTCCACCGAAGACAAGAGATCCCGCGCGATAAAAGCGGCTGACAAGTTCGATTGAATGATTGGAAGTCGCGGACGCGATAAAAGGAAGTCCAAGAAGCAAAGTGATGAAGAGTATCAAAGAGGAAATCGCGGTTGCGCGACTCACCGGAATAACGGGCAGCGTCGACTTTCCGTTATCCGCACCGGGCAAGAAGAGCCATCCAATGACGCCTCCCGCCAAAATCACGCCTAGCTGACCGCTTGCTGAAGGAAGCCATAAAGTTATCAGGGTCGCGCCGACCGCTAACGTCGCCCTTTCACGATCAGGGCAAAGATTGCGCGCCATGCCCAACACCGCCTGCGCCACAACGGCGACTGCGATGATCTTCAAGCCGTGCAGCCAAGCGGCATGAGATAGGTCGCCAAGAGCGTCAAGGCCATAGGCGAATGCGATGAGCGCCAGGGCCGAGGGCATTGTGAAGCCGATCCATGCCGCAAATGCGCCTGCGACGCCAGCACGCAGCATGCCGAGGATCATGCCGACCTGACTGCTGGCGGGGCCAGGCAGCAACTGACAGAGGGCGATTATGTCCGCGTAGGCCTCATCGTCGAGCCATTTGCGGCGTTCGACAAATTCGGCGCGGAAATAGGATAAATGTGCAACTGGTCCGCCAAAGCTCGTCATGCCCAAGCGGAGGAACGCCGAGAGAACCTCCCCGCACGGATGCCGCCCTCGCAGGCGCGTCGCGTCGACATGCTCGCTCATATGGCCGCAAGCCTCTGTGGGCAATGGAGAAATACCTGGTCAGCACGCGTTTCCATTCCACAGTTCTCCATTCGGTCGTTTTTCAGCTGCATATCTGGCCCGGCAATGATTGATGGATTAAAGTCGTCAACAGCAATTCTGAAGATGGTCTGGGCGTCGGGGCGGCGATAATCCGGGAAGCGGGAAATGAGCGAAGACGATAAAGATTCGAGCACGCTGCGTCGGCTCAACGCGACATTTGTCGAGGTAGCCATCCATTTGACCTTCGTCGGCTTCCTTGTCTACTGGACATTTGTGCTCGTGAAGCCTTTCATTCCCATCATAGTTTGGAGCGTGGTTCTGGCGGTCGCGCTTTATCCGGTCTTCGACCGATTGAGGACGGTCCTCGGCGGCAGAGGCGGGATCGCCTCGGCGGTGCTGACAATCGGAGGGCTTCTTATCCTGTTGGGCCCCGCGACATGGCTCGGACTTGGATTGCTGGAAGGTTCGCGAGAATTCATACAACGCGTCGAAACTGGCGGCCTGACGATTCCGCCGCCGTCCACGACCGTCCTGCAATGGCCGCTTATCGGCCAGCCTCTCTTCGACTTCTGGCAGCTCGCCTCCACCAATTTGCGCACAGCGGTAGCGCATATTTTGCCACAGCTAAAGCCGGCGGGGGAGGTTCTATTAGAAGCCGCAAGCAGCGCTGGCGCGGGAACCATCAAGTTCATTGTCTCCGTCGTGATCATGGGCTTCCTGCTGTCTTCCGGTTCGCGACTTGTCGCGGCCGTCAATATGCTGGCGCACAGGATCGATCCGGCCTACGGCGAACGATTTGTCGCACTGTCCGGGGCGACGATCCGTGCTGTGTCGCGTGGCGTCATAGGAATTTCATTGTTGCAGGCGGTGATCGGCGGTCTCGGCATGTGGCTCGTGGGCGTTCCCTTCGCCAGCCTGCTTACGCTCGGCATTTTGGTGCTGGGAATAGTCCAGCTCGGCCCGGCGTTGATCGCTATTCCGCTTGTAGTATGGAGCTGGATGACGTTGCCGGCTCCCGCCGCGATCGGACTCACCATATGCATGACAGCGGTTTATCTCATAGAGGCGCTCATGAAGCCCTTCGTTCTGGCGCATGGCCTGACGACACCCACTATTGTGATTTTCGTCGGGGTCATCGGGGGAATCATCGCGCATGGCGTCGCGGGATTGTTCGCAGGCCCTATCATCATGGCTGTCGCCTGGGAGCTTGCTAAGGCTTGGATTTACGACGAGACCCCGGCAACGGCTGCACTCCAACGCGTTTCAGGCGTCACTCCACCGCTTGCGCCTCCAAGGGCGTGACGCGGGGGATTTGGCCGTTGCCGCACTGGTCCGCTGCTCGACAATCTATCGGCCTTAAGATGAGGGCTCGTCAATGCGCCTCGCGCGTCTACCCCTGTAGCGCAGGTGGTGAGAAGAGACGTCCCGCGTTTTAAACCTGTGATTTATTTTTGGGCTAACCCTGTCAGTTACAGTTTCGTCGCCTCGTGAATCTCGCCGGCGGCGAAAGGCGTGACAAACTCGCCCGCGAACCCTCCTTCAAAATAACGCAGTACGATGATCGGCGTATCTCCAACGACGACTTTTGTTCCTATCTCCGGACGAATATTGGTTTCGATCGCGATGCCTGACGTGGAGAAATTGCGAATCTTGACGATCAGCTCATGACCGTCAGGCAGTCGCAGCATGGCGCGCTGCATGAATGGCGCGATGCGGTGGTGTCGTCTCTCTTCGGACAAGTCGAGGCTGATCCGATTCGCGAACCACGTAAGTTTGTCCGCAAGCATGTCGCGCTTGGTCGACGGAGTCTTGATCGTCACCGCAAATCCGTCTGGAACCTGGCGCACAGCCTCTCCTTCAAATCGGCCCAGGGCGTCGATATAGAGGATGATCTTTTCTCCAATCCTTGGCTTGACCGCCGCGGACAACCGCATTCCGCCCAGCGAGATGTCTACCGTATGGCAGGGATATTCGAGGCGCGACTCCAGCATGAAGCGCCCGGACAGACTGATCTCCACGCGCTGAAAACGCCGACCGTCAGTAAGTGTGAAAAGGGGCCTGTAGCCGACGAATTCGCTCTTTGGATGCTTGCTCATTTTCGTTTTGCCAATCCATCAAACCAAAGTTGAGTTTTCCGGTTTTGGAGATGCTAGGAAAAAACCATTAAGTTTTATTTACTTACTTTTCACAATCACGGCCGGCCCTAATGATCTAGAACTTAGCCAGGCGCTGACCTAGGCTGCGCCTCAATCGCGATCACAGTTCTCGACGAACCCCACAGCATGGATGGGCTGAGGCCATAGATGACGAAGCCCGGGATTCGGGCCGCGAACTTAAAAACCAGCGGATCCTGTCGTGTCCGAATTGCGCGGACAAGTTTGAGCGTCACCACCGCAGGGCGCGCGCTCCGATAGCGTATCCCGCCAAAGTTACAATCCCGGTCGCCAGCGAATACCAGGTCGCGAGGAAGAGAGGGCTGTCATCAGTGCAGTGGGTCGCATAAAGGGTCGCGGCAATTCCGCTCGCCAGAAGCCCCGCGACAGCGCCGGCGAGGCCGGGGTTGGTCGGCGCTCCTTTTCTCAGGGCGTATATTATGCAGGCCAAGGGGCCGAGCGAAAGGAGCGGTATCAGCATCAAGCAATATACCGCATTTGTCCCAACCATCCTGGACGACCAGCTTGCGACTGGCGTTGCCACAAGTTCTGTCACGACGGCGATCACGAGTAGCGTCGGCGCCGCGATCAGGGCCCAAGCCCAGAGACCTGTTGGCGTCCCGGGGCGGGCGAGACAGTAGAGCAGTCCCCCCGCGGACACCGCTAGACTGAGCGTAACAACGAACTTGAACAAGAAGCGTATAGTTAGTAGCGCTTGGCGGATGTCCGGACGCACTCCCATCGATGGCAAAAAAGCCGCCGCCGCGACGATCGCGCCCAGCGCGATCGCGCTGACGAGAACCTGCCGGAATCGGAATTTCGAGACCGTCAGATCAGCAACGAGCGCATTGATCAGATCCTCGGTTCTCACGGGCCGTCACCTCGATACAGGGCTGCAAGCGTCTTTATCGCCCGGTGCAGTGCGACGCGAACCGCTCCTTCGCTCATCTTCAATCGCGCCGCCGTCTCCTGAACCGACCGTCCTTCAACCGACAAGCTCCGCACTAAGTCCCTTGGACGCTCGCCAAGCCTTTCGAGCAAACGGTCGATGTCCTGCCGGTCCATGGCGTCTTCGCTTCCTTCTGCAGTCAGTATATCCGCCAGATCATCAACCTGCTGAACCTGCCTGTTTCCTCTTCTCCGCCGCGCATCAATCAGCTTGTTGCGAGTGATTGTCATGATCCAGGGACCGATCGGTCGGTCGGTGTCCCAGCTATCCCGTTTGAGGTGGATAGCCAGAAGAACCTCCTGGACGATGTCTTCGGCCTCCCCTCCATCCAGACCGATACGAGCACAATTTCGTCGCGTCACCGTCCTCAGGACCGGCGTAAGGGAAGCGAGAAGGCGACGATAAGCGGCGGAATCGCCATCTATCGCTCTGTGCATCAACAAGGCCCATTCCTCCTCGGCTCCCTTCAACGCCATGACATCTCCTGAGTATTTCGTTGGACGTTGTCCATTCGTTACATAGCTCGAAGCGAAAATTTAGAGCCTTGATTTATCACAATTCTGACATTTCGACACTGCGCAACATGGCGGCGTGTAACAAGCGCGCCCGATCCCCCGAATAGGACATTGTTAGTCGGTCTTCGAGGTCATGTTCACAACAAGGAGAAAACCATGGATCGTCGTTCTGTAGGTCTTATTCTGGCGGGCTCGCTATCGACAGCTTTGTCACTTCAGTCCGTCTCAGCCTCCGCGCAGCCGGCCGATCATCCAGAGCAGGAAAAGTGCTTCGGGGTGGCGATGGCTGGCAAGAACGATTGCGCGGCCGGACCCGGCACGACCTGCGCCGGCACGTCTCGCGCCAATTATCAGGGCAACGCATGGAAATATGTGGCAAAAGGAACATGCATTTCGATCAAGACGCCGAAAGGTAATGGTTCTCTGACAGAAATTACGACCCCGCGCAGCGGCGGTTAAATTTTCCAGGATGGAGACCGAGCCATGAGACCAACCGCGGGAATAGGATTTAAGGCCGAGCATTTCGACGAGGCGGCAAGTTGTCCTGCGAGTGGTCTTTGGTTCGAAGCGCATGCCGAGAACTACATGGTCGAGGGCGGGCCCAGGCTGGCCATGCTCGAAGCGCTGAGAGCGGTCAGGCCGCTATCGCTTCACGGCGTCGGCTTGTCTCTGGCGGCCGACGCCGATCCCGATATGCGCCATTTGGCGCGACTGAAGACGCTGGTGGACCGGTTCGAACCATTTGTAGTCTCGGAGCATCTGGCGTGGTCAAACTGGCGAGGCGTATATAATCCCGGCTTGTTGCCATTTCCTCGCACCCGCGCTGCACTCGATCGTATCGTGGCGAACGTCATGCGCGTGCAGGATGAGCTGAGTCGCGCCATTCTGATGGAGAATCCGGCGCTTTATATGCCGCTCGACGGGGATGACCTAACAGAAACAGAGTTTCTCTGCGAACTCGTTCGCCGGTCCGGCTGCGGCTTGCTGATCGATGTCAACAATGTGTATGTCAGCGCCAATAATCTTGGCTACTGCGCAAATGTGTATCTCGATGCGATCCCGGGCGCCGCCATCGGCGAAATTCATCTGGCAGGACACTCGGCGGATCCTGAATACGGCGAAAGTCTTTTGATTGACACTCACGATGCGCCAATTTGCGAAGCGGTCTGGGAACTTTATGAAGGATTGATCGCCAGGGTCGGGCCAAAACCCACTCTGATCGAACGTGACGATAATATTCCTGGTTTTGCGGAGTTGCGGCGCGAACGCGATCGGGCGCACGCTCTCTTAACTTCGATCTCATCGCGGGAATGTCGCGAGGCGGTTCATGTCTGACCTCGCCATTTTCCAGGATCGCTTCTCGCGCGGCCTTCACGAAAATGGCGATTTGACCCTATCTGGCGACGCGGAGACGCTGCGGATTGGTCTCAGCATCCACCGCAATACGATTTACAAGGCCTTGATCGACGCGCTGCGCGCCAACTACCCGACTGTCGAACGGCTTGTCGGCGACGAGTGGTTCCTGGCGAGCGCCCACGCATTCCTCGAGGGGAATCTCCCCCAGGAGCCTTCCTTGAACGCATTTGGCGCCGCCTATCCCGATTTCCTGCGTACGCTGCCCGCCGCAGCGGACATGCCCTATCTGCCCGGCGTCGCCCGCATTGACCGATTCTGGAGCGAGTCGCATATCGCCGCGGATGCGGACGTATTGTCACCGGAAGCACTCATTGGAATTCCTTTTGACTCCCTGTTTGATCTGAAGCTTCGCCTGCACCCAAGCGTGCGGCTTGGATGGTTTGGGGAGCCCGCGCCCTCGATCTGGAAGCTGAATAGGCCGCCGTCGTCGGCGACCGAACAAGTCGATCTCGATTGGGCCGCGGAAGGCGCCCTGATCGCCAGACCGCATGGCGAGGTGATCATGAAGGTTCTCGACGCCCCGAGCTTCGCTTTCCTGGAAAAATGCTCCGCTGGCGCAACGCTCGGGCAAGCCGCCACGAGCGTGCTCGATATAGACCCATCGGCCGGTCTAATGACCCGGATCGCAGAACTCATCGCCCTCGGCGCGTTCATGTCTTTTGTCCCTACCCATGCCGATCAAAGAGGAGACGATCAATGACCTCAATCGCCGACATTGCCGAAAGATCGACGCCGGACTGGCTCCCGCCGCTCGTCGCTCGCTTGGGAATCGCCGCGGTCTTCTTACAGTCCGGACGAACGAAAGTGGAAGGCCTCTTGACCATAACGCCCGGCGCCTATCAACTTTTCGAAGAGGAATACAAGCTGCCATTGCTGTCTCCGGACGTCGCGGCCCACCTGGCGACTTACGCGGAGCACCTGTTTCCAATTCTGCTCGTGCTGGGTCTTTTCACCCGCCTGTCGGCCGCTGCCTTGCTTGTAATGACTCTTGTTATCGAAATCTTTGTTTATCCCGACGCCTGGCCAACTCACTTAAGCTGGGTCGGTCTGTTGTTGCCCTTGTTCGCTCGGGGCGCAGGCGCGCTGTCCGTAGACCATTTTCTGAAAATAAAGTGATTCACAAAATCCGAAAATTAAGCGTTCGTCCGCCCCGCGCATTCCAGATATCGCAATCTGAACAGGCGATCGTTGTAACGATAGCCATCATCAAATCGAAGAGTGTTTTGTAGCCTCCGTTGTGGGGCTGACGACCCGCTCATCTTGAGAGCGAATTTCTGAGGAGATCAACATGAAGGTCAATATCATTTCAGGCGCCGGTCTCGCTGCTGCCGCGGTGGCGCTCGCGATCAGCGGCATGGCCGTCACGCCGGCTTCCGCCAAGAAAGCCGCGAAAAGCGTTCAATGCGTGGGCATCAATTCTTGCAAGGGCACGAGCGCCTGCAAGACGGCCAGCAACGCATGCAAAGGTCAAAATACTTGCAAGGGCCAGGGCTGGCTGCCGGCGAAATCGAAGGCTGCCTGCGAGGCGCAAGGCGGCACTTTGGGTTAAGCTTCATTGTGGGCGGACGGGCGGCGTAATCCGCCTGTCCTCCCAAAATGACGGAGTCGAAGGCGTTCCATAATTGGGCGTTCCCGCGAGCTCCCGCTCGAACGCAATTTTGAGTTCTGGGATTGTGGTCGCTGGCGCAGTGCGTGGGATGCTGGAATAGCTCAGTCACCGGCGCTGGCGTTCTTATCAGGGTGTTGTTTCTGCCAGACCGGCGCAGTGCGTTGCATGGACCCTAAGCCGACATGGTTTTGCGTTTGTTGAACCGAATTCCCGACATGCTTTGTGAAGAGATCATGCTATCCTTTCGTGGTATTGCTATTTGTCCAGCATTTCTGAAGCGGCTTGATTAATCCTTTTCCACTATCGGTTGAAGCAGCGGCTTCCAAACAAGAATCCTCGCTTTCTGTGATATTTGATGGCTGTAAACCACCTTTTCTCATGCACTTCTCAACATACGCTCCGATTGCGGCGCGCCTCTGATCGTCGGTCAAGGGCGAAGTCTCCATGGCGCTGTGGGCGCTCAACTGGCAATCCGTGATATTCTGCCCCATCGCGTCATCCTTTGCTTCTTTGCCGCAGCCCGAAAGCAACATGACGCTCGCCATGATAGCGAAAGCGAATTTCTGAGCCGAGTTGCTAAACATGACCCACTTACTTGATTGTTACTCCCCGTTTTAGCGACCCACGTTTAGAGTAACCCGAGGGCATTCGAGGCTCAGATCAAGCTGACGGCGCTGGCCTCGCCGCGGACAGAGGGCCTCCGCCAATTATCGTGGTGACGCGATCTATCAGGAGCAGTCGGATACCGGGGCCGTGGGCCAATGTATCTGCGGGACGGTTCCGGTGGTCCTATCGTAGGAGGATCACTGGCTATTATTTCGCCGCCTTCAGATTCTCCCGCCTCTCTATGCCTGCAATGGCAAGTCGCTCGGCCCGTTCTTCTGCTCGCCGACCCCTCTCATCTTCAGACATTGGTCGTTTTTCCAGGCATGATGAGAAAGGGTGTTTTCTTCTCGATGGAGTCTGCAATAAGCAGACTCTCGCCAGTCCCGACGCAGTCCGATTTGAGAATGCTTCACCGTTCTGCATGGTCTCTAAGATGATACGCAGGCCGCTCTCTCGGTTTCTTCAGGAGTTATCTGTCCTGCAAATTTTAATGCCACTATGGCAATCAGCCTCGAAACCCGGGCAGATCCTGCGCCTCGCTCAGGCGGGCGAGTTTGGCCGCCAACTCGGCTGCGAGTTCGAACTGGAGCTCGATAAGGCGTCGGCTCATAAACGTGCGGAAGTAGTCGCCCCATATAAATTCCTGGAATGGCGTGTCTAGGTTCTCGAACGCCTTGCCGCGCAGCTTTCGCGCCAGCGAGCGCCAAACGTTATCAGTCAGATCTCCAATGTGATGAGGAATGGCGGCATAAGGCCGACGATTGCCGTCAGCGTCAATCGGCCAACAGTAGCCGCTCGATTCCATCTTCCGCCAAAACGACTTGATCTCAAGTCCAGACCAGTCGGCCAGTTGATCGCCAAGCGCCGCTTCGTGGATGTCGAGCGACCACAAGGCGCGGGCCAGATGGTGGTGGTCCACCATGAAGAGCCGCTTGCCTGGTCCAATAACGTGCGGAATCGCTTTTCGATCAAGATATGCCTCGCGCTCGTCGGCAGACTGTTTGAGTATCTTTGCGGCGCGCTGGGTCACTTCAGACATACCGAGTGTAAGCTGCGTGGGCCTCAGGTCGGCGATCGAGATTTTGATGCGCGCCATTGTCTTCTCCTCGTTCCGGGCGGTTCAGATGCTAATATGAGGCAGGCTGCTGAAGTCCAATGATATGCGGCCATTACGGTCCCAAGTTTTCACACAGGATCGGTGATGGTAAGCCCTCATTGGAACCTGCTTGGGGAGCTGCATATTGCGGGCATAGCGGCCTCGGCGTGCTACTTCGATAAACCCGTTTCAGTTCGCGCCGCCACCAGGTCTTCCAGTCATGGTCGCTCTGGAGATCGTCAGAAGCTAGAGACGACATCATGCGGAATGGAAACATTATATGAACAGGTTTGCAGGTCTCCTTCAAAAGGTTCATCGTTGCAGGAGTTTTCAGAAGCGGGAAAGTGACGGCTTGCGGGTCAAAATATCCGTGTGGCGGGGCCCCGTGGGGGGGCATAGGCGCTAAAATGACGGTTGACTAGCTGAATCGGTTTGTGATTCCAGCGGTGTATGACCTACGAATCGCTTGCTAATTGTGACTGGAAGCACATCGTCAGTCGGCTCGGCGGGACGGCGAACCTCGAG
>Ga0182030_10012253_pt1 | contig 17203 bp, 17 predicted proteins | sample 812S3MmetaG_FD_121299 | JGI IMG/M metagenome (GOLD analysis project Ga0182030, IMG submission 121299) | Permafrost microbial communities from Stordalen Mire, Sweden - 812S3M metaG (Illumina Assembly) | ecosystem: Environmental > Terrestrial > Soil > Wetlands > Permafrost | place: Sweden...
CAGCGCGACCGGATCGGCCAGGAACCTGGCCCGCGCCAGGTCCACGGTCACCGTTTCGCCCGAGGCGTGCTCCTCCTTATGGTCGGAGGGCAGGACCCGCAGGTCCTCGCGGTCCTTGACCACTAGCCGGGTCCCGTCGCCGCTGACGTCGAACCAGTCGAGCGCCTCGACCAGCTCGGTGACCTCGCGCTTGCGCAGGTCGAACCGTTCCAGCCCCGGCCGCGGCGCGTCGTCTTCAGCGTTCGCGGTGCCCTCGCCGAGAACGCCGGCCACCGGCTCGCGCAACCAGGCCAGCCCGCCCTTGACGGCTCGCAGGCCGGAGTACCTGGCCTCGACCACGGGCACGCCGACCACGCGGCTGGGAAGGCCGTCGGCGTCGACTGACACCACTATCCGTTCGGAAGAATCTGTTTTTTCTTTGTCACCGGCGGACGGGTCCTGGTCCCAGGGACGGCCACCTGGCAGCGGCCCGAACGGGGACGGGGTCTGCTCGGCGAGCGGCACCAGGTAGGGCCGGCTGCCGAGCGGGAACGACATGTCGAAGGTCTGGGCGTCATACACCGGATCAAAGCTGCGTCGCGAGATGAACGCGAGGTAGAGACCGTCCGAAGTGAACACCGGCTCGGTGTCGGCGAACCGGCCGTCCGTCACGTCGATGACCTCGCGGTCGGCGATCCGGGCCACGCGGATGCGGCGCAGCGGCTGCGGGCCGGGCTGGGACCAGGCGAGCCAGGCCGAGTCCGGCGACCAGCTCAATCCGTCGGCGGGTCCGTCGTCGGCGGCGGCCAGCTCACTGACCTGCCCCGATGCGACATCGACCACGCGTAGGGTGCCGTCGTGAGCCGCTGCCGCCACGGTGGCCCCGTCCGGGGCAGCAGCCAGCTCGGTCACATGACCGAGAAGACCTTCGGCCAGCGATGAGGTCCCGGTCTCACCGGCCACGGAACCGATCTCCAGCGCCTCGGCGCCGGACGCGTCGGTGACCCACACCGCCCGGCCGGTCTCGCCAAGCACCTGCGGCAGCCGGCCGTGGGCCTGCGGGTCGACGAGCAGCGCCCGCGCCGGGCCGTCCCGGTGCGTCAGCCAGTGCACGGTACCCCGCACCTCGACCACGCTGGCCTGTCCGGTCTGGTCACAGTTCAGGCTGCCCAGATGGTCCTTGGCCGAGACGAGCCTGGGCATCCGGGCGCCGGCCGCCGAACCGAGCGTCAGCTCGAGCCGGCGCGGCGCGGGAGCGTCGGGGCGGTCGAGGATCCAGATCTCCCCGGCCACCTGGTAGACGATCCGCTGCCCGTCGGTGGACGGATGCCTGGCGTACATGCCGTCGTGATCGGTGTGGCGGCTGATGTCGGTGCCGTCCAGAGCGCAGGAATAGATGTTGCCGGTGCCCTCGTGGTCGGACATGAAGAACAGCCGCCCGCCGATCAGCATCGGGCTGCCGAGCTGGCCGTCCAGGCCGGCCAGGATCCTGGTGAACAGCGGGTCCTGCTCGCTGGCGGTCCACAGCTTGCCCCTGGTGCCGCCGCGGTAGCGCTTCCAGTAGGCGGGTTCGTTGTTCATCCGGCCGGTGAGCAGCGCGGTGGCCGCTTCGGTCAGGGCGAGATCGCCGACCGGGCCGAACGGCAGCCGCCGCGGCGGCGCACCCTGCACCGGGACGGCGTACGCCCAGGTGAGAAAGATTTCCGGCTCGCCGGTAGCGCTGACGGCGAGAACCTCGCCGTGCCGCGTCCAGCCGGTCACCCGGGTCCTGTTGTCGCCCCAGTAGGTGAGCCTGCTCGCGGTGCCGGTGTCGGGGTCGGCCACATAGACTTCGGGGCTGCCGTCTCGCGAGCTGGTCCAGGCGATGGCGGACCCGTCGGGGGAGAATCGCGGGTAGCTCACCTGAGCGCTGTCAGCGGATAGCTTCCAGGCCCTGCCGCCGTCGGCGGGGGCGAGCCAGACGTCGTCTTCGGCTACGAAGACGAGGAGATCACCGTTGATGTGCGGGTAACGCAGATATCCAGTTGGAGTCACGCCGTTCATCCTACGGTCTACAACCAGCCCCGTTCTGAGGCGATTCGCAGCGCCTCGGCACGGTTGCGGGCGCCGGTCTTGCCGATGCAGGCGGACAGGTAATTCCGCACCGTGCCCTCGGACAAATAGAGCTGGCCCGCTAGCTCCGCGATCGTCCCGCCGTCCGCGGACGCCTCGAGCACGGCGCGTTCGCGCGGGGTGAGCGGGTTGAAGCCGTCGGCCAGCGCCGCCACGGCCAGGTCCGGGTCGATGACCTTCTCCCCGGCCAGCACGCGGCGGATGGTCTGGGTGAGCTTGTCGGCCGGGGAGTCCTTGACCAGGAACGCGGACACGCCGGACTCCATCGCGCGGCGCAGGAAGCCCGGCCGGCCGAACGTCGTGAGGATGACGATCTTGATGTCCGGGTGGTTCTTCTTCAGCGCGGCCGCGGCGGTCAGGCCGTCTATGCCCGGCATCTCGATGTCCAGCACCGCCACGTCCGGGTCGGTAGCCTCCGCCGCTTTCACCACCTCGTCGCCGCGGCCGACCTGAGCCACTACCTCGATGTCGCCCTCGAACGAGAGCAGCGCGGCCAGCGCCTCCCTGATCATCACCTGATCCTCGGCGAGCAGCAGCCGGACCGGGTGCGGGCTCTGCGGATCCTCGGCTGGCCGGTCAGGGATCATGGCTGGCTATTATGGCCGGTCGCGGCCATGGCCGCGGGCGCGGGAAGCGTCGCGGTGAGGCGGAAGCCGCCGGCGTTGGGCGGGTGGGCGGCGTTGGCGGGGCTGATGGAGAGGCGGCCGCCGACCGCGGACAGGCGTTCGGACATGCCGCGCAGGCCGCTGACAGGCGTCATCCCCGACCCCGTGACAGTGCCGCCGCGGCCGGCCTAGCGGCCGACGGCGTAGCCCTGCATGCCGCGCGGGTTGGCGGCGGCGTACAGGACGCCGTCGCGGCGGGCGACCGCACTGACCCGGCCGAGCGACCAGGCCGGACGGACGTTGACCAGGTGACCGCGACGGCGCAGGTCCTCGAGCACGGCGGGGTCCGCCCGCGACTCGACGTCGAGCACCCGCGGTTGCGCCTGGCGCGGGTAGAACGACGACGGCATGTGCGCGGAGTGGAACGAGGGGAAGTCGATCGCCTGCTGCAGGTTCATCCCGAAGTGCAGGTGGTTGAGGAAGAACAGCAGCGACCACTGGTCCTGCTGGTCGCCGCCGGGCGTGCCGAACGCCAGGTACGGCTCACGGTCCCGCAGCGCGAGGCTCGGCGTGAGCGTGGTCCTGGGCCGTTTGCCCGGCGCGATCGTGGCGGGCAGCCCGGGCGTGAGGGTGAACATCTGCGCCCGCGTGCCCAGGCAGAAGCCGAGCCCGGGGATGACCGGCGAGGACTGCAGCCAGCCGCCGCTCGGCGTGGCGGACACCATGTTGCCGAACCGGTCGGCGACATCGAGGTGGCAGGTGTCGCCCGGCCGGTAGCTCGACGCGGCCGGTCCGGGCCTGGAGTCCGGGCCGCTGGTGCGCATCGTCGGCTCGCCGGTACCCAGGTCCAGCCGCGGCGCGGGCGACTGCCCGTCCAGGCTCGGGTCCGCGCTGGCAGCGTCATCCCGGGCCGTTCGGCGGGTCAGGAAATCCGGCATCCTCGGCGGCCTGCCGTCCGGGGCGCCGGGCACCAGGGCCGCCGACGCTTCGGCTCCGACCAGCTGGCGCCTGGCGTCGGCGTAGTCGGCGGAAAGCAGTGTCTTAACCGGCACGTCGGTGAAGTCAGGGTCGCCGTACCACGCCTCCCGGTCGGCGAACGCGAGCTTGGCACATTCGGTCACGGTGTGCATGAAGTCCGTGCTGCCCGGCCCCATGCCCTTGAGGTCGAAGCCGTCGAGGAGCGCGAGCTGCTGCAAGAACACCGGGCCCTGCCCCCAGGGCTTGGTCTTGCACACGGTCAGCCCGCCGACGTCATAGGTCAGTGGTTCCTCGAATCGCGGCTGCCAGACCGCCATGTCCGGATAGCAGAGCAGTCCCCGGTGCAGCTGGCCGGTGACGTCCATGACCTCGGTGGAGGCGAGGTAAGCGGCGATCGTCTCAGCAACGAAGCCCTCGTAGTAGACGCGCCTAGCCGCCTCGATCTGCTCATCGCGATCCGCGCTCGCCGCCTCCGCCTCGGCGAGAATGCGCTGGTAGGTAGCGGCAAGCGCGGGGTTGGCGAAGAGCGAGCCTGGCGCGGGCACCTGGCCGCCGGGCAGGTAGACCTCGGCCGAACTCGGCCAGTGGTCACGGAACAGCTCAGCCACACTGGCGATAGCCCAGCTGATCGCGGGCAGCAGCGGGTAACCGCGGGCGGCGTAACCGATCGCGTACCCCAGCACATCCCGGAGCCGGAGCGTGCCGTACTCCCGCAGCAGCAGCATCCACGCCCCGAACGCTCCCGGCACGCAGGCGGCGAGCAGCCCGCTGCCAGGCACGAGATCGAGCCCGAGGGCACCGAAAGCCTCCGGCGTGGCCGCGGCCGGCGCGGTCCCCTGCCCGCAGAGCACGAAGGTCTCGCCGCGGCCGGCGTGATGGGCGATGACCGGGACCTCGCCGCCGAGGCCGTTCAGGTGCGGTTCGGCGACCTGAAGCACGAGCGCGGCAGCAACGGCCGCGTCGAACGCGTTACCGCCGTGCTCGAGCACCGCCATCCCGGCGGCCGAGGCGAGCCAGTGCGTCGAGGCCACCATGCCGAACGTGCCTGACAGTTCTGGCCTGGTCGTGAACTCGGGAATGTCGCCCATGACCCGATCTTCTCATCAGGCCACGGCGGGCCCGCCTGTGTGTCGGATGGCAGAACGCGTGCGCATCGTCAATGATTATTCTTTGCTACTACTCAACTACGAAAGGTAACCAGCTGATGCTCACAACCCAGCCGGCTGCTCCCCCGGCCGCCGTTCGGCCTCGCGGACGGCGCGGGCGGCGCGGGCGGCGCGCCGCATCGCTGGCGATGACGGCGGTGACGGCGGCAGGCCTGCTCGCGTCCTGCGCTTCGGCGAGCACGTCCCAGGCCGCGTCAACGCACGACGCTGCCACCTCGAGCCACCCGAAGCCGGGTGCGCCGATGTCCACCGCGTCGTCTCCGGTGACCGACGCCCTGGCGACCTGCCGGTCCGCCTCGCTGCGAATCACCGTCGACGTCAGCCAGGCAGGTGGCGCCGCGGGCAGCACGTACTATCCGGTCGACTTCACCAACACCTCGGCTTCGGCCTGCGGGATGTACGGCTACCCCGGCATGTCCTTCGTCACCGCCGGCGACGACGCCGGACGCCAGATCGGGGCGGCGGCGCAGCGGAACCCGCAATTCGGCAAGCAGACGGTCCGCCTCGTGGCGGGCGGCACGGCGCACGCCTGGCTGCAGGTCGCCGAAGCCGGCAACTACCCGGCGTCGACGTGCCAGCCGCTGACGGCGCACTGGCTGCGGGTGTTCGCGCCGGGAGACACCGAAGCCAGCTACCTGGACCAGTCCTTTCCCGCGTGCTCTTCGCCGAGTGCGCCGCTGCTGACGGTCATGCCGATCCGGGCCGGCCGCGGGCTCCAGGGGACCACGCCCTGAGGTCAGGTACCGTCTGGGCCATGGACCTTTCCCCGCGGGTGCGTGCGGTGTGCGACCTCGACGTGGCCGAAATGCGCGAGTACAGCGGACGGCACGAATACGACGGCAAGCCGCAAGACCTGTCACCGGCCGGCGTCCGGGCCGGACTCGGCCGACTCGCGCAGGCACGGGCGACCGGTGAGCCGGTCGCCGACACCCACGATGAGGCCCAGCTGGCCGCGGCGGAGGAACAGAAACGGGTCGTCTACGCCGAGCTTGAGCTGCACCGCCGCAACCCGCTGCTGCATCTGGGTGAGCTTGACCTGGCCTGCTACGACAGGGACTACGCTCCGCAGGCCGACAGGGACGCCGCGCGGGCCGAGCATCTCGCCGCCTGGCCCCGGGTGGCCGACGCGGCCATCGAGTCACTCGACCAGGTCAGCGCGCCCGTCGCCCGGGCGCTGCTGGGGGCCGTGCGCGGGCTGGGGGCGGGGCTCAGCGCGGTACCGGCCCGTTCCGGTGAGGCCGTCCGCGAGGCAGCCACCGCCGCGCTCGCGCGGCTGGTCGCGCACGTGGAACGGGCGGCGGCGAACGGCGATCCTGACCCCGCGCTGGGCGGCCCGGGACTCACCGCGCTGATGAGCAGAGCGGAGGCCATGCCGGTCGACCTGAACAGGCTGGCTGAGCAGGCCGACGCGGAAAGGGACCGGCTGCACGTCCTGCTGGCCGAAGGGTGCGCTCGCCTCGAGCCAGGCCAGCCGGCCCTTGACGTGGCCCGCGGCCTGGTCCGCGACCACCCGGACGGGGCGGGCGTGATCGACGCGGCCCGGCTCTGGACCGAGCGGGCCATCGCGTTCACCCGGGAGCACGACCTGGTCCCCTTTCACGACGGCGTCTGCCTGGTCGGCCAGGCTCCCGAGTCGCGACGGTGGGCGATGGCGATGTTGTCCTGGGCGGCGCCCGGCGAGCCGGAGGGTCCCTCCTGGTTCTACATCACGCCGCCAGAGGAGTCCTGGCCGGAGCGCGAGCAAGAAGAATGGCTCGAGGTGTTCAGCGCCACGACGCTGCCCAGTATCGCCGTGCACGAGGTAGCGCCCGGGCACTTCTCCCACGGTCGCGCGATGCGGCGGCTGACCTCCGAAGTCCGGCGCAACCTGCAGTCCAGCGCGTTCATCGAGGGCTGGGCGCACTACGGCGAGGAACTGTGCGTGGAGGAAGGATTCGGCGCCGACGATCCCCGGATCGCGATCGGGATCTGGCTGGAGGCGCTGGTCCGCGTGACCCGGCTGGCGTGCGCCATCGGCGTGCACACCGCCGGGATGTCGGTCCAGGACGCGGCGCGCAGATTCGAGGCGGACACGCACTTGTCCGGTCCGGCCGCGCTATCTGAGGCCAGGCGCGCCACCTTCGACCCGACCTACGGCCGGTACACCTGGGGCAAGCTCGAGCTGCTCAAGCTACGCGAGCGGGCCAGGAAGGACTGGGGGGCCGACTTCACGCTGCCGCGCTTCCACAAGGCCCTGCTGGACCTCGGCTCCCCCGCGCTCGGCCTCCTTGGCACCGCGATCGACCGCGGCTGACGATAGCCTATGACCATGCGCAGACTGAGGTCGGTACTAGGCATCGCGGCCGCTGTCCTGCTGACGGCGCCCGTGGTGACGGGGTGCGCAGCGGCCAACGCCGCATCGTCCATCGGTGTCGCCAGCGCCTACGTGCCGCAGCCGACGACGCCGGGCACCACGGTCGCGTATCTGGACATCCGCAACAACGGCCGGGCTGACCGGCTGATCTCCGCGACGACCAGCGTTGGCGGCAAGGTGCAGCTGCGGGCGCCGGTCGCGCGACACGGGAGCGTTCTGACCATGCACACCGTGCCGTACATTGTTCTCCCGGCCGATTCGATGACGCATTTCAACCCGGACACCGACCACCTGCTGATCACGGGGGCGGGCCCGATGCACGACGGCAAGGACATTTTTCTCCGGCTCAGGTTCGCCAACGCCGGCACGGTTACGGTCATCGCCTTGGTCACCGACCCAGAGTCGGGTGGCAGCAGCTACTTCCTCAACTAGCACCCAGACGTACCGCGGCTAGCACCCAGGCGTACCGCGGCGCCGCCTGAGCCCGGCCGGGGGTCGTTACGCCGCTAGCCGGGCTACTCCGGCCATGGTGGGTCCCCGCAGCGGCGTCCGGTCGGTGCTGACGTCGGGACGCCATTCCGGCAGGCTGACCAGGCCCGGCTCAACCAGGTCGAAACCCTTGAAGAGGTCCATGATCTGAGCGCGGGACCTGAGCGTGAAGGGCATCCGCGCGCCCGCGTAGGTCTGCGTCGCCTCGGCCAGCATCTCCGGGTCGGCACCGTCCGATGTGCCAAGCGAAATAGCCAGGTAACTGCCGGGCGCCACCCGGTCGCGGAACCTCGCGACGATCCCGGGGGCGTCTTCGTCCAGGCTGATGAAGTGCAGCACGCTCAGCAGCAGCACCGCGACGGGCCGGCTGAAGTCGAGGCAGCGGGCGAGCTTGTCATCGCCGAGCACGGCGCCCGGATCGCGCACGTCCGCACGGATGGTGACCACGCCGTCCCGCTTAGCCAGCAGGGCGTCGTTGTGCGCCACTACCATCGGATCATGGTCGACGTAGACGACCCGAGCGCCTGGGATGACGTCGCGGGCGACCTCGTGCACGCTTGGCGAGGTGGGCAGGCCGCTGCCTAGGTCGAGGTACTGCGAAATGCCCTGCCGGGCGAGGAAGCGCACCGCGCGGAAGAGAAAGCCGCGGTTCGCCAGGGACAGCCGTCTCGGGTCGAGCCGGGATTGCATTAGCGCCTCCGCCGCGGCCCGGTCGACGGCGAAGTTGTCCTTGCCGAACAGCAGGTAGTCATAAATCCGGGCGATGCTCGGCCGGCTGACATCGACCCCCTCGGGTACCCGCGGCTCGTATTCCCTGGCCACCTGCGCCCCTTCACTAGGTAATTTCACGGTACGCCTGTATACAGATTGGCGTGCAGATTTTCCTTGCCACCAAGGGACAGGCGGCGCGCAGGTCAGGAGGCCGCGCTGCTAGCTGTCGGCGAGAAGGGCCGCGGTGAGGGTGGTGCGGACCCAGTCCTCCAGCTGGTCGTAGCTGTAGGCCGCCCGGCGGACCAGCAGGTCGTGGGTGTCGGGGCTGGCGATGACCCAGGCCGTGTCTGCGGCAGCGGCGTGGCTGAGCCCGGGCCGTAGCGCCTGGACGGGCAGCCAGGCAATCATGGCGTGGAAACCCTTCCGGCGCGCGTCGGTGAGCTGCTGCCAGTCCGCGGCGATGTCCGGGTCGATGGCCGCGCCGTCCCGGTAGGTCTGCCAACCGACCGCCGACCGCTCGGCGAGCAGCCGGTACTGGTGGACGAGGTGGGCCAGCAGTCGGCGGGGGTCCTTGGCGTCGCCAGGATCGAGGGTGGCGGTCAGGACGGCCAGGGGCTGCCCGGCGGCCTCCAGCGGGACGTCGGCATCACCGGTGAGGGCGCCTTCCATGACCGCGCGCAGCAGGTTCCGCTTGCTGCCCCAGTTGGAGTACAGGGTCTGCACGGAGACCTCGGCCCGCTCCGCGATGCGGATCACGGTGGCCGCCGCGTAGCCGCGCTCGGCGAACTCGGCCTGGGCGGCGGCGAGCAGCAGCCGGCGGGTCTCGCGCCGGGTGGCCTCGCCCGCCTCTCGCTGCCGGCTCACCCGCCGGGGCCGGGGCGGTTCCGCCCTAGCCCCCGGTGGCTGTCGTCCCTCGGTCGCGGTCTTGCCTGTCCTAGCCATAAGAGCAGTATATCAAACTTGACTCATGTTCTATAGATATGTAATGTCACTCTAAATCATAACGTCTGAGTCAGGAGCACGAGATGACCGCGGCGATCTACCCCACGGCAAAGTCCCCGCCCGCACGCGCCGTCCGGCCCGGCGTCGTGACAGCGGTCGTGTGCCTGGCGCTCGACGCCTATTCGCTGGTGTTCGCCTCGCTGCTACTGCCCGCCGGGGCCATCGGCGACCGCTTCGGTCGCCGATGGGTGCTGATCGCGGGCCTGTCGATCTTCGGAGCCGCGTCGGCGGTGGCCATGACCGCCAACTCCGCAGGCGAACTGATTGGCCTGCGGGCCGTGATGGGCCTGGGCGCCGCGCTGGTCATGCCCGCCACCCTCTCGACCATCACCGGGACCTTCGCCAGCGAGCAGCGCACCCGAGCCGTCAGTATCTGGGCCGCGGTGGCTGGCGGGGCCGCCGTGCTGGGCCTGCTGGTCTCCGGAGCAGTCCTGCAGGTCTGGTCATGGCCGTCGGTGTTCGCGCTGAACGTCATCCTGGCCGCCGCTGCCATCGCCGGCACCATCCGCTTCGTGCCCGAGTCAGCCGACCCCGACACCCCGCGCCTTGACATCAGCGGCGCCATCCTGGCCGTGATCGGCCTGGTCGCGCTCGTGTACTCGATCATCGAGGCGCCCAGCGAGGGGTGGCTGTCCGCTCGCACCCTGGCCGGCCTGGCCGCAGGCCTTGTGGTCCTGGTCGGCTTCGTCGGATGGGAGCTCCGCCGCCGCGCCCCGATGATCGATCCCCGGGTTTTCGCCCGCCCGGCCCTGGCCGCTGGCAGCCTGTCGATCTTCGTGCAGTTTTTCGCCCTCTTCGGCTTCATCTTTATCGTCCTGCAGTACCTGCAGCTCATCCGGGGCGACTCGGGGCTGGTCTCGGCGGTCAGCATGCTGCCCATGGCCGCCGCGATGCTGCCCACCTCCCGGCTGGCCCCCGCGCTGGTGGACCGGCTCGGGGCCCGGGCGGTATGCACCACAGGGCTGGCGCTGATCGCTGCGGCCCTGGTCATCCTGGCCCAGCTCACCGGCACCAGCGGCTACTGGCTCCTCGCCGTCGGGCTGATCCCCCTGGGCATCGGCATGGGCCTGGCCATGACCCCGGCCACCAGCAACATCACCTCGGCCCTGCCCGCCTCCCAGCAGGGTGTCGCCTCGGCGCTCAACGACCTGTCCCGGGAGGTCGGCGGCGCGGTGGGCATCGCGGTCCTGGCCAGCATCCTCACCGCCGCCTACCAGAGCAACCTCCACCTCGCTCACATCCCGGCCGCGCAGGCCGGAAGTGCCCGGTCATCGGTCGCGGTCGCCACCCGCCTGGGCCCGGCCGTCGCCGCCCAGGCCCACAGCGCGTTCACCGACGGGATGCACCTCGCCCTGTACATCGCGGCCGGGATCGTCCTCGCCGCAGCCATCACGGTCGGCACGCTCCTGCGCGGCCGCGGCCGGCGGAACGTCATGACCGGTGTCCACCAGCGGAGCATCTCATCGGCCGCGGCCGGCATGAGGGCAGGATCGCCGCGCAGCTCATCCTGCGCGGCGGGGTGCTCGAGCAGCGCGATGCACGCACCGGGCAGGCCGTTGCGCAGCGTCTCGTTGCCGGCCACGGCGAACAGCCAGAACATGTTCTCGAACTCGGCCGGCGAGACCTGGCCCCCGTCGCCGCCGTCGTCCGCCTGGGCTAGCAGGATCGACATCACGTCATCGCCGGGGCGGCGGCGTTTTTCCTGCGCTAGGAGGTGAGCGTAGGCGTACAGGTCGGGCATGCCCTCGCGGGTGCGCGGGTCGGGCATCCGGCCGTCGCGGTCCGGGACCGGCCGCTGGCCCAGCGCCTCCCGGGCCATGGGCGTACCCGCCGCCAGGTCGAGCTCGGCCGAGGTGGCGTAGTCGGGGTTCTGGTAGCCGATGACCCGGTTCGACCAGTCGAACAGCAGCCAGCGGTCCTGTTCGGGCACGCCGAGCACATCGGCCAGGGTCAGCAGGGGCAGGTCCGCGGCCACGTCCTTGGCGAAGTCGCACTCACCGTTCCGGCCGGTGAAGACACGCTCGCAGATGGCCCGCGCATGACCGCGGATGCGGTCCTCCGGCTGGGCGACCGCCCGCGGGGTGAACGACCGGCCCAGCAGCCGCCGCAGCCGGGAATGCTCCGGCGGGTCCATGTTGAGCATCATCCGCCGGACGTAGCCGAGCGCCTGCGGCGTGGCCGGATCACGGATCTGGGTGCCGCCGAGGGCAGAGGAGAACAGCTTCGGCCGCCTCAGCACCGACTCGACGTCCGCGTGCCGGAGCACGAGCCAGAATCCAGGGCCTTCCGGCCAGCCCAGGACCGGGATCTCCGCCACCCAGACCACCGGGGTGTCGCGGCGCAGCCGGGCCAGCGCGCCGAACGGCACGCCGCCGACGTAGGTGGCGGGGTCGAAGACGACCTCGGTGTCCGGCCGGGGCGCCCCATCGGGCCCGCTGGTCCGGGCCGCCGTGGTCATTGGTGCTCCAGGAACTCCTCGATGGAGGTCGCGAGTACCACCGGACACTCGAACATCGGGTAGTGCCCGGCGTCGGGCAAGATGGTCAGCTCGGCCTCGGGGAAGAAGACCGCCCAGGTCTGCTCCATCACGTCGGCGGACAACGCCGGGTCGTTGACCCCCACGATCAGCTTGACCGGGGTGCTGGTGTCCGTCTTGACCTGATCGGAAAAATCATCCTGGGCCCACGACCGCAGGTACGCGCCGAAGGCCTCGACGTCCGAGTGATCGAGCGAATGCTGCACCACCAGGTTGATGAAGGTCTTCGTCAGCTTGTTTCCGGTGGTGAAATCGATGATCGCGGCCCGGTTAGCCGGGTTGGCGGCCGCGCCGGAGAACAGTGCCCAGCCGTCGGCGTTCATGGGCACCGCGGTGGCGGGCACCGCGTTGAGGCCGACCAGCTTGCGCACCCGGTCCGGCGCCTGCAGCAGCACCTGATGCGCGGCTTTGGCGCCCATCGAGTGGCCGAGCACCGAGAACCGGTCCCAGCCGAGCTCGTCGGCCAGGGCGAGCGCGTCGGCCGCGGCCTCGGCCATGGTGAAGTCGCCGTTGACCTGCTTGCGGTCGCCGTAGCCGCGCAGGTCCATGAAGACGTAGGTGCAGGCTGACCGGTCCAGGAACTCCGGCAGCGAGCCCCAGCCGCGGGCCGAGCCGAACCATCCGTGCAGGGCCAGGACGTGGTGGTCCCCGGACCCGACGGTCACGTGTGAACCGGCCATGCTGCCTCCCGCCGTGAGCGCCGTTGCTGCCTCGTGCCGACTCTAGCCAGCATGCGCATTGGGCGCTACAGGGGCAGCGGATCGCGGTATCCACCAGCCGTCAGGCCGCGGCTCAACCCGTCACCTCCGCATGACCCCGCCGATGGTGCACATGGCGTGCCGGGCACGAGCCGGCCAGAATGAAGGATGTCGGCGGCAAGGGAGGCAGCATGCCGTTTCCCCGGGCACTGGCGCGGCTGAACAAGGCCGGGCTGAATCGGGTCACCAAGCACACCGCTCCGCTGACGCCGGGCATGGGGGTGGTCATCCACCGCGGCCGGAGCTCGGGGCGCGAGTATCAGACGCCGGTCAGCGTGTTCAAGACCGCGGACGGCTTCACCTTTGTCTTGACCTACGGGCCCGGCTCGGACTGGGTCCAGAACGTCCTGAGCGCGGGCGGCTGTGAGCTGCGGACGCGACGGCGCACCATCAAGCTGGTCTCACCGCGCCTGGTCCACGACGAGAGCCGCCGCGACATCCGCCCGCTCGAACGGCAGGTGCTCCGGGTCCTGGGCGTCGCCGACTTCCTGTCGCTTAAGACGGCGCCCGGTCCTGAGTAGCCGGGGCGGCGGGTAGCGCGGTCCCGGCCGCCGCACCTCGGTAGGAGATGCGCTCACCGCGGCCGGTTAGGACCGCCTCACGGCAGCGCGATGAGCAGGACGGGGACCCCGGCCAAGGTCAGCACGGCGGCGACGTGCAGCACGACCCGGACGGCGGGTACCGAGCTGGCCTGGGCCCGCGGGAAGTCCGCGGCAGGCTCAGCCGCCATCGCCATGATGGCCAGGGTCAGCGCGAACCAGGCGAGCACGGCCCGCCGCCAGTTACGCACCCGCCAGCCGACGACACGCTCGCGGACCGAGACCCGCGGCACGACCTGATGCCACAACATGTAATCCCCCACGTCCGTCCGTAATCCCCATGTCCGTCACCGTACGAGGCAGGCGAACGGGTTCCCATGGGGCTGGCTCCCGCATTCCGGGCGGGTGCTAGCCCCCCTGTCCCGGCGCGGACCGTTTCGGCTTGCTGTTCGCTGCCTCGCGATATATCGTGCTAAGTACTGGGGATTCCCCGTTCTGCTTTACGGAGGGCACGGATGGCTACGGGATACAACGTGCGCGTCGGGGATGCCGATCGTGACGCAACCGCCGCTCAGCTGCGCGAGCACTACGCGGATGGCAGGCTGACGCTCGATGAGCTGAACGAGCGTCTTGACCAGACGTTCGCGGCGAAGACGAAGGCTGACCTGAACACGGTGATGCGTGACCTTCCGCACCCCGCGCAGCCGGGGACCGGCTGGCAGCCGCCGGCCTGGCAGGGGCCGATGGCGACGCGGTCGGCCTGGGATTACCGCGACGGAAACGGCGATCAGGGGGCCCGGCGGGGATACCGCAGCCCGTTCGCTGCCTTGGCGCCGCTGATGGGGCTCGTGTGGGTCTTCGTGATTCTCGGCGCCGTCTCCCTGTTCGGTATGGGCGGCGATAAGCCGCTGTTCGTCGTGCTGTTTATCGCGGCGCTTGCGCTGTTCAGGAGGCTGTTCGGGTTCGGCGGGCGACGGGGATCGGGCGGACCGCGGGGGCCCCGCGGACCGCGAGGACCACGACGTCGCTGGTAATTCTCGTTACGCGCGGCTTCCGCGCCGGGGCGGCTCGACTTATCGTTGAGGTATGAGCTAGTCGGCCTGTGACTTATGGGAGCCGATGACGAGGAGATACGACGTCCGAACCGGAATGGTGAACGAGGACCCCGACGCGGAACAGCCGCGCGAAGAGCTAGTACCGGGATGGCACGTGCCCGGCCGGACCCGGTACGACTACGACGTCCGGATCGGTGACGCGGAGCGTGACGCCACCATGGTCCAGCTGCGTGAGCATTTCGTGGCGGGCCGGCTGAGCTTTGATGAGCTGACGGAGCGGATTGACGCCGCACTCACGGCCAGGACGCAGCGCCAGATCGACGCCCTGATGGCGGACCTTCCCCGGCCGCCTCGGGCCGCCCGGTCTTCCGGGGGCTCTAGGGGTTCTAGGGTCGGGCCCGCGGTAGCGGCCCAGACGCCGGATCCGGGTCGTTTTCTCGTCTTCGCGATGCTGCTCTTCGCGCTGGCCACCTGGATCCTGATCATGGCCTGGATGTCCCGCCACGCCTGGAGCGGCCCGTATCCGACGTTGCCGAGGCGCTTAGCCGACCGCCCCTTAGCCGGCCGCCCTTAGCCGGTCAGGGCCCGCAGCGGGACCACCAGATAGCGATAGTCCCGGTCCGATTTGTCATCGGCTCCGGCGCTGCCGGTGATCAAGGCGGGTTTCGTCGCGCTGGTGAACTGCAGGCGGATACGCGCTTCATCCGGTGACGGGTCCGCGTCCGGCCCCGCTTTGCCGGGGCTGTCTTTGCCCGGTCCGTCCTTGCCGGGGCTGTCTTTGCCCGGTCCGTCTTTGCCGGTGCGGCGGGGTTTTTCTGAGCCGGCCGATGATCCGGTCGCCGATGATCCAGTCGCCGCCGTCAGGGCCGCGCCGAGGCCATCCAGCAGGTAGTGCGGGCTGAACGCGATCACGGTCTCGTTTCCGGAGAAGTCGGCCGGGACCGTCTCACGCGCCCGCGCCTGGCCTTCGGTGCCGGCCTCGATGGTGACCTTCCCGTTCCCGAACGACAGCCGCACCGAGCTGCCCCGCTCCGCGACCAGCGCGACCCGCTTGACCGCCTCGGTCAGCGGGACGGCTGGCATGTCCCCGCAGCTGCCGAAATCCTCGGGGAACCTGGAGGAGTACTTGATGTACTCCCCCGCGATCAGGCGCGTGGTCAGCCTGCGCCCGGACGACTCGAAGCCGATCATCGCGTCGGCCGCGCGAAGCGAGTCCGCGTCGCCGGTGTTCCCGTCCGCGGTCCACGCGCCCCTTTGCTCACCGCCCATCATGACCTGGACGGGAACGCCCGGCGTCATCATCCGCGCGGCATCGGCCAGCGTCCTGGCCGGCACGAGGAGCGTGCCGGCCGCTCCCGGCTGGGCCGGCTGCCAGCCAAGCTCCCGGACAGCCAGCCGGTACCTGTCGGTCGCCACCAGCTTGATCACGTCACCGTCGATCTCGACGTTTACCCCGGTGATGACCGGCAGCGTGTCATCGCGGCTGGCCGCGGGCACCACCTGGCCGATCGCCGCGGCGAGCACGCCGCCGTCGACGGTACCGGCCAGCCGGGGCAGCTCGGGCAGCCGCGGATAATCCCTGACCGGCAGCGTGACCAGCGTGAAAGACGCCGGGCCGCAGGTCAGCGTGACGTCATCGGCGCCGTGATCGAATTCGACTCCCCTTGGCGGCAGGCTCCGGGTGATCTCGGCCAGCAGGCGGCCGGGCACGAGCACGGTGCCCGGGTCGGCCACCTCCGCCTCGATCCGGATCCTGGCCGACACCTCGTAGTCGAAGCAGGACAGGGTCAGGCTGTCAGCGTCCGCCTCGAGCAGCAACCCGGAAAGGATCGGGAGCACCGGCCGCGACGGCAGCGAGCGCGCGACCCAGGCGACCGCCTCCGCCAGGACGTCCCGCTCGACCGTGAACCGCATCGCTGCCGCCTCCCATCTGCATGCGCCGCCCGCCGTGGCGACCCACATGCATACTGGCACGGGGCACTGACATTCCCGGCCCTAGGTGATCAGGCCGGGAGGAGCGGAGTCCAGGATGGACTGGATCGCCTTGGCCAGGGCCCGCGCCGATTCCGCGGTGAGCTCGACCGCGACCCGGGCCGACGGGCCCGCGACCGGATCGAGGAAGTCGATGTTGAGCGTGTGCTCGGCCTGGGCGTGTACCGGGTGGTCGAAGTACACGCTGGCGTCGGTCACCTTGATCCATCCGGCCGGGGCCTTGGCGCTGCCGCTGATCGAGACCTTTTCCGTCAGGTAAGTGCACATAAAAACGACTCCTCTCACATTAAGGACGATAACAGGTAGCGCCCGAACCAGGCCCAGATGTGCTGCCAGGCGTCGACCGCGGCTTCCGGCCGGTAGCTGGGCCGGTCCACCTGCAGGAAGGCGTGTCCGGCCCCGTCGTAGGAGTGGAACTCATGGGTCTTGCCGTGCGCCTTAAGGGCGGCTTCGAGTACGGCAACGTGCTCCGGAGAGGGATGCTGATCCTCGGCGCCGAACAGGCCGAGCAGCGGGCAGGACAGGTCTGCGGCCCGCTCCACCAGAGCCGGGGAACCGTGCAGCGAGTGACCCTCGGGCGGGGTCTCGACGACGAAGCCGCCGTAACAGTCGACGGCCGCATCCAGCGGCAGGCTCACCGCGGCGAGGAACGACTGCCGGCCGCCCGAGCAGTGGCCGATCACGCCGACCTTGCCGTTGGAGTTGGTCAGCCCGCGCAGGTACGCCGCCGCGCCGGCCAGCTCGCCGACGATCCGCTCGTCCGGGATGGGGATCACGCCGGACGCCCGCGCCGCCGCCATCGCGTCGTCCGGGGCGGCGCCCGGCGCCTCGCGGTGGTACAGGTTCGGCATCACCGCGTTGAGGCCGCCCGCGGCGAACGCCCGGGTGAACTCCTTGGTCTGCCGGTCGTAGCCGGGCAGGTGATGGA
>Ga0182030_10012255_pt1 | contig 17203 bp, 16 predicted proteins | sample 812S3MmetaG_FD_121299 | JGI IMG/M metagenome (GOLD analysis project Ga0182030, IMG submission 121299) | Permafrost microbial communities from Stordalen Mire, Sweden - 812S3M metaG (Illumina Assembly) | ecosystem: Environmental > Terrestrial > Soil > Wetlands > Permafrost | place: Sweden...
AAAGTCGTTTTCCACCTTGATGCGGCAGGTGCTGGCATAGGATTCCGGCAGGATGAAGGTGACGGCGGTGGCGATGATGGCGGTGATCAGAAAGACCGTGATGATGATCGCCTTGCGGATGCGGATGACGCGCCAGTAGTCAAGAAAGTGCAACCGGGCTTCCGGTGGCGCAGGGGTTTTTGCAGAATCCATATCTTAAATCTAAAAAAATAACGGGAGCCAGTGTGGTTAGACCCGGCTCCCTGTTTTTTGTTCAAACCATGAGGTTGTCAGCATCACTTAATAGCTGGCACCTAAACCAAGATAAACCCGGTTGCGCGTATAACTGCGACCAGCGAGATCGGAAACCAAGTCGTCGTAGTTGTAGCCGACTTCCGCCCAGAAGTGGGTGTTGAACTGGTAATTCAAGTTGACGCCCAAATTGTAATCCGTGTCCGAATTGCTGCTGTAAGGGCCGCCTTCGTAAGAGGAAATTTGGCAGCGGCCAATGACCGTGCCGACCAGCTTGGGCGTGATGTGGTGGTTAATATCCGCGTAAATCACGGAGCTTTCCTGATATTGCGTCAGCGAACCGGTGTGGGCATCCACAGTCGCCACATCGGTGGAGTTGATGTCATGCGTGAACCCGATCTGGACGTAGCTGCCCGGAATGTAGGTGTAGCTCACGGACAAATCCGCGTAGGGCGACAAGGAGGTGGAATTTTGCAGCGGGTCATTGTAGCTGTCCGTGTAGGACAAGCCGCCCCGCACGGTCCCGCTCAAGTTGGAGGTGAAGGCATGTTGCACGCCGACATACGCGTAATGGGTCATGCTGTCACGGGAATCGCTCTGATAAACAACCGAGCGCTGGCCACTGCCAGGAACGAGTGGGTTATAAGTCGTATCAAGATAATTAAAAACACCAATCGGCTCATTCCCCGTGTAATTCACCAAACTGAAATTATATCCAATAAAACCCACCGTCTCCTTTTGAAAGTGCCACTGCAAATCCAGCCCCACGGACTGCTCCACCCGGTTCAGGAGGCCCGCATAGCTGGCTCCGTTTCCCGACAACTGATTAAAACCCGATCCGCCCGGAGTGCTGACCGGCAAAACTGGAAATATCCCTGATGGAGTCGGGCCACCCAGCGTCGTTCCGCTGTTCGAATAATCATAAAAGCTGTTGTTGTAATGGAGCGCGGTGCTGAACTGGCGCGTCCAGTCCGTGCTCAACGTGATCGAGGCATGATTGGCAATGTTGTCCCCCTCGATACGAAATTGTTGACCATTGGGATAGGACGGGCTGGTTGGCCCGAGCAATTCCGGTTCCTGACCTGCGGCGAAGGTGTCGGTGAGGTTCAACTTCCACCGCTCATTGAACGAATGATCCAGCCACACATCCACCTGATGCGTCTGGTCAAACGGGTTCAGCCCCAGCGAATCACGATCGTTATAATAATAAAGCCCGTAGGTGTATTTCAGACCAAAATCGGTCTGCTGCATCGGGATGTTGAAGGAAATCGTGGGGGTAATCTCCACGCCGAAACTGCCCTTTTGGGTGGAGCTGATGTTGTAGTTGTCATCATAGAACCCGCGCAGGCTGGCCGCAACATTCCAATCCTTGGGCGAAATGATATCCGGATTCGCGGCCCACGCCGATTGCAGTCCGGCAGCGCCCGCCGCCACCATTCCGGCAGAGATAAAAAGATGCTTCATATAACGTCTGGATTTAAGGATTCAATCCGGGATAAAATTTGACCGTCCGCACTCGTTGCCATTCAAAAAAAAGTGCTCACAGCCGATCTAGGTTTAACTTTACCAGCCGGACAAGCTCTGCGTCAAAATAATTTTTAATGATTTATTCACAGCCCCGCCCCATAAATTCGTGCAAATGACAGAATTATGTTTCCGTTTTGCCGCCCGTCCGCCGCAATTGCCCGGCCAGCGTTTTCAGCGGCAGGCTGTTCACGACCTCCGCCTTGGTCAGCCATCCCTTCCGCGCCACGCCTGCGCCCAGCCGCAAAAAGCCCGCGTGCGCATTCCGGTGCGCGTCGGGATTGATGACACATTTCACGCCTTTGCTTTTGGCGTAGGGCCAGTGCCGCCAGTCCAAGTCCAGCCGGTGCGGATTGCAGTTCAGCTCGATCCACGTCCCCGTCGCCGCGCAGGCGTCAATCACCGCCGGCACGTTCACCGGATACGGCTCGCGTTCCAGCAGCAGCCGCCCGGTCAGATGGCCGAGGATGTGGACGAACGGATTTTCCGCCGCGCGGATCAGCCGCTTCGTGTTCTCCGCCTCGCTGCTGGACGGAACGTGCAGGCTGGCGACCACCACGTCTAGTTCCGCCAAAATGTCGTCGTCAAAATCCAGCCGGTCTTTCAAAATATCCACCTCGCTGCCCGTCAACAGCCGGAAATCCCGCCCGGCTGCGGCCTGTTTTTCATTCAGCCGGCCAATGGCCTGAATCTGCTCCCGTAGCCGTGGTGCATCCAGCCCGTTCGCCTGAAACGACGACTTGGAGTGGTCCGTGATCGCCCAGTATTCCAGGCCGAGACCCTCCATGAATTCCGCGATCTCCTCCAGCGTGTTGCGCCCGTCGCTCCAGTTCGAGTGATTGTGCAGCGCGCCTTTCAAGTCCGACCATTCAATCAGCTTCGGCAAATCATTTTTCTCCGCCGCCGCAAATTCACCGTGATCCTCGCGCAGTTCCGGCGGGACAAAAACCAAATCCAGCTTCGCAAAAATCTCCTCCTCCGTCTGGCACGGCACGAGCAGTTTCGCGTCGCGCGTCTCCTCCTTGGATTTGAACAAGCCGTATTCATTCAGCCGCAGCCCGCGCTGAATCGCCCGCTGCCGCATCACGATGTTGTGCTCCTTGCTGCCGGTGAAATACGCCAGCGCGAACGGAAATTCCGCGTCGCTCACCACGCGCAAATCACACTGGATGCCGCCTTCCAAAATCACGCTCGCCTTCGTTTCGCCTTTGGCCAGCACCTTGACGATGCCCGGCTGCGACGCAAAAAACTCAATCACCGTCGCCGGTTTTTGCGACGACGCCAGCAGGTCAATGTCGCCAATGACCTCTTTGAACCGGCGCAGGCTGCCCGCCGTGCTGCACCGGATCACCTCCGGCTGAAACCGCAATTCGTCCAGCATCGGCTCCGCCGCCAGCCACGCGGCGCTCAACAAATGCCGGCTCGCGTAAGCGCGTTTGCGCGCGATGCCTTCCAAAATGTTCGCCTGCGTTTTTTCGCCGAAACCGTCCAGTTCCGCCACCGTTCCGGTTTTGCACGCTGCCTCCAGTTTCTCAATGGAATCAATGCCAAGATGCTGGTTCAGCGCCTGGATTTTCTTCGGGCCGAGACCGGAAATTTCCAGCATCGCAATCAGCCCCGGCGGAATCGAAGCTTTCAGCTCGTCGTAGTATTTCAATTTTCCCGTCTCGACCAGCTCGGTGATTTTCTGTTCCAGCGCCTCGCCGATGCCTTTGATTTCGCCCAGCCGTTTTTCCGCGACGAGCGTGGCCAGCGGCTCGCTCAAGCCTTCCAGCGTCCGCGCCGCGTTGGCGTAGGCGCGCGTTTTGAACGGATTTTCACCTTTCAATTCCAGCAGCGTGCCGATTTCCACCAGAATTTCCGCAACTTTGTCTTTGTCCATGCGCCAAATATGCTGTGCAATTCGCAAAGTTCAAATTTTTAACGCCAAGACGCCACGGCACGGAGTCGCAAAGAAAATTGCCTCCGCTTTGCGCCTTTGCCTCTTTGCGCCTTTGCGTTAAATTTTTCCGCCGGTTTCAGATTATGACAACGAGAAAAACTCTGCCCGTCGCCCTCACCATCGCCGGTTCCGACAGCGGCGGCGGCGCGGGCATCCAGGCCGACTTGAAAACTTTCGCCGCGCTCGGTGTTCACGGCACCAGCGCCATCGCCTGCCTCACCGCGCAAAATCCAAAACGTGTTTTGGCGGTGGAACCGTGCCCGCCCAAAATGCTGCGGCAGCAAATCGAAGCGGTATTTGAAGAGCTGCCACCGGCGGCGGTGAAAACCGGAATGTTGTTTTCGGCGGAAAACATCCGGGTCGTCGCAAGTTTTTTCCGCAACTCAAAACTCAAAACTCAAAACTCAAAACTCATTGTTGATCCGGTGATGGTTGCCACCAGCGGCGCGCGGCTGCTCCAGCCGGCAGCGGAGAAAGTTCTCCGCGAAAAACTCCTGCCGCTCGCCACGCTCGTCACGCCGAACTTGGACGAGGCGGAAATTCTCGCGGAACAAATCATTTCCACGCCGGAAGATTTGCGTTCCGCCGCGCGGGAAATTCGTTCGCGTTTCGGCTGCGCCGTTTTGGTGAAAGGCGGCCATTTGAAAAATTGCCGCGAGGCGCTGGACGTTTTTTTTGACGGCGAAACGGAGCTGCTTTTATCCGCGCCATTCGTGCGCGACGTTTCCACGCACGGCACCGGCTGCACTTATTCCGCCGCCATTTGCGCGGCGCTGGCGCTCGGCCACGAGTTGCCGCATGCGGTGGAGATCGGGAAAAATTTCATCACGGCCGCGATTGCCGGCAGCTACCGCATCGGAAAATATTTTGCGCTGGCCCAGTTAAATCAAAACCGGCCTTGAATTGTCCCGCCGCCGGATTGCCATTTCACTTTGCCGGGCGTTTGGAAAATTGATTCGCCTGTCGCGCCGGGTTTTTGCATATTGCGCGGCATGAAATCCATGACGGGTTACGGCCGTGGCGAATGTGCGCCGGACGGCTTTAAGGTCACGGTCGAATTGAGTTCCGTGAACCGCAAACAGGCCGAGGTCTCGGTCACGCTCCCGCGCGAGGCGGAAATGCTCGAAGCGCAGATCCGCGACGCCATCCACCGCTGCGTGGCGCGCGGCCGCGTCAACGTCCGCGTGTCGCTCCACGCCGCCGCCGGCAAGCTCTCCGCGCGCAAGCACATCAACGAGCCGCTCGCCAAAGCCTACGCCGCCGAGTTCGCGCGGCTGGCAAAACAGTTGAAAATTTCCGGCGACGTTTCGCTGGACCAGGTGCTGCGCGCGCCGGGCGTTTTCCAGACGGACGAGGAACTGGCCGGCACGGAAGATTTGTGGCCCGCCGTGGAAAAAGCCTTGAACGCCGGTCTCGCCGCCCTATTGAAAATGCGCGAACGCGAAGGCGCGCATCTGGCGAAGGATTTGTCCGCGCGCATCGGCGTGATGCAAAAATCCGTCGCGCTCGTCCAGAAACAGGCGCCCACGACGGCGGAGAATTACCGGCAGCAGTTGCTCGAACGCATCCGCAGCGCGGGCCTCGAAAATATCGCGCCGGACGACGAGCGGCTGCTGAAGGAAATTGTTTTGTTCGCCGACCGCTCGGATATTTCCGAGGAGCTGACGCGGCTGCAAAGTCATTTCACGCAGTTTGCCGACTGCGGCAAATCGAAGGAGCCGGTCGGCCGCACGCTGGATTTTCTGGCGCAGGAAATGAACCGCGAAATCAACACCATCGGCTCGAAGGCGAATGACGCCGTCATCTCGCGCGAGGTCGTGACGCTCAAGGCGGAGCTGGAAAAATTCCGCGAGCAGGCGCAAAACGTGGAATGAAAAATCCAAGTCCCAAGTCCCAAGTCCCAAGTCCAAAACCGGCGGCGAAAAAAAATTCCGCGCCGCTGCTGATCCTGATTTCCGCGCCGTCGGGCGCGGGCAAGACGACTTTGTGCGACCTGCTGCTCGCCGCGCAGCCGCACATGACGCGCGCCATTACTTGCACGACCCGCGTGCCGCGCCCCGGCGAAAAGGACGGCGTGGATTATCATTTTTTCACGGCGGAAGAATTTTTGAAGCGGTTGCACGCGGGAAATTTTCTGGAGCACGCGACGGTTTATGGCAACAGTTACGGCATCCTGAAATCGGAGCTGCTCGGCAAGCTGCGCGAAGGCAAGGACGTGCTGCTGAACGTGGACGTGCAAGGCGCGGCGACGATCCGCGCCCAGGCGGAAACCGAGCCGGAACTGCGGCGCGCCTTGGTCTCCATTTTTTTGACGACGCCGTCGCTGGCGCTGCTGGAGGAGCGTTTGAACAAGCGCGGCGCGGACGCGGACGCGGTGATTCAAAAGCGGCTGGCGGTGGCGAAACAAGAACTGGCGCAGTGGAAAAATTTCGACTACCTGCTCATCAGCGACGACAAGCGGGAAGACTTGCGCCGGGCGCTGGCGATCATCGAGTCGGAAAAAATGCGGTCGCCGCGCTCGCCGGCGCCGGAGTTTTGAATTGCAGATTTTGGATTGCGGATTGCGAATTTGAGTTAAGATTCAACCATGAGCGCCTCAAAAAAAATCATTCTCGGCGTGACCGGCTCCATCGCCGCGCACAAGGCGGCGGACCTCGCGAGCCGGCTCACGAAACAGAAATGCGACGTGCGCGTGGTGATGACGGCGGACGCGCAGCGGTTCATCACGCCGCTGCCGTTCAAGACGCTCACGCGCAATCCGGTCGTCACCAATCTTTACGACGAGGACGAGGGCTGGAAGCCGACGCACATTGAGCTGGCGGACGCGGCGGATTTGCTGCTCATCGCGCCGGCCACGGCCAATGTCATCGCCAAACTCGCGCATGGCCTCGCGGACGACGCGCTGACCTGCATCGCGCTGGCACTGAATCCCAAGGCGAAAATTTTGATTGCGCCGGCGATGAACGGAAAAATGTGGCGGCATCCGGCGACGCAGGCGAATGTGAAAATTTTGAAATCGCGCGGCGCGGAATTCATCGGGCCGGACGAAGGTTTGTTGGCGTGCGGCTACGAGGGCATCGGCCGGTTGTGGCCGGTGGAGAAAATCGCGGCGCGCGCGTTGAAGTTGTGAGACTAAAATGCCGTGCTGCGAGGCGCGGTTTGCTGGCCCATGAAATTCATTGACTGGGAACGCCTCAAAGGACTGCGCCGGCTGCTGGCGACGGACCGCCCGGAGCCGACGCGGCAGGCGGCGCGCATCGTGGCGATGCAGCGCGACGTGGTGCTGCCGTCGAAGGCGGGCGTGATGCTGGTGGTGCTTTACTACCTGTTTTATTCCGGCTGGTTTTACGAGGCTCCGACGACGCGGTCGGTGGTGCAGGAGACGCTGAAAAATTATTTTCTGGTGTATATCTTCTGCAATTTTCTGGGCGCGCTGTTTTTTTATTTCTGGCGGCGGCTGCCGCCGGGCCTGTTTCAATGGCTGGCGTTCACGATGGGACTGCTGGACGGATTGTTCGTCGCGGGCATGACGATTGTCACGGGCGGTTTTGACAGCATCGTGTTCTGGGTGTTTCCCTGCCTGATCATGCTCAACGCCTTGAGTATCCCGCTGGCGATGCCGCAGATTGTGCTCAACCTGCTGTTGAGCCTGTTTTATCTGGGTGCGGGATTGCTGACGCCAAACATCGGCGCGGGGACGGCGATGATCACCACGCCGGGCCACAGCGTGCCGGGCGTGCGCGCCACCAATCAGGTTGCCCACGCGGCCAGCGAAGCCGTCCCCAAGCCGCGCAAGCCGGTCTGGTCGGACGATGTGGGCGAGGAAAATCTGTCGGGTGAAATTACCACGGAACCGTTTTTGCTCCGCGTGTCGGTGCTGTGGCTGCTCACGCTCTGCTGCTACGGCGCGCAGGTGCTTCTGGAGCGGCAGCGGCTCGCGGCGTTCGAGGCGGGCGAATTTGCCGCGCGCGAAAACCAGTTGCGCTCCGCCGGCCGGCTTGCCGCCGAGTTCGCGCACCAAATCAAAAATCCGCTGGCCATCATCAACAACGCCGCCCATTCGCTCCAGCGGTCGCTGCGCGAAAATAAAAATTCCGCCGCGCAGCAGATTGAAATCATCCAGGAGGAGGTCGCCCGCGCCGACCGCGTCATCACGCAGATCATGGGCTATGCGCAGTTGAGCGAAGGCCATGTGGAAAAACTGGACGTGGTGGAAAAAATCAACCGCGCCATCGAGCAGGTTTTCCCCGCCGCCGTGCCGACGGGCCTCCGCATCCGGAAAAAATTCGCCGCGCATTTTCCGCCGTTGCTAATGCAGCGCGGACATCTCTCGGAGATTTTGGTGAACCTGCTGTTGAACGCCCGCGAGGCGGTGGCCGGCCAGGGAAACCTGCTGATCACGGCGGACTGCCGGCGCGACAACACGGTGGAAATCTCCGTCGCCGACGACGGCCCCGGCGTGCCGCCGGACAAGGTGGAGCGGATTTTTGAGGCGTATTTCACCACGAAGGAAAAGGGCACCGGCCTCGGCTTGGCCATCGTGAAACACAACGCCGAACTTTACGGCGGCACGGTGCGCGTGGAATCGGAGCTTGGAAAGGGCGCGAAATTTACGGTAACATTCCCGGCGAAAGCGCAGCCGATGCCTTACACCCAATGAAATGAGTCTGCCCCTGCCACCCGTCCTCGTCGTGGACGACGAGAAGAATATGCGCCGTTCGCTCCAGACCATGCTGGGCGACGAAGGCTACCCTGCGCGCGTCGCCGAGTCCGCCGAGGAGGCGCTTGATCTGCTGGCGCGCGAGGAGTTTCTAATCGTCATCACCGACGCGCGGCTGGGCGGCATGAGCGGCTATGAATTTCTCGGCAAAATCCGCAGCCAGTGGCCGGATTTGCCATCGCTGATGATCACGGCCTACGCCACGCCCAAGCTCGCGGTCGAGGCCATCAAGGCCGGCGCGGTTGATTATCTCGCCAAGCCGTTTGCGCCGGAGGAATTGTTCCACGCCGTCGCGCGCTGCGCGGAACGCCACCGGCTGCTGCGCGAAAATGCGGCGCTCCGTTCGCGCGCCGGCGAAGTTTTCAGCCTCGAACAAATTGTCGGCGAGTCCGAAAAAATGCGCGAGCTGCGCCAGCTCATCCGCACCGTGGCGGCGACGGACGCGCGCGTTTTGATCCTGGGCGAAAGCGGCACCGGCAAGGAACTGGTCGCCGGCGCGCTCCACGCCTTGAGCAGCCGCCGGGCGGAAAATTATGTGCGCATCAACTGCGCGGCCATTCCCGAAACGTTGCTGGAAAGCGAATTGTTCGGCCATGAAAAAGGCGCTTTCACCGGCGCGGTGAAACAAAAACTCGGCCGCGTCGAGGAGGCCGACGACGGCACGATTTTTCTGGACGAAATCGCCGACATGGGCAAGCCGCTCCAGGCGAAGCTGCTGCGGTTTCTGGAGGACGGCTCGTTCACGCGCGTCGGCGGCACGGAGGAATTGCGCGTGAACGTCCGACTGGTCGCCGCGACGAACCGCGACATCGTGCAGGCCATCGCCGCCGAGGAGTTCCGCGAGGATTTGTTCCACCGGCTGAACGTCGTGCAGTTTCAACTGCCGCCGCTGCGCGAACGGGGCGATGACGTGCTGGTGCTCGCCGAGCATTTTTTGAAAAAGTTTCGCGCCCGGATGAACACCCACGCCGCCGGTTTCACCGCCGCCGCGCGGCAGAAACTGCTTTCCCACCGCTGGCCCGGCAACGTCCGCGAACTGCGCAACGTGGTCGAGCGCGCGCTGATTCTTGAAACCGGCCGCGACATCCAGGCGTCCAGCCTGCCGGACTTTGCCGTGGAAACGCGCCTGCAAAAAAGCGCGCACGCCGCGCCCCTGCCGGACGAAGCCCTCGAAGCCGCGCTGGAACGCATCGAGCGCGAGCTGATCCAGGGCGCGCTGGAACAAAATAATTTCAGCCTGACACGCGCCGCCGAACGGCTTAAGCTGACCCGACACTCGTTGCGTTACCGGATGCAAAGATTAAACATGAAAATGCCCGCCGCGCCTGACGGCGGCGAGAACGGCGGAGCCACCGACGCATGAAAGCGCTTGATTTCCAATCCTCCAGCCAGTCGGTGGACTGGATGATTTTTGTCGGCCTGCTGGTGGCCATGGCCATCCCGGTTTTTTGTTTTGTCATTTGGCTGCTGCTGTTCCGGCAGCCCGGCAAAAAACGCAGCAAACACCGCAAGCACCGCCACCACCGTCCGCTCAACCCCACGCTCGCCCAAACCGGCGGCCTGCCGCCGGTGCGCCGGTCGGACGAGCCACCGCACGGAGTGTGACCATGCAGCACAGCCGCGCGCTCACCCGGAAAAGCGCCTCCAACCTCGCGCTGGCCTTCATTCTTCTGCCCCGCGAGAAACGCGACGCTATGTCCGCGCTCTACGCTTTCTGCCGCGCCGTGGACGACGTGGCCGACGAGGATGCCGTGCCGGTGGAACAGCGCCGCGTCCAGCTCGCCGCCTGGCGCGCGGACCTTCGCCGCGCCTGCGAACATGAAAAACCGGAGTTCGTCCTCAACCAGGAATTTCAGCCGGTCATCCAAAAATACCGGCTGCCGTTCACACTGCTTGATGAATTGATCAAGGGCTGCGAAATGGATCTGGACAAACTGCGCTACGAAAATTACGAGGCGCTGGAACTTTACTGCCACCGCGTCGCCTCGGTGGTGGGCCTGTTGAGCATCGAAATTTTCGGCTACAAAAATCCCGCCAGCCACGACTACGCGGTGGCGCTGGGGCAGGCGCTCCAGTTGACCAACATTTTGCGCGATGTGAAAACGGACGCCGCGCGCGGCCGGATTTATCTGCCGCAAAGCGAACTGGAAAAATTCCAAGTCGGCGAGGACGAGATTTTGAATTCAAAATACTCCGAAAATTATTTTGCCCTCGCGCGCAGCGTCGCCGACCGGGCAAAACATTTTTACCGGCTTGCGCGAAAAACTTTGCCGGCCGAAGACCGCCGCGCGATGGTCGCCGCCGAGCTGATGGGGTCGGTCTATTGGCAACTGCTGCAAAAACTGGAGCGGGAAAAATTCAACGTCTTCGGCCCGCAACCGGTGAAGCTGGACAAGCCGCGCAAGCTCGCGCTGATTTTCCGCTCGTGGCTGCGTTACGCCGCCGGCTCGACGACTTCGGATTACGGCGGCGCGTGAGCTTCCGGTAATTTACGGCTTCGGCTGGGCGCCGGCCTGATATTTTTTGAGCGTGGCTTCCAGTTCGCTTTTCTCGGTGTCGTCCTGGCAGGCAGCGACGGCCTTCTGCTGCTGCTCGACCGCGTCGGCAATTTTGCCGGAATCAAACAACGCGCGGGCGTAGGTGTCGAGAAACGCCGCTTCTTTGCCGGCGGAGCCGTCCACCGCCGCCTTGGCCAGCTTGGTGGCCATTGGCAGGTCGCGCTGCTTGATCTTTTCGTCGGTGAGGATGGCCCAGGCAAATTCATTCAGCGTCTGCGGATTTTCAATTTTCAGCTCGCCGAGTTGTTTGGCGAGATCGGCGGCTTGTTCCTTGTCGCCGTTTTCGCCGACGGCGGCGGTGTATTTTTGGAACAACGCCATGGCTTTCTGTCCGTCCTTAAATTGCTCCAGCCGTTTTTTGAACGCGTCAAAATCCATGTCCTTCGGCGCGACGGCTTTGGCGGCGGCTTCAAGTTGATCAATTTCGGCGGCGTCTTTGCCGGCAAAAACCGCTTTCTGGTAAGCCTGCATCGCCGACTGAAACTTGACCTGTTTGAGCACTTCCTGCGTGTCGAATTTCTCGCCGCCGGGCTGGATGCCGCCGAGCTGCTGGTCGAGCGCTTCAAGTTCCTTGCCTTCCTTGAGCAGCTCCGCCTCGTCGCCGCCTTTCATGGCCTTCGCAAAAAACGCCTCCACTTTTTTCTTCGCCTCGCCGCGCTGTTTGGCCTTTTCAAGGTCAAAATTTCCCGCCGCGACTTCCTTCAGCGTCTCCTCCAAGCCGCCCATCGGATGGCCGATCCAAACCACCTTGCCGGCCTGCACCAGAAACGCCGTGGGAATGCCGTTCTGCCCCGCCGCCTTCATCCAGTTGTTCGCCATGAACGTGTCCTCCGTGTCCATCGCGACGTGATAATCCATCTTGTCGCCCATTTGCTTGAGGAATTTCGTCACCGTCGCCTCTTTGTCCGCGCCCTGCTCCCAGACATCCGCGCCGATGAATGTCACCGTCGTGAATTTATGCGCCAGCTCCGTGAGATGCGGAATGCTCGCGCGGCACGGCCCGCACCACGTCGCCCAAAATTCCACGACGTAGGTTTTGTTTGAATCGAGGCTGCTCACCGGCTCGCCCTTGACCCACTTGGAAACTTCCAGTTCCGGCGCGGGATCGCCGATGGACAGAGTCGCCGCAGCGACGTTGAGGGTGAACGCGGCCAGCGCGGCCAGCGCGAAGTAAAAGGATTTTTTCATGGCGTAATGATTGAGGTTCGACTGGGTTGGTTCCGAATCGTTCAAACATTTCAAACCAATCCGGCTTGGGAAGCAAGCCGGCAATTGCCGGGTTTAATTGCCGGGTTGGGCCTGAAGCCGCCACCTTTCCCTTTTCCACGCGCCGCGTTTGCTTTAACTTGCCGCCATGTTCAAGCCCGCTGATTTGTTCGACCTCACGCAAACCGAACACGCCGCCATTTTCGACGGCTGCGAATTCGCCTGGGACGCGCTCAAAAAAATTGAACCTTACCTCGCCGCCGTGCCGAAACAAAATCCGCCCAAACGCTTTCCCGGCGCGAGCATCGGCGACCGCGTCATCATTGGCGAAGGCACGGTGGTGGAACCCGGCGCGCTCATCAAAGGCCCGGCCATCATCGGGAAGAACTGCCAGATCCGCCACAACGCCTACATCCGCGAAAACGTCCTCATCGGCGACAACTGCGTGGTGGGCAATGCGAGCGAACTCAAGAACGCGCTCCTCTTCAACGGCGTGCAGGCGCCGCATTACAATTACGTCGGCGACTCCATTCTCGGCCACAAGGCGCACCTCGGCGCAGGCGTGAAGATTTCCAACGTCAAGCTGCTGCCGGGAAATGTCATAGTCCAAAGCCCAAAGTCCAAAGTCCAAAGTCCAGAATCCGCCGGCGCGGGCGTTTCGGGACTTGAGACATTGGACATTGGACATTGGACTAATTTCGACACCGGGTTGAGAAAGTTCGGTGCGCTGCTGGGCGACGGCGCGGAAGCCGGCTGCAACGCCGTGCTGAATCCCGGCAGCATCCTCGGGCGCGGCGCGGTGGTTTACCCGAACGTCTTCTGGCGCGGCATCCTGCCCGCGAACATGATCGCCAAGAACAAGGCGGAGATTGAAGTCGTCGTCAAACAGCCGAGGTAAACAAATTAAATTAAATGACGCAAAAGTGAACTAGCCATATCAGGATTAAATTCATAGATTAATAAAAAGCGAATGTCATACCCATCCGTTGACCAACTCCAAAAGGTTTTAACCGAGAAGGTATTTCATTATGCCAAGGACTCGAAAAAGGCTGCTGGTCGCGCGCTCGGCACACTTGTGGAAATAATCACCTTCTACGCCTTGAAATCATGGGGACTTGAACACCATGTTGCGATTGAGAGAAAATTGCCGGAGTTTGCCAATGACGAGATCACGCACAATGTCGAATACAGTTTGCATCCGGCAACTCCGGTGGCGCGAATCGAGTTTAACCGCGATGCGCTTCCGCTGACGACAACAAAAATTGCCCGGCACGAAAAACTTGCCGCGCTGGGAATCACCGAAGATTCGTTGAGAAAATCTACGTTGTTGAGCCAGAAATTAATTCTTCGCAACTCCTGCACCGTCGCCGAATTTGACGGCCATTTTTTCAATGCTTACCTCGACAAGCTGGGAACAGATACCGGCACATATTCCATCGTGTCGTTACGGCAGCGGCCATTTGCCATTTTTGAATGCAAACGGGTGGGTGTGGAAGAGGGAATGAAGAAAGGGCCGCAGACGATTGAAAAAGCCAAGCAAGGAGCTTATGTGGCCAGAACCGTTTCGGCGCTTCAAAAAATCCGACTCACCGATGGTTCGATGGGCGGGCTGATTCAAAAACGCGACGGCTCATTCCGCCACGGAAATTATTACAAGCTAATGGCTGAAGTCATTGCGTCCGATGATCCCGAGCTGCTTTCCCGGTTCATCCTGACGGTTGGCGTGGTCAGCAATCATGGCAATTGGTTTACCTCGGAAAATCATAACAAAGAATTGAAGGTGCTTGCCCAGGCGTATGACTGGCTGCTTTTTCTGACTGATGCTGGCGTCGCACAATTCATTGACGAATTGCTTTTTCATCCCACCAAAGAACTGGCTGCGGCCAGAGAGGCCTTTCTTGCCAGCTACACCGGCGAGAAAGGGGTCAATCAATTTACCAAGAAGCAGCTTTCACTGCAGGCCGATGCCGCGCTGCAATCGTATTTCAGCTCGCGGAAAAAAGTCATTGCCGGCTGGTTCAACATCATTGCTCCCACCGGCAAGGGTCTTGACATTTTGAAGGAAGAGCTTGATACGTTGAAAAAGAAAAACTGGCAGGAGGTTCACCAGTGAGCGCAGGCCGCACATTAAATACTTTGAGTCAGGAATGGGGGACACCGGACAAGTATGTTGATGCTGTCCGGCAGTTCTTCGGCGGTCATATTGATCTCGATCCCTGTTCCAATCGGCACTCGATTGTCCACGCCAGAATCGAGTATCAGCTTCCGCGGCACGATGGATTGCGGGAGAGTTGGAATTTCCCCCAAATTTATGTGAATCCCCCTTACGGAATTGATAAAGAGCGCGGCACGTCAATCAAGAAATGGTTGTTTCGATGTGCAGCGGCTTACAAGGAGCATCACTCCGAAGTTTTGGCACTTGTCCCGGTTGCCACCAACACCGGCCACTGGAAGAAATATGTTTTCAGCATCGCCACGGGCGTTTGCTTTCTCTACGACACCCGTTTGAAGTTTCTCGTCAATGGGAAAAATGGTGGCAAAGGTGCGCCGATGTCCTGTGCCATGATTTATTGGGGCAAGGATTTTGACCGGTTTCTTTCTGTGTTCAGCAAGTTTGGCGCGGTCATTGATCTTCGCCCGCTCAAAGGGAAAAAGTTTGGCGAGGGCTCCGAGAACGGCCAGTTAGACTTGATTGAAAAAGAAGATTATTCGGAGCCAAACAAGATTTCTGCTGCCGGCAAAAGGCTCGTGATTGCCTAGCACGATTTGAATGCCCCTCCGCCTCCTAAGACTCTTTCTCGGCTTCGCCGCCTTCGCGTGGGGCATCTCGGTCAAGGGTGTGTTCGCCAGTTGGCCGCAGGCAGTCCCAAACACCGATTTTCCGACAGTTTCAGCCTAAGTCGCTAATTTCATTGCATTTGGAAATAATTCCAAGGGATTGGACGCCGGTTTTATGACCAGGAAAATGATTTTCCTGACGTGGAAAATCATTTTTAAGACGTTGGGAATGGTTTTCAACGCGTTGAACGGGATTTTCAAGACGTTGGATGAAAAGTTTAACGCGTTAAACCGGACGTTCAAGACGTTGGGAAGCGTGTTCAACGCGTTGATTGGAGGGTTTAAGACGTTGAACCTTCCGTTCAAGACGTTGAACGAGCTTCCCAACGTCTTGAAGGAATGGTTTAAGACGTTGGAAACCTTTTTCCAGATCTGGCCGCGTTCGGGTGGGGAATTTTTATCCGCCCGCTCCTGCTTTTGCCGGGGCCATCATTTCGCGTCAACGTCGTGCTGGATGATTGGTTTGGGTTGGGATAATTTTTAGGCAATGCAACTCCGCCTGCTAAAACTTGCCCCCGCCTTTTGTGCGTGTGTCGGCCTCTTTGCCACTCATTCACTGGCGGCGGAGAATTCATCCGACACCAATTCCATCCGGCATGAAATGATTTCCGTGCAGGCGCCGTTTGCCATGCCGGCCATCGCGGTGCCGGTGTTTCCGGCGCGGGAATTTGTGGTCACCAACTTCGGCGCGGTGGAAGGAGCGGACATTTCCGGGGCCATCCGCCAAGCCATCGTCACCTGCCATGACGCGGGCGGCGGCAGCGTGGTCATCCCGCGCGGACGCTGGTTGACCGGCACCATTCATTTCCAAAGCAACGTCAACCTCCACCTCGCCGAGGGCGCGGTGCTTTCGTTCAGCAGCGACCCGCAGGATTATCTGCCGGCGGTGCAATCGAGCTGGGAAGGCTTGGAATGTTTCAATTATTCGCCGCTCGTCTATGCCTTCGGCTGCACCAATGTCGCGCTCACCGGCGCGGGCACGCTCGAAGCGAAGCTGGATGTTTGGAAGCAGTGGATGAGCCGTCCGCCGGCGCATTTGGCGGCGTTGAAAAATCTTTACACCATGACGGCCACGAACGCGCCGGTGGCGCAACGCCAGATGGCCTTGGGCGAAAATCATCTGCGTCCGCAGTTCATCCAATTCAACCGCTGCCAGAATGTTTTGATCGAGGACGTGAGGATCCGCAACGGCCCGTTCTGGACCATCCACCTGTTGCTCTGCGCGGATGTGGTCGTCCGGCGCGTGGACATCTCGGCGCGCAATCACAACAACGACGGCATTGACCCGGAGATGACGCGCAACTTGCTGGTGGAGGATTGCCGGTTTGACCAGGGCGACGATGCCATCGCCATTAAGGCGGGCACCGACCGGGACGGCCGCCGGCTCAACACGCCCACGGAAAACGTCGTCATCCGCAACTGCACCATGCTGCGCGGGCATCAGCTCGTCGCCATCGGCAGCGAACTTTCCGGCGGCATCCGCAACGTGTCTGTGCATGACTGCAAATTCATCAACGCTGATGCGGACAAGCCGCAAAATATTTTGTTCATCAAGACCAACGTCCGGCGCGGCGGCTTTGTGGAAAATATTTTTGTGGAAAACATCCAGGCCCGGAGCACGCAGTTCGGCGTGCTGGGCATTGATACGGACGTGCTCTACCAATGGCGCGACCTGGTGCCGACTTACGAGGAGAAGCTCACCACCATCCGCAATATTCATGTCCAGAATGTGACCGTGGCGGAAACCGCCACGCCCTTTAAGATCATCGGCGACGCGCGGCTGCCGGTGCGGGATGTTTTCCTCGAAAACATCATCATCCAGAAAGCCCACGGCTTGGCGAAGTCCTACACCAACGCCGAAAACATCCACGAAACCGGCGTGCAGATCGGGCAGTTGGTCGCGGCGGAAAAAGAAAAATGAAGGTGCTTTCAAAATAGCCGCAAACCCATTGCCAGAAACCGGACGCCGATTAAAATCATGGTCGAGCGGCCGCGATAAAATTGAGTTCAACCAACCATGAAACTTAAAATCATTTTCCAACTGGTCATCGTTCTCGTAACGAGCGTCGCGGTGTTCGTTGGCTGCGTCAACCAGCCGGGCAAGCCGGCGATTGCGCCGACCAAGACCGCGCCACAACCGCCGCCGTTTGCCGAGGTGGTGAAAAAATATTTCAGCCACTGGGA
>Ga0182030_10012257_pt1 | contig 17201 bp, 16 predicted proteins | sample 812S3MmetaG_FD_121299 | JGI IMG/M metagenome (GOLD analysis project Ga0182030, IMG submission 121299) | Permafrost microbial communities from Stordalen Mire, Sweden - 812S3M metaG (Illumina Assembly) | ecosystem: Environmental > Terrestrial > Soil > Wetlands > Permafrost | place: Sweden...
CGCGGATGACCGGGCCTAACCGCACGGCCGTCGCAAGGTGGTGCATTTGAACTTTGCTCGGACTTCGTCACTGAGGTCGTGGCCTATCGAGAGCCCACGAGCAGCTTGCCAATGGAAGCAGCAGAGGGACGGCAAACACTTCACACATAGACGCAGCGGTGTTTGCAGCCTGCGGTTGGCCCACCACGCCGGCCGACGCGGAACTCGTGGAGCGCTTGCTCGCCTTGAACCATGAGCGCGCCGGCCCTGGAACGAGCAGCCAAGATAAGTTTTTCCGGTTACTTGGGAAGAGGCCGAGCAGCAGGCCGCCGTCTGCCCTCCGGATCGCAAAGAATGAGCTCCTCATCTTCGTCGATGCCGCACGGCGACTGTCGCGGTAAGGCTCGAAGGAACCCCGGCCTTTCAGCGGTTTCGATTCTGCTCTTGACAGAAACCGCGATGCGAAGTGGCATTTTTCTTGAGAAAAATGCCACTTCGCACGATCTTCAAATGGCGACACACGAATCGAAGCCGCGCTAGCCGGGGCCTTCTTCGCGGAAGATAACGCCTGACTACCTAGCGGCAGCGAAGGTGTGAGCCATCTCTCCGCCACTCACTTGCAGCAGCTGCGTCGTCCGGGCCGCCATTTCAACGTACATCGCCGCCGCGTGGGACACATTCAGGCAGGTGCTTTCGTTCACCTGGTTGCATGCGTACTTCGCAAGCGCTTTCAGAACAGACAAACGGACCTGCATGGCGTCGCTGCGCAGGGCCGCAAGAAGTTCGCTGTCCACCGAGTCGCTGCTGAGGGCTGCATAGTCGGCCATCTCCATCATCACGCGGGCATTCTCATGCATCGCCCACAGGCCCTGTGCGCCTTGAATGCGCTGCCACTTTTCTTCCGGTGTGGCGTTCTGATTTGCATTCCAAAAGGACTGATCACTCAATTCGCGGGCATTCCAGTTCGGTCGCAGCTGAGCCACAAGCGTATCCCACGCTTGTGTCTTCCGGCGGCGCATACCGGCTCTCCAACGCCCAAGATAAACGGCCACACCTGCAATTGCAGAAAATGAAAGAAGACTGAGAATCATTGGTCCACCTCAGACCGGAAAATGGCGACCATACGATACAGTCAGCCAAGCCCGGCCAGTTCCTACGCATCGTACCGCGAGCAGTGGTAACCAATACAATTGCGCATAAGTAAACTAGAGTAATGTTCTCAAACGGTCAATGATACTTTCGGGTCAAGAACAGGTGCTCCGTCAAGAACTGGTGCTCCTTGGAGCCGCGCCACTGTGAGGCGTCGAAGCACACGCGCCATCCCGCACTGCCGCCGCGCCTTAGCTCGCTTCCGCCGGAGCCAGAGGGCAATGCATGTTCCGTACGCAAGTGGCTCTGAGGACGTCAACCCCGATGTAAGACTCCAACGCATTTAAGAAGTCTGCAGCATCGTCTGTCTGGCGGGGGCCATTCTGGCATCTCTCCCTCTTCTGTCCTTCACCAGTCCGGATGCAACAGGACCAGCGCACCACCTAGGAGAATAACCCGGAATTTCCTGCGAACCAATTTACTCCCAGTTGTCCCTGCCGCGAGATCAGTTTCGATGATGTGACGTAGAACACATCAGGCAGCACCTGCTGCTACGGCTCACACCCCTCCCAATATCCACCCCGCAATATTCGCGATTCCAAGCTTCTCCGCCGTCAGGTTCGGCCTGAAGAATCCGGCTAGTGACCCATCGCAATTCGCACGTTGCAGCCATGCCGCTGCGGCGAACGCGGCTTGCTCAACGTGAACTTTGAAGGCCGAAAGATGAAGGTCAAGAAGATTGCAGGAAATTGGCAAGCAGGGAGGTCTGACTTGTGTCAACATTCACTTACACGGGATGGTGGTTCACATCTTTGCAGGGTGTCATCTCGGTGGGCTTTGGCAAATCAGATTGAACGGGTTTCTGCCGTGCCGTTTCTCTCGCTATTTTGTGCTTCTGAAACGCTGCGACTAATTTCTGGGTTTGTTCCCTGACAGAGCCAACATTACCGGCAAGTTGGAGTTCTGCTCCACACGAGCACGCGGCCTTCGTAACCCGCCAGTCAGTTCTCTCAAGCACAATCGCTTCATGCTTCATGCTTCACCATATCCATAGACTACGGTCTCGTATCAGTCCTCTGGTCCTTTGCCTTACCTAAAATCTTCAATTTGGTTGTACTGACACCATCCCCCATGGCCTGGAGAATAGTTCATCCAAGGATACTCCAGTCATGATTCAGGGCGAAGGCGAAAGCGCCCTCAGGGAGGCAATCCGGTAAGGGCCAAAAGGTCTAGCTGGTCCCAGAAGAGCTCGCCTATTGACGTTGCCGGGATGATAGGCCAGTGCCAGACCGCATTTCAGGCTTTGCGCGAACTGAAGTTCCCACAACTGAGAACATTCCAAAATCTTCAACTCAAGGGCGAGATGGAACGGTTGGCCGAGCGCATGGTTGCCTAGCAACGATCTATTCAGAAGTTAGCCTGCGTTGGGCAGGGAAGACCGCCGTGGTCTTGCTTGTTCGGCGCGGGCTTTTTGTTTTGTGTGGGGCGGGTTGAGACATTCACAAGGGGCAAGCGATGCGCTATTCAAAAACGACTGGCTAAGAACCACCAACCCAATACCCAGATCGGCATGCAAAAGGCAACGCCCAGGAGAATTCAGCGGGCAAGGGACTTTGTAAGTTCGACGACACTGATGGCATCTGTTCGGTCGTCGAGCGGAAATCGCTCGGAACCTGGATAAACGTAAAATCGCTTCTGCGGATTTAGATCGGCGCAAGCGGAATGAAAACCACGCTCGATATTCGGCGCCGAAGAGCGTTTGACCTCGATGGCCCACAGTTCTCCGCCGGGAAGCGTGAGAAGAAGATCCACCTCGGTTCCGTTGGAGGTTCGATAGTAGTACGCATCGGTTCCGTCTGGTGCCGCGGTGATCAGAGTTTCAATGACAAAGCTCTCCCAGGTTTGGCCGACGACCGGATGACCGAGCAGAGCTTCCTTGTCCCGAATGCCGAGCAGCGCGTGCGCAATGCCGCTGTCGCGCACATACACCTTGGGCGCCTTGACCAGCCGTTTGCCAACATTCCGATGCCAGGCTGGCAATCGTCGAACCAGCAGAAGGTCAACCAGAAGATCAAGATATCCGGCAACTGTTTTACCGTCGACGGCCAGACCGCGAGCCAGACCGGCTGCATTCAGGATTTGAGCCTGGTTGTGTGCCAGCATGGTCCAGAATCGCCGCAGCGTTTCAGCCGGAATGCGGGGTCCGAATTGCGAGATGTCGCGTTCCAGATAGGTGCGGACAAAATTGCGCCGCCAGAGCAGACTGATGTCGTCGGACTCGGCCAGAAAGCTGCGCGGAAACCCACCCCTGACCCAGAGCATCTCGATGGAGGCCGGATCGATCTCCAAGGCATCGAACGGATCGAGTTCCAAATAAGAGATACGTCCTGCCAGACTCTCGCCGGATTGCTTGAGCAGATCCATGGCGGCTGACCCAAGCAGGAGAAACCGTCCATTGGCTTTTCCGTGCCGTCGCCCCCGGTCGATGATGCCCCGCAACTGCTGAAACAACTCCGGTACTCGGTGAACCTCATCGAGGATGACCAACTCGTTCTCGTGGTCCGCAAGATACTTGCCGGGGTTGGAGAGTCTGGCCCGGTCATTCTCGTCTTCAAGATCCAGGTAGATAGAAGCTGTCTGCGCGCCAATCTCCAGAGCGAGAGTTGTCTTTCCAGCTTGGCGCGGCCCCAAAAGGACGACAGCAGGAGAATGGCGAAGCAGTTCATTCAGGCGGGGCGTGAGGCGGCGAGGGAGCATGTATGTAATTATAGACAGTTGCTCCATAAATACATAGTTATGTTTGATGGCGACTGGAATGCATTATTGACGAGTACACTCCGGTGCGCTATTACGGTATGGGCTTCTTAATGAATGACGACAGCCCAGCAAACCAAAGCCCAAATGGGCAAGCAAAGGGCCATACCCAAGGGGATTCCCGGGCGAAGCGAATGCCGCCCGGACGTGGTTGTAGGTCGGGGATCCACTCATGCACATTTGACATGAGCGAGAGTGGCAGATGTGCTCCCAAGGAATCTTCGCGACTTACTTGCACCGTCATGTCAACACCATCTCCGCGTTTTAGAGAAGATCGAGCAATCGAACTGCCAATCCAAGTCTTCCATAGTTAAGATGGCGCTCATCTTGCTCTGCTCAACATGTGTACCTTCCCCATTACCCTCCATGGCCGGTGCGTGTGGCGCGAAGTTCTTGGCTAACCAACTTTCACTGGGACACAAGCCAGCGCTCGGAAGGTTCAAACCCAGCTGCCACCGCCTCGTGATAGTAGCCATCCATCGAATCAATCGGCCTTGAGGCGAGTGCGTCATTATCCTGATCGGCGCTGAATGCCGAGCTGCCATCCGGCCCAAACAAAGTTCTCACTTATTGATTCCGAATTGGTTGATGGCCTGCTTCAGCTTTCAAGACCGCCGGCGGCAGACCGCTTATCCGCCCCAACCGCGACTGAGGAGCATTCCGGTCTATTTCCATCAGATCAAAACGCAAGTTTGGATTTACTGCCGGTGCCGCACCCACCAAGGTGCGAATGGTGCTATGCTTCTAGCACGTGAAGCGCGAGCTTCTTCCTCAGAATGCAATTGGCAAAGGCCTTGGGTGCTTTTGAAGCCCAGGGCCTTTGCCTTTTCGATTATCGACTCAGTTTGGTGTACCGCTCGGCCGTTAAGTTCAGGAACACCCGACCCCGTCCAGTGACGATGGCCTGGTCCAGCATCAGCCGGCTCTCTTGGTAAGTGAGACCGCCCCCGCCCGTTCCACGAGTTCGATCACCATATTCGAGGACGTGAAGTGCAGCTTTCGGGGAAGGGAAGTCTTCAAGTCCACTTCCAGGACCTGACAATCCCAGCCATTGCGGCACTTGGCAACCATGCCGAGCGCGATTGGTCGGGCGCGAAAGTGGCATTTCATGATTCGCAGCGCTAAGGTCAACTCCAACCGAATACACTTCGACCAGTATGAACGACTCCTCCCCACAGCCGCGTGCCCCCTCCCAAGAGATCGCCGGCCTTGTGGAGCGGGTCACTTTCTTCAATGAGGAGAGCGGCTTTGCGGTGCTATGGGTGAAGATCCGGGGGCAGCGGGACCTGGTGTCGGTCCTCGGCTCATTGCCGTCGGTGAGCGCCGGGGAGTGGCCGACCGCAAACGGATGGTGGGTTCGTGATAAAGAGCATGGTCTTCAGTTCAAGGCTCAGGTTCTGAAGGCTACCCCGCCGACTACGAGCGAGGGGGTTGAGCGGTACCTTGGCGGCGGTTTCGTGAAGGGTGTCGGTCCCGTCCTTGCAAAGAAGCTGGTGGAACACTTCGGCGCTAAGGTATTGGGTATTATCAGCGACAACCCGGCCGACTTGGAGTCGGTCGATGGCATCGGCCCAAGCGCCGGGAAAAGATCGCCAATGCCTGGCAGGAGGGGATGCAGATCCGAGAGATCATGGTCTTCCTCCACAGCCATGGGGTCAGTACCGGGCGAGCGGTCCGCATCTACAAGACGTACGGGAATCTGGCCATCCAGACTGTGCGGGAGAATCCGTATACCCTGGTACCTCCGAAGTCGCCGCATAGAGCAACTGTTCCGCCTGGCGCACGTCGGAAAGCGGCACCGAGCCTCCGCTTTCCAAGCTCTTCGTGAGATTAACTGAGTCCTGCCGAACCTTGATCGTTTCCTTTGTGATCTCGAGTTGGGTATCGAGCGCACGGACCGGCAGATACGCAGTTGCCACTTGCTGCACCAGCGTTAAACGAACCTCACGCTGTGCCCACTTTTGTGCCAGCAGTTGGGCCCGTGCAGCCTCGGTCTGCCTGCGGTACAGTCCCCAGAAGTCGGGCGTCCATGCGGCCGAAAGATTGAACGATCCGTCCACCAGCGGATTGCCAATCTGAGTGCCCAGCGAAGCAGGAAGTGTGGCGCCAATACCTGTTCCGCCGACTGTAACGGTCGGAAACTGTTGAGAACGGGTGATCTTGACCTGCGCCTGTTGCTCTAGAATGCGCTGCGCCACGATGCGCACATCGTAGTTGTTGGCCCAAACGCGGTATGATTGCTGCATGATGAGTGATTCGAACCCCAAGAATGAAGCCACTCAGTCGGCAGAGACCAAGGCCTCAGTCAAGAAGCCCTACCAGAAGCCTGAGGTGCGCCACGAGCGGGTTTTCGAAACCATGGCGCTCTCCTGTGGTAAAGTCCAGACCACCCAGGGTTCCTGCCACCACGCCCGCAAGGCCTCCTAGGACCCGGATTTTGCTCCAGAAAGTGTCTGCGGCGCACAAAGTGCGTCGCTGTTTTTTTTGTGCCATTTTGCATGTAATTCGCATGTTTTTGCCTACGCTTAAATCAGGACTCGGTTTTGGGGACTCGGGATCAGGGACCAAGGGACTGGGGACTCGCCATGGGTCTCAGAAGTTCATTGCATACGTTGAGGACCCGGGCCGCAGGTACCCATTCGACTGTGCTCGGGATGTCCGTCAGTTTTGCTATGCACTTCAGAGACAGGACACTAAGGAACCTCTGATCAGGTCCTGATATTTTCCGCGTTAAAGGTTGGAGGCTCTTTGCTGGGAGCGGTTCCGTATCGTGTCGTCGATTTCAAGGGTAATTGTGCTTTGCGCGTCGGTCTTTTGCGCCCTCGGAGTCCGTTTCCCGTCTGCGGAGGCACTACGCCCTTTGCGGGGCCAACTGCGGAATCAACCGCTTGCGATGCTGGTAAAGATTGACCAAGGCGAAGGCCGCCAGATGCCAGTGGTGATTCTTCACGATGCCGCGATAGCGCACCCTGGTATAACCGAAGACGCGCTTCAAGATGCGAAATGGCCACTCCACCTTGGCTCTAACTCTCGACTTAGTCCGGTTCTTGCGCTTCTCGCCTTCATCCACTCCTTGCTTGGTCTTCACGCGTCGATTGGTCATGTCCTGCGCCTTGGGCGCGGCCTCGTGAATCGTCTCGGTTTGCCCCTGATAACCCGCATCGCCCCAGACTTTGTTTTCCTCTCCGTGCAGCAAATCGGGCAACATATGCTTGTCGTGTACCGAGGCCGCCGACGTGCAGACCGAGTGCACCACTCCTTCTTTGCTATCGACGCCGATATGCGCCTTGGCACCGAAGTAGTACTGATTGCCCTTCTTGGTCTGATGCATCTGGGGATCGCGTTCCTTCTTGCTGTTCTTGGTAGACGAGGGAGCCGCGATGATGGTGGCATCAACAATCGTGCCCCTGGCAATGCGAATGCCTTTGCTGTCAAGATACCAATTCACCGTATCGAGTATCTTCCCGCATAGCTCGTGCTGTTCAAGCAGGTGGCGAAAGTTCAGGATGGTGCTCTCGTCGGGCGCGGCGGCGCGACCCAGATCGACTCCGGCGAAGCCGCGCAGTGCGGGCGAGTCATAGAGCGCATCCTCGGCACCGGGATCGGAGAGATTGAACCAGTGTTGCAAAAAGTAGATGCGCAGCATGATAGACAAGCCGACAGGCTGGCGGCCGTTGCCCGCCTTGGGATAGTGCGGCTCGATCAGTCCTTCCAACTCCCGCCAGGGAACCACCGCTTCCATGGTGTTGAGAAACTGCTCCCGGCGGCTGGGCCGCGCATGCTTTTCAAAGCTCGGCTGGCAGGCGAATGTTGTCTGACGCATCGCGATCTCCATCTACTAACCATTCGATGCAACCACAGTGCGGGTCGATGACTTAATCAGAGGTTCCCTAAGTTGCAGCCTCGCTCGGCAAGCCATCATCAACATAGCCGTATGAATCAGGAGTCCCTGCGCCACGCCGCTTGTTGCGAGTTAGTTGGTGATGTAACGCGCACGGCTGGCGAATCTCGTCTGCGCGTCACCGGGGCAAGTATGTTGCCGGCTGTTTGGCCCGGCGATGTGATTACTGTCCAACAACGTGGCTGGTCCGATCTGCGTCCTGGGCAGATTGTCCTCTATCGCCGTGGCGGCAGGCTCATAGCGCATTGCATTCAGTCCTCGTCGGGCGGCCGAATGATCACGAAGGGAGACTCGCTCGTCGCAGTTGACCCCGCTGTAGAGGAAAGTGAGATCATTGGCCAGGTCGTAAGGATTTCTCGCGGCAGCCGGACCATCCCAACTGAACAAGCATTCTGGCAGCGTATCGGCTCGTCGATTTTGAGTCGCTCGGACTTTCTCATGCGGGGCGTGCTTTCAGTCCATCGCCGCTTGCATGGCCCATCGGGCGTGCAGGCATCCGGTGAGAGCTCGGCGCCAGCAGGGAAGTGAAGATGTTGGTGAGTTCTTGTTCCGTATCCACCTCGCGGGCTTCGATCACGATTGAGCGGGACTTGAACTTGTCCGGCAACGGGGCGATTTGCTTCCATCGGTGAACTTCTCGCCTGAACTTCAATTGTTGATTATCATCGCAAGGGTCGAGCTGCGACCTGGAGACGAGAGCGCAATCAGCAACCTGCTCTCCGCTTCACTCGACTGGGATCGCTTGCTCACACTGGCCACGTGTCACGGCCTCGAGCCGCTTTTGTTTGATCATCTCAGCGAGCAGCCTGCCTCCCTGGTTCCCGTGAAGGTCATGCAGAGTTTGCGTGTGGGGAGCAGAGAGACCGCCAGCGAGGCATGATTCTCGCCTCGCGACTTCAGGGGATATCGGACCATCTGGACTCGCGCAATATCGAACACATTTTGTATAAGGGGCCGCTGTTAGCGGAGGTCTATTACGGCAATTGCGCGTTGCGCGTATTCCACGATCTCGACGTGATTGTGCCTCCCGGGAAAACTGCGCTGACACGCGATGCACTCGCTCAAATTGGTTTTGCGGACAGGTATGGCCTGAATGAAGCTCAGCAAGCTGCGTCATTTCGATTTGGCAGCCAGCATCTGTTCACAGCGCCGGGCGGCCTCGCCCTGGACCTCCATTGGCGCATCATTCCAAAGTCAATTTCCCGTTCGCTGGACACAGTTGGTATATGGAAGCGTGTCACGATGGCGCCGTTCTTCGGGCGTGATGTGCCCACTCTTTGCCCGGAAGACATGCTGGTTGTGCTTTGCCTTCATGCTGGCCAACATGAATGGGCGCGCCTGTCGACCTTGTGCGATATAGGTCAATTGCTTTTGCATCATCCTGAGCTGAAATGGGAGGTTGTTCGCAGTCATTTGTGTGATTCAAATACAATCCGAATGGTTCATGTGAGTTTGCTGCTTGTGGGCCAGCACAGGCCAATTCAGATTCCGCCGGATTTCGCAGCCAGGATTTCAGCTGACCAACATGCTGCAGGCTTGGCGGAGCAAATCCAGAGTGAGCTTTGGCCGGCTCCCGAGTTGGAAGTGTCGAAGCTATCGCAGATTCGCTGGCTCATGGCTCGAACGGCGGGTGAAAACCTGGATGACCGTCTCCGCTTCCTGATAGGAAACATGCTTGGCCCGACTTTGAGCGACTTTGAAAGCTTCAAGCTTCCGCGAATCCTATTTACCCTCTATCCAGTGTTGCGAGCATTTCGGTTGGCGTACAAGTACGTATCACCCTGGCGAACGAAAAAAAGCGGCCCGGAAAATGATTCCCATTTTCCGGGCCGCTCTTGAATCTGAGTGATCTGGTGCTATGCCAGTCTGATTTGGACCAGATTGGCTTGAGGCGGAGGAGGGGTTTGGCCCAACGCGTAGCCTTGGCTGAGGTGCCAGGCACTGGGGATCCCCGTTCGTGCTTCTGACTTTGCACAATCGACGCTCGAAGGGCCGCGCATGTTTCCTTCCATGTAGGCAAGGCCCGGACAGCGGGTGCAATAAGCCGTATGGCTGCAGTGCGAGCACGTCGGCAAATCGCGCACATGCACGGATCTCAGTTCAGTCAGTGCTTCTGATCTATACCAACCCGCATTTCCTTTTTAAATGATAATTCTGAATCTTCAGACCGTCTAAATCGTCAATGTTTATGAGGGTACAAGCGCATTGACGGCGATCTGGAGATACGAACCCAATGGGTGAGAAACAAAACCGGCCTTTTCAGGTTTCCTTCAACGCCTCTCTGAAGATTGATTTTCAGGGATCACGAATCACCTCCGACGCTGGCCTGTTAGTGGTTCGAGCGTTGGATGAGAGGCTTGGGTTGAGCCAGCTCATCTCCAACAATCTGACCGATGCCCGTCGCGGCAAGAACACGCAACTACCTTTACCGGATATGTTGCGCCAGTCGATCTACAGCCGCGTGGCTGGTTATGAAGACCTCAACGATGCCGAGCGCCTTTCCCAAGACCCGACCTTTCGGCTGATTGGCTCGGAGAAGATCCGCGATCGCGGTGCGGCCCTGCCGTCGCGGCTGCACTGGTTCGAAACTCAGGTGTTGACGCAAGCTGAAAACCTCAGCGGCCTTGCGGCCATGAACCGGGAACTGATTGCAAGGGCCGAAGGAGAGGAGCGGACATCGCGGGCGGTGCTGGACATGGACTCAACCGAGATTCCCGTTTACGGCGAGCAGGAACAGAGCGCCTACAACAAACACTATGCATCAACCTGCTATCACCCGCTTCTCTTGTTTAATAGCCGGGGCGACTGCGTGGCCGCAAAGCTGCGGCCGGGCAACGTTCACAGCGCCGACGGCTGGAAGCAGCTCCTGCTGCCGGAGGTTGAGCGGCTGCAGAAGCTGGGTAAGGAGGTCTGGTTCCGGGCTGATGCGGCCTTTGCCAAGCCTGACATCTACGAAGCATTGGAAGAGCGTGGTTCGAAGTACGCGATTCGGATTCCTGCCAATGACTGCCTGTTGCGGGACATTGCAGAGTTGCTCACTCGGCCAGTAGGCCGTCCGGGACATAAGCCCGTTGTGTGGTACAAGGGTTTTCTATATCGGGCGGCCAGTTGGACGACGGCGCGGCGCGTGGTTGCCAAGGTGGAGTTTCATGCCGGTGAACTGTTCCCCCGGTTGGGCTTCATCGTGACCAACACGCAGCTCGCGAACCGGAAGGTTGTCCACTTCTACAACCAGCGCGGCAAGGCGGAGCAGTGGATCAAGGAAGGCAAGCAGGCTGTAAAGATGACGCGGCTGAGTTGCCACCGGTTCCGGGGCAATGAGGTCCGGTGTGGCTCAGCATTCTTGGCTACAACCTGGGGAATCTGTGGCGAAGGCTGGCACTTCCAGTCGGCATCTCAGACTGGTCTCTGACCAGCTTGCAGCAGCGGTTGGTGAAGACGGGCGGACGACTCGTAAAGCATGCACGGTATTACTGGCTGATGCTGGCGGAAGGACACCTGACGAGAGTACGGTTCTCGGCGATGTTGCGCAGGATTGCGCTGTTGCCGCTTCCGGCAAACTAGCCGACCGGCCGCATCGCCGCAATCCGAATCACGGAGGACAAAGGAGGATGGAGGGGTGTCGGCGAAATTGACTTGGAGGGCTCTCGATGAGGCGGGCGAGGCAAGGACGGCAGCGAATCGCCCGGCCTTTTCTCCACAAACGCCGGATTCTTCGGAGCAAACGTCCTTTTGGCCTCGAAACCTGCCTCAGGAAGCGATACAATTTCTGGGACCGGTGCCGAAAAAGGAGATTCCGGCTGAGAGTCGTATGGGTGAGCTCCGGTTTCTTCGTGAATCAGCGATTCGGACGACAGTGGAGTGCGGTGCGACCGCCGAAGACAGGTCGCTCAGGCACGCCAGCACCGAACCACGTCAATTCTGCGCCTATAACCAGACGCGCGGAAGCTTGCTCGGCGTCGAAGTTGAAGTGGCCGACTTCTCTCCTGCCAGCCTTGAATCCCGCCTGCCCGCCCTGACGTCACAATCGGGTATAGCGCTTTGGATTGTTCCATTCCGGGGGATCTCCCCCGCCAACATTCACACCCCGCTCGATCTTCTTTATCTTGATAGCAAGAACGCGGTCCTTGATGTGGTTGAATTCTTTCCCATCGGCCGCGTCTCCGCATCAAGCAGGCCGGCAGCAAGTGTGCTTGCTCTGCCCGCCGACACGATTGCTGCCATTGGGATTTATCCCGGCGACCAATTGATTCTCTGCCCTCCAGAGGAGATGAAGCGGCGATTGCGAGATTTGTCCAACGCTGAAGCGGGCGATCGGGGCACGCGGACCTCACCGTCGGGCGCTGATCCGCCAGCGGGGAATCAACCAGGGTATGAACTGCACTCGGGAGACCCCTCCCGTGCCGGCTCTCCATCCGTAACAGGTGATCAGGCGGTGTCTTCGCCTGGTCCGTCAGCCGTTGCGCATCCGTTACAAACCGGGCGAAACGAGCCCGAGCCCACGAAAAACTGGTTGCAGCGGTTGTTCAAGCGCGGGCCGCGTGAACTGCGAAAGGCCAGGCGCGAGCCGGTCTCCGGCATGGTTGCTTACTTTTTTACGGGCGGCGCTCCGGCTGCACACTTGATTCGGGATATCAGCTCTACCGGCATCTATATCTTTACTGAGGAGCGCTGGTACCTGGGAACGGTGATCCGACTTACCATTACCGACCGGCAGGGGTCTGCTGCCCAACATTCAATTACAGTGAATGCAAAGGTCGTTCGCTGGGGGAACGACGGTGTCGGTCTCGAATTCGTCCTTACAGAAGACAACAATCGGCGCCGCAGCCGCTCCGTGATTGATGATCCACTGGCCAGCGTGAGCAGGGCAATGGTCAAGCAGTTTCTTGAGCTGGTAAAGTCCACCAAACTCTGAAATCCTGCGACACAAGTCACTAAACTGAAGGCTGGCATCGAACGCGGCAACTGTTGGGGTGCACGCCGGCTTGCCCGAGCCAATGAAGCGGAATGGGTGCGACTGGGAAACGACAGCGCAAGGAGATTGCAAACCAAATGTCGCGGAAGGATTTCTCGCGCAGGTTGCCGCAAGGCATGGGAAACTGCACGCAGGGATACACATCGCCGGAAGGCGAAATATCGGCCAGCGTATGGCCGGCACTGCAGCTGTATCCCTCAAGAACATCTTCGTCGACTTCTGAAACCGGCGCGCAAAACTCACCGACATTCCCGATGAATTCCTCTGTATGGAAGATCTCATCGAGTTCCTGGTTTGAGATGCCAAGATTCAGGATTGAACGGTCACCGTTGAACATGGGAGTGATGGTTGGGTCGACGACAAATTCGACGTCCAACTCCTTTGCCAGTAGCCGTACGGCTTTTGCGTTCGTCACGTTCTGTTTCATCAGAACATTTGTGATGGAGACCTTCACGCCTTCTGCCCTTAGATAACGGATGGCTTGCAGCGAACGGCGAAGTGATCCAGGCAGCTTGGTGATGGCATCGTGAACCTCGGGCAGATGCGAGTAAATGCTGATCTGGACCTGTTCGATGCCAAGATTCTTCAGGCGCGCTGCTTGCGCCGCGCCAATCATGACTGCGTTGGTCTTCAACTTTACTGAAAAGCCAAGCTCGCGAGCGTATTCGAGGATCTCGAAGCAATCCCGCCGGAGCAATGGTTCTCCTCCGCTGATGCTCAGGAAAAATGTTCCCGTATCAGCGAGCTGGCTGATCACATCCTTGATCTCGCCTGTCGTCATTTCGCCCTCGCCATTGTGATCCAGATAGCAATGGACGCAACGCTCATTGCAGCGCCATGTGATATCGAGGTGCGCGCTCAAAGGGATGCCTTGATCAGTAGCTTTTTGCGTCATTTCCGCAAGCAGACTCATGGGACCTCCTTACCGGGAGATCGGTTCTTCAGAGACAACTAAAACGCCATGGGCCGCCATCTCAGCTACAAAATCCTCAGCATCAGTTGCGGCTTGTTCGACGGGGACATCGAATTGCTCACACAGCTTTTCAACAATGATGCGTGAAAGCGGAGTGTTGCCGTCCGCTGCCTGCCAAATGACTGTACCAGTGGGATTCAACATAAAGATCGTCGAATCCGCCGTGGACATAATGATCACCTCGTCGCCGAGCACGCGCGCTGCAACGGTCTTACTCTTGGTCAAGTATTTTTCACTTTGCGGCATTTCTCACCCAATCAAGTCCCAGACACGTTCGTCGGGAAAAAACGAAAGCTGATAGACCGGCACAGCCGCGACAAAGTCGCAAGCTGATTCGAATACCTGACGCACCAGTTCTGCATCGTGTGCAAAAAAGAGGATGTTGCGCAGCAATCGCCGGGTGGCTTCAGCTGGTTCAACCTTCGTAATCCGGTTTTCCGGCGATTTTGCCAACAAATACACTGCGGCGATTGGTGCTGAAACGTTCTTCCCAGGTTCGCCCAACTCTCCTGCGAATGGTGTGCCGTAAGCCAGATACTGGTCGTTCAATCGTCTGACATAGGAAGCTTCATCGGTGAGCAAGGTTGCATCATGCGGCGCGAGCCGCGCAATTGTAGTCTTGCCTGCCTCGGATAGACCGGAAAAAAGAAAAGCCTTGCCGTTGCGCACCGCGCTCGAGGCGTGCAAAAGGAAACCGCCGGTCTTTGCCAGCAGCAGTGTATGCGTTATGCGAAGTACGGAGTCAATTGAATACGGATTTGGTGCCTGATGAATAAGCCCCTCGCGCGTCTCCGGACTCCAACGAGCACGGAAGTCGCCGCGTTCCAGGTGCCATTCGCCATCTTCAAGCCATACAGCTGCATCGTCGTCGGGGTTGAACGAGTCCGGTTCAACCAATTCGACGCGAAACTTGACGTCGGACTTCCCGCCGACCCTCATATATTCACCATAACGACCCCTAAGGAGGGTTAAGAACCCGGCATCATTTGTTTCGAGTGCAATGGGGATACCGCCAATTTCAATCACCACATCTTGATCACTTTTATCTCGGCCTGGGCCGTGGCTGGAGGGTTTCATTCGTAGCGTCATTCTATACTAAACCAACTGATTCTCAATGACTTTATCCGGTATACGGGGCCTTAAGTAACAGGAGGAAAACGGGGCCCGAAGAGCTGCGAAACACACTGCATCAGGCCAGAGTAGCGGGTCTTCGGCGCTTTCCACACGGGACGATCGCGACCACGCCGAATCTAGTCCTGGCGCGTTGCTTTTTTGAAGATTAATCCCCTGATTCTCCACCTTCAAACGGCTTGCGCCTGCTACCCGGGCTAGGTATCGTTGAGGTTTAGCCTGTGCAACGTTGGAAAGAGATTGATGGACGTATTAAAGCAGCTTTTTGAGCAGCACTTTCACCTACCGGCCGAACACGTTCGCCCCATCCAGGGTCAATTAGGCGGCTCAGGACGCCTCATTCTCCGGCTAAGCGGCGGGGGAATGACCTCTGTGGGCATTCTGTACGGCGTGCGTGAAGAGAATGTCGCCTTTCTTGAGTTTTCAAGGCATTTTCGCCGCCACGGACTGCCCGTGCCTGAGATCTATCAAGAGGAGTTGAGCCAGGGAGCCTACCTCGAAGAGGATCTGGGAGATACAACTCTGTTTGAGTATCTCAATCGCAATCGCGCCGGCGATGTCATCGCACCAGAGGCCGTCGAGGCCTATAGGAAAGTGGTGTCAGAGTTGCCGCGGTTCCAGATCGAGGCCGGTCGTGACCTGAATTACAAGGTATGCTATCCGCGCTCCAGTTTTGACCGGCAATCGATCACCTGGGATCTGAACTATTTCAAGTATTACTTTCTTCGCCTGGCTGGCATCTCCTTCAACGAGCAGGCACTGGAATATGATTTTGGTCGGCTTACCAAGTTTCTCCTCGGAGCCAACCACGATTACTTTCTTTATCGTGATTTCCAGTCGCGCAACGTTATGCTCCGCGACGGCCAGCCGTTCTTCCTCGACTACCAGGGAGGACGAAAGGGCGCCCTTCATTACGACATTGCGTCCTTGCTTTACGATGGCAAGGCTGATCTACCGCCAGGGATCCGCCAGGAATTGCTCGACTACTATATCGAAAGCCTCGGTGGTTTTATCGACATCGATCGCGACGCATTCATGGAGCACTATTATGGGTACGTTTACGTCCGCATCATGCAGGCTCTTGGCGCGTACGGCTTCAGGGGCTTTTATGAACGAAAGGCGCATTTTCTGCAAAGTGTGCCCTTTGCACTCAAGAACCTGCGTTGGCTTGCCGAAAACGTCAAACTGCCCATTGAGCTACCTGCACTGATGGATGCATTTCAAGCAATGGCGGGATCGGAAAAGCTTTTGGGCCTCGCTAATTCCGCCGATCCCCTGACAGTGAGGGTTTTTAGTTTCTCATTTCACGGAGAAAAGCCCGTCGATACCACAGGGAATGGCGGCGGCTTTGTCTTCGACGCCCGTAGTCTTCTCAATCCTGGCCGTGAAGAGCAATTCAAGCTTCTCACCGGCAAGGATACAGCAGTGATTGACTACCTGAATAGGCAGGGAGCTGTTCACCAGTTTCTGGCCAGTGTGCTGTCACTGGTGGAATCAAGTGTGAGCGCTTATCAGCGTCGCGGTTTCAATAGCCTCATGGTGTCGTTCGGCTGTACCGGTGGCCAGCACCGTTCGGTGTACCTGGCAGAGCAATTGGCAAAACATCTGCGTGATAACGATCGAGTGGATGTGATCGTCCGGCATCTCGAGCTGGAGAAGATGGGCAAATGAAGGCGATGATTCTGGCGGCTGGCCTGGGGACGCGTTTACGGCCGCTGACCAACGACCGCCCGAAGGCACTCGTCGAAATTGGCGGACACACCCTGCTGGAGATCGCTCTTGCTCGTTTGCGTATGTTTGGCGTACGCGAAGTGATCGTCAACGTGCATCACTTTGCCGACATGATTGTTGAATACTTGCATGCCAACGGCAATTTTGGCATGCGCATTGAGATTTCGCGCGAACTTGTACTGCTCGACACCGGCGGAGGCTTGAAGAATGCCTCCGACTTTTTTCTTGAATCTGCTGGCGGCCAGGACGAGCCGTTCATTCTGCACAACGTCGACATCGTGAGCACGATCGATATCGGGCGCATGGTGAGATTTCACGCTGCCCAAGGCGCTCTTGCAACAATCGCAGTCCAGAGCAGGCAGACCTCAAGGTACCTGCTTTTCGATGAGAACGACCAACTGTGCGGGCGCCGTTCCGATCATAATGGCAACTTGGAGATGGTTCGTCCTGCTCTCGAAGTGCAGGCACTCGCCTATGCGTGCGTTCAGGTCATCTCTCCACGGCTGTTTGCAAAGCTAGAAGAGAAAGGCGCATTTCCAATCTTCGACAGCTATCTGCGACTTGCGGGCAAAGGTGAAAAGTTTTCCGCCTTTCGTGCCGATGAATGC
>Ga0182030_10012258_pt1 | contig 17198 bp, 20 predicted proteins | sample 812S3MmetaG_FD_121299 | JGI IMG/M metagenome (GOLD analysis project Ga0182030, IMG submission 121299) | Permafrost microbial communities from Stordalen Mire, Sweden - 812S3M metaG (Illumina Assembly) | ecosystem: Environmental > Terrestrial > Soil > Wetlands > Permafrost | place: Sweden...
GCCGAAGGCCACGCGCTGCTTCCACCCACCCGGCAGGCTCCCGGTGATCTGGTCCTCTTTTCCTTCGAGCCCGGAAAAGGAAAGCACCCATCGAATCTTTTCTTCGCGGTCCTTATCGGGAACGCCATAGACACCCGAAAAGAAATCGAGGTTCTCGCGAATCGTCAGGTCTTCATACAAAGAGAATTTCTGTGACATATAACCGATGCGCTTGCGGACAGCTTCCGTTCTCAGGTTTCCACCGGTGCCACCTAACTCCATGGTTCCGCTTGTCAGTTCCAACAACCCACAGAGCATCCGGATGGTTGTTGTCTTGCCTGCTCCATTCGCGCCGAGGAGTCCGTAGACTTCCCCATTTCGGATATCGAGGCTCACGTTTTTCACGGCTGTGAATGATTTGAAAACCTTCACGAGATTCTTCGCACCGACCGCAACTTGCCCGCGCACGCTGCGGTGATCCTGTTTCGCCGGAAACTCGGCAGTGTCGGCCTTTTGACTTAATGCACGCAGCTTGGCAACAAATATGTTGTCAAGCGTCGGTTCGTCGACACGCATCTCGTCGACGGATAACCCCGCGCCCTTCAGCTTTTCGGAGACCCACTGCTGCTCCTTATCCGGATCGCGCACCAGCAGGTCGAGCCGGTCGCCGAATCGCTCAACGTCGATGATGTCTTTGTCGGACCCGGATACCCCGGAAAGCACCTCTTCCGCCTTTCTGAGGTCCGCCGTGCGAAGTTCGATCCGCTTCGCGCCCAGACTCGCGCATAACTCCGTTGGCGTGCCGATCTGAAGGATCTCGCCCAAATGCATAAACGCGATTCGATGGCACCGTTCAGCTTCATCCATATAAGGAGTAGCCACGAGGATCGTCAAACCCTCTGCCGTCAAGTGAGCTAGCGCGTCCCAGAACTCGCGACGGGAGACGGGATCGACTCCCGTGGTTGGCTCGTCGAGCAGCAACACTTTCGGTTGTGGAACCAGCGCGCAAACGAGCGCGAGCTTTTGCTTCATCCCGCCGCTCAATTGCCCAGCCAGACGGTCCGCGAATCGATCCATATCGAACATTTGAAGATATTGAAGACTGCGACTTGCGATCTCATCCGGCGGAATGAGGCGCAGATCGCCGCTATACCGAATGTTTTCCGCAACGGTCAGATCGGGATAAAGACTGAAGTCCTGCGTCAAATACCCGGTTTGAGATCGCATATCCCGCGCCGGGCGGCCGAGGATCTTCGCGCTGCCGGCGGTTGCTTCCATCACGCCTGCAAGAATCTGGAAGGTTGAAGTCTTTCCGGCTCCGTCTGGGCCAATCAGGCCAAACATTTCGCCGGGGCTCACTTCAAATGTGATTCCACGCACTGCCTCAAGCTTGCCATAGCGTTTCGACAGGGCGCGAAGATCAATGGCCGGCTGTTTGGCCACGTCCTGCCGATTCTGGACCGCCTGATCTGGCACCGCGCGATCTGGACTGGCGGTAATCATTTACGCTTTTCTTTCGGCCACTTGTCCCCCTGCACCAGGACTTCGCCATCGACAGGCATGCCAGGCTTGGCAAATCCGAATCCAGCAATCAATTGCAGCTTGAGTCCGACTACCTGCTTGACGCGGTCGTCACGGAAGTAAGTGTTTTCCGGCGTGAATGTCGCTTGTGGGTCAATCCTGGAGACGTAAGCGTAGATGGGTTTCTGCGAGCTCGAGTCGAGGTAGACACGCGCCGACTGTCCCACTTTTACTTTGCCGATTTGGCCTTCAGGCACAAAGCCGCGCAGATACACCTTACTCAGATCCAATAGCGTGATCACAGCGGTTCCTGCGACCACCACCTCACCCGGCTCCGCCGCACGCGTCACCACTGTCCCGGAGAATGGCGCCCTGATGGTCAGGTCTTTGCGGTTGTCTTCCGCTTCTGCAAGTTCGGCTTGAGCCTGCCGCGTCTGAGCCCTTGCACTCGCGACCTCAGCATCCTGCTGCGCGATTTGTCTTCGAGTCGCGGCAACCTGCGATTCGCGAATACCAGGGTTGGACAGACTTGCCTCTGCTGTCGTTAGTGCACCCTGTGATGCCTCAACGCGACGCTTCGACGCAGCCACGACCGCCGCTTGTTGATCGGCCGTCGTCGAGGCCTGCAATCCCTGCCGCTCCGACACAGCTCCTGATTTCGCAAGACGCGTATAGGCGTCCTTATCGAACGCGGCAATCTGATACGCCGCCTGTTGCTGAGCCAATTCCGATTGCGCCGTCGCCAGATCGGCCTGCGCTTGCCCCACATGTCCTTCGGTATCGAGCCGCGACTGGCCTACCTGCAATCGGCTTTGCTGCAACTGTTCCTCAAGGACGGCAATCTGCTCTTCAGCGGCCGCGGCCTTTGCATCTGCCTCCGAAAGAGCATCGCGAGCCTGATCCTCACGCGCCCGAACTTGGGCATCGTCGAGAGTGGCGATTGTATCTCCAGCATTGACGCTGTCGCCCTCGCGGACACGAACCTCAAGAATGCGTCCGGTTGTCTTGGAAGCAACTGCAGAGTCGTCGCCCTCAATTCGGCCGCTCACCACAACAATGCTGTCCGGTATACGTGGTGCAGCAAAGAAGAGTTTCCAAATAAGAATCCCCGCCCCTATCAGGACAATGCCCGAAACAACCATTACGATTCGGCGTCGCCGCGTCGCGGCCTGCCTCGTCTTTTCGTCGGCTGCTTGCTTAGCCTTTTCGTCTGTTGCTTTTTTTTCACTTTCCGCTGGGGCCGGTTTTGCACCGGGTGGGTCCGTCCGCTTTTTTTGTTCGGCCTGTTCTGGCGCGACCTCAAGTGCGGGTGTAGTCATTTACTTAACCTCCGCTTCCTGACCGGTGTGATCGTTCCATGCTTCGAGCGAAAGTCCTGGAGATACGAAAGTGAAAAGTCCGCGATGTGATCCGCTATGCGTTCCACCTGTTCGGGTGTCATCTTCAGTTCCGGCCAAATCTCTGACAACAGAGGACCGGGCAGGACGTAAGCAAAAACCTGTCCCACAACGCTGATTGCACAGAGCCGAGTCTTGCCATCGTTGGCAGGCAGCCCAATCATTCCTCCAATGAGTTCCTGGAGTCGTTTGAAGATCGGTCGAGCTACCTTATCGACAAGTTGTCGAAGCGCCGGAGTGGGCTGTGCCAGCTCGTGCGCCAGGAGTCGAGAATGCCAATCCGGTAAATCCTTTCCGTTAATGCTCCGAAGTCGAGCTCGAATAAGGGCCCTCAAGATGTCTTCCGGAGGCGTGTTTTGATCAAGTGTGTTTTGAACGGCTATGAGTTGGGCAGCACGCACCGATTGCTGCAGGACCTCGGTGTAGAGGCCCAATTTATCGCCGAAGTGATAATTGATCGCGGCAACATTCGCTCCCGCTCCTGCGCAGATTTCGCGAATTGTCGTAGTCCGATATCCCCGGTCGGCAAAAATTGGCCCAGCAACCTCCAGCAACTTCTCGCGTGTTGGGTCTGGGGTCGCCGGTTGACGTTGGCGCTTGGCTACTTTGATCCCGAACTGTGAGCGGTTGCTGTCCATGTTCAAACACAAGTTTGAAACAACAGCTTGCCCGATACTGTGTCCGATTGCTCAGCACGTCAGTTCGCCGGATCGGCCTGTTGATCTGTGAGTGCTTCGGGAATTGCGGTTTCAACGGCCTGCAGCCTCGGAATCAGGGCAATGGCCACCCGATAATTGCTATTCCCGCTGATCGTTCCTGGATGACGGAAGCGCTTACCATTGGCGGTCAATGGTTTAAAACAGGCCTGTTGACTCTTCCAGATGTTTAGATGGAGCTTAAAGGTGAACTGCATCACTTCGTGGGCGTGCCAAGCTGGATCATCCGGAGAGCAACCGGCCGGCACAGTTCATGGCGATGATGATGTGCTCATTGAGCGTCAATGCGGTTCAAGGCAATTTCAGGTAGCCTTTCGTATGTTGGCTGGAGCTTGACGGTCGATCTGATTCACAAACCGATATGGATGTTCTTGAAACCACATTAAATCCGGTAATTGTCGCGTAGTAAATCCACTAAAAAAGAAAAATCGGTCAGGCACCGATGAGTTTTGGCGCCCCCGTCGGTTTTACACAGTAGAGAGGCAAAATCGGGCAGGCCAAGGTCAGCCTAAAAAGGAGAACATCATGAATATCGCACAGAAAACAGTCTTGATTACCGGCGCCAATCGCGGCATCGGCCGTGCACTCGTCCAGGAAGCCCTCCGGCGCGGAGCAAAGAGGGTGTACGCAGGAACTCGCGGAACGCTCGACATCGCCGACGAGCGTGTAACGCCAGTAACGCTCGATGTCGCCAGCGCTGAGCAGATCCAACGGGCGGTCAACGAAGTGGACAGCCTCGACATCCTCATCAACAATGCCGGCATCGCTCTATACGACGACCTGAGCAAATCCGACGCCGTTGAGCAAAGTCTGGCAGTCAATTTCTTTGGACCGTTCAATGTGACGCGCGCGTTCCTGCCGCTGTTGAAGCGCTCCAAAGGGGCCATCGTCAACAACCTGTCGTTGATGGCGCTCGCTCCGTTGCCGCTTACGCCCAGCTATGCGATTTCGAAGGCCGCTGCGCTGAGCATGACGCAGTCCCTGAGGGCACTGCTGGCAAGAGAGGGCGTGACGGTCCATGGTGTGTTTCTTGGTCCCACAGACACCGACATGACCCGTGGCTTCGAGATCCCGAAAGCTTCGCCCGAGTCCGTCGCGCAGGGAATCTTCGATGGATTGGCCAATGGTGAAGAGGATATCTTTCCGGACCCCTTGTCGCAGTCAATTGCCGAAGGCTGGCGCACCGGCGTCGCCAAGGAGTTCGAGCGTCAGTACGCCGGTTTCGTGCCCCAAAGTGCCGCAGCTCTTTAGGTGCGCCGCGCACCATGCAATACTCGCAGTTAACAAAAAGAGAGGATGGAGGAACAAATTATGAAGAAGGATGGTTTCACAACTTCGTTTACGGTTGACCAGACTCCCAATGAGGTCTTCACCGCCATCAACAACGTTCGCGGATGGTGGTCTGGAGAAATTGACGGCGATGCCGACAGGCCTGGCGCCGAATTTACTTACCGCTACAAGGACATGCATAGGTCCACACAGCAAGTGACGGAATTCGTTCCCGGCAAGAAGGTTGTGTGGCATGTTACGGACGCCCAACTGACCTTTGCTAAGGACAAGACCGAGTGGATTGGGACTGATATTGTCTTCGAGATCGCCAGAAAGAACGGCAAGACCGAGCTCCGCTTTACGCATGTGGGGCTGGTCCCCGCATTCGAGTGCTACGGCGGTTGCTCAGGCGCCTGGGGCGCACTCGTGGAAGGCAACCTGCGCAATCTGATCACCACGGGCAAGAATCAGCCTGATGCGTTCGCGTAAAACAACAAAGAAGCTACTCACGCGTGCATGCGCCTGCATAAGGCAATCACTCAACCGAATCTTCAAAACCGAGGAGGAACCATGTCGAATCAAAGTTACAGCGCAACCATTTCGGTCAACCAGTCACCGAAGGAAGCCTTCGATGCCATCCGGAACATTAGCGGATGGTGGTCAGAAGAGATCGAAGGCAGCACCGCCAAAGTCGGCGACGAGTTCAAGTACCACTACAGGGATGCTCACTCATGCACAATGAAGCTCGTCGAACTGGTTCCCAACCATAGAATCGCCTGGCTGGTGACCGACAACTACTTCAACTTCATCGAGGATAAGACGGAGTGGAAGGGCACCAAGGTTGTCTTCGACATCGCGAAGAAGGGCGAGAAGACCGAGATCCACTTCACCCATGAGGGCCTCGTTCCCGAGTACGAGTGCTTCACAATCTGCTCCAACGCCTGGGGCTCGTACATCACCGGCAGTTTGAAAAAGCTGATCGCAACCGGCAAGGGCTCGCCCAACCCGAAGGAAAAGGCGAACTGAGAGAAGCCCCTCGACACCGATGGATTCGTGCCGCCAGGTCGCCAGAAAGTGAAAAAGAGAAAACGAGGAGGTCGTCATGAGGAAGTTAATCGCAGCAATGAAAGCGTCTCTGGATGGAAAGATTGAAAGGTCCGACGGTCCCGCGGACTGGGTCAGCGCCTGGTCCGATGACTACGGCCTCACCCCTCAAATCGAAGCGTGCGTGCTTGGAGGAGGCATGTACCCCCTCTACGAGAAATACTGGACTTCGATTCAAACGGAACCGGAGAAGCCGGCGTGGATTACGGGCACTCTGCCAACTCCCGCGGAACTCGAATGGGCGAGTTTCGCCAAACGCACCCCCCACTACGTGCTTTCGAGCACCATCGCGTCGGTCGCCTGGCCCAACACGAAGTTCATCCAAAGCCTCGACGATATCGTGGCCCTCAAGAACCAGCCCGGCAAAGACATCTACCTCGTCGGCGGCGCACGAACCACGGCGAACCTGATTGATGCCGGTCTCGTGGATGAGCTCAGGATGATCGTCTATCCGCTGATTGCCGGTGAGGGCAAGTCACTCTTTGCGTCGGCAACACGTCAACGCGGACTCGAGCTCAAGAGTGTTCAACAACTATCCGAGGGACGGGTCAACTTGGTCTATCAGATCCGCTGATACAGCAGGTTCGATCGCGCTCGATAATCTCAGGCAATGGGAGGCGGCGATGGTTTCGTTGAGTGGCAAGAAGATGGTCGTGATCGGCGGCAGCCGCGGCATAGGCTGCCGCATCGTCGAGGCGGGCATTCGCAACGGGGCGCAGGTTTTCGCGGTGGCTCGACAAGAAGCGTCGCTCCAGCAATTAGCACACGAGATCCCCGGAGTCGAAACTCTCGCGCTCGATGCAACGGACGAAAATGCGCCTTTGAAAGTATTCGACATCTTCACGCCCGACATCCTCATCCTCGGTGGCGGAGTCTTTCCGCCAGCCGCGCCGATCCACGAGCAAAGCTGGCAGCAGTTCTCCGCGAACTGGGGGAACGACGTCAAAATTGCATTCAACTTCTGCAAGGCTGCGCTTTCGCGTCCTCTCCCTGCAGGCGCTTCGGTCGTGCTCCTTTCAAGCGGTGCCGCTCTGGCTGGCTCGCCGCTCTCAGGTGGCTATGCCGGAGCCAAGCGCACCCAGATCTTCATTGCCAACTACAGCCAGAAAGAGTCAGATCGCCTCGGCCTCGGCTTGCGCTTCATGGCAATTGCGCCGCGCATCGTCCCTGACACCGATCTCGGGAAATATGCCATCACCGGTTACTCTCGCTATCTTGGGATCTCCGCGGATGAATTCGTTCGGGGGATGGCCGTACCGCCAACTGCACGCATCGTTGCAACCGCGGTCATCGAGTTGGTTCTCAATCCCGACCGCTCTCTTGGCGATGTGTTCATCGTCTCCGGCAAGGGCGTCGAAGCCGTGCCCCAATAAGAAAGCCCTTGAAATAAATCACCAAAGGTCTCATATTAATCGCAATGGCAACAGCGCAACCATCCCGTCAGGAGCAAGTCCCAGAGCATGCCAACCAGGAGCTTGCAAACCTTGCCTTCGAACGGCTCGCCGAACCGTTCCGCCGGGAAATCAAATTGCATTGCTACCGCATGCTGGGCTCCCTGCACGAAGCCGACGATCTCGTGCAGGAGACTTATCTGCGCGCCTGGCGCAGCTTCTCGAGCTTCGAGGCCGGCACCCCCGACGAACATGGATCGTTTCGCGCCTGGCTCTACCGCATCGCCACCAACGCTTGCCTCAATGCGATCGAGAGCCGCAAGCACCTGCAACGCATGCTGCCCGACCAACTGGGCCCTTCCACGGTGCACATGCCGGGTGGCCCTCCGCCAACCGACATTGCATGGCTTGAGCCTTACCCTGACTCAAATCTGGAAGGAATCGCCGAGGACGCGCCGAATCCCGAGGCGCGCTACACGTCGCGCGAGGCGGTGCAACTGGCTTTTGTCTCCGTCATTCAGGAACTGCCGCCGCGCCAGCGCGCCGCGCTCATGCTGTGCGATGTGCTCGGTTGGGCCGCCGCTGAAACCTCAGCCCTTCTTGGCGGCTCCACTGCCTCGATCAACAGCGCCTTGCAGCGCGCACGAGAGACTCTTGCCAAGCGCTATCCAGATGGTCGGCCACCGGTGGCGTCCCGGCCAGATGCCACGCAGCAAAAACTCCTCGGCCGTTATCTTCAGGCCTGGGAAGGCCACGATCTCGACGGCTTTGTGGGCCTCCTCAGAGAAAACGCGACCGCAGTCATGCCGCCGTGGCTGCAGTGGTATGCCGGCCGCGGGGCCATCCGGTCGTTCTTTGCCATGGCTTGGAAAACCTGTGGCGGCCTTCGCCTCGTACCGGCTGCTGCCAACGGGCAGCCTGCCTTCGCCGTCTATGAACGCTCGGCCTCCGACGGGCGTTGGAACGCGCACTCCATCCACGTGCTCACATTCGACCGCGACGAGATCACCGCGCTCACTCTGTTTTTGGAGCCGCGACTCTTTGAAGCATTTGGGCTTCCGCTCAGCCTTCCAAACGACGCCAGCGAAGGATTGCTTTCAGCACCGCGCCACTCCTAAGACGCGCCTCTCTGCTGTGCGGCGCGCATGGCTTGTTGTGTCTATCCTGATGCGAAAGTGAGGGGCCGCTTCTGTCACGGCGAGCAAAGCAATAAGATGAATGCAGCAGGCCAATGAGACTCACGACGTCATCGCAATTTCGCCGGGTCCGCGCCTTCGCGCAGCGATGGTTCTTGCCATTATCGCGGACGTCCTCCAGATTGTTGTTTTCCCTCTCTTTGTGGCGGGTGCCGGATCACCCGCTGACGACATACTCGACTTGGGAATGGGAGCTGTGCTGACTTACCTTCTCGGTTGGCACGGGGAGTTCCTGCCATCGTTTCTTGGCAAGCTGGTGCCCGGAGTTGATCTGGTTCCTCTTTGGACGTTGGCAGTTGGAAATGTCTGTCGGAAGTCGAAGCAAATTGCGGTCACCAGAGAAGGAATCAGCGAGGAGCGTCCGGTGCGGGAAGAACCGCGAAGTACGTAAACAGCACGCATTGCGCCAAGGCGAAGGGCTGTTGGGGGCCATGAGGCAGAGGCATGATTGCTTCCATGCCCATCAAACTCCGCAGGGAGTATGCACTACCGCCTTCATCGGCCTCAAGAAGGTCAATTCTGCAGAAGGGGAGTTCCATGGCGATGAAAGATCTGTCACTCTCGAAGGTCTATCAGTTGCTTGAACCGGGACCTGTGGTCCTGCTGACGACTGCCTCAAAGGGTCGGGCCAACATCATGACGATGTCCTGGCACATGATGGTCGAGTTCGAGCCTCCGCTAGTCGCCTGTGTTGTCAGCAACGCCAATTTCAGTTTTGCGGCACTACGGGAAACCAAACAATGCGTGATCGCCGTGCCGGCGCAAGAGTTGGCTCCCAAAGTCGTGGGGATCGGCAACTGCTCCGGCCAGGACGTGGACAAATTCAAGAAGTTTGGCCTGACCCCGGTTCCAGCCGAGCGCGTGGCGCCGCCCCTTGTGGCTGAGTGCTTCGCGAATCTCGAATGCAGGGTGGTCGAGACACGCCTTGCCAGCAAGTTCAACATCTTCATTCTTGAAGTGCTGAAGGCCTGGATCGACCCGGTGCAGAAGAATCCCAAGACCATCCACCATCGCGGATATGGAAGGTTTGCGATTGATGGGGAGATGATCAGGCTGAAGTCAAAGAAGGCGTAGGGGGACACTTCTGAGCAGGGTGTCCCTCTGCGGCACCATTCAAACGAATCGGACGGCCGCTAGTGCATCAAGAGGCAATGGAACCAGAGGGCAAGAGCATGAACAGCATTGAGACCCAGCAGCTTCACCTGACCGGCAGGTTTACGAGCGCAGTGGACTATGCGCGTCATCTCCACATTGAGCGGCGCAAGGGAACCGATATTCTTTACATGGCGCACCTTCTTGGGGTTGCATCCCTGGTGATGGGTGAGGCAGGGCACGCCGGATTTCCTATCACCGAAGAGATGGTGATCGCCGCCATTCTTCATGACGCAGCCGAAGATCACGGAGGGCTATTACGGCTCAAGGACATCGAGCACAATTTCGGCTCGAATGTGGCACGCATGGTTGAGGGACTGTCAGACAGTCTCGCCGAAGACCCTGGCAGCAAGCAATCCTGGCTGGAGCGCAAGCAAGCCTATATTTCAAGACTTCGCGGAGAATCGGCCGACGTCCAACTCATCTCAGCGGCCGATAAGCTCTACAACGCAAGAGCAATTCTTGAAGACTACCGACAGATCGGGCCACGCATTTGGGAGCGGTTCAAACGTGGCCGGCAAGAACAGCTATGGTATTTCGATGAACTCCTGGCAGTATACAAAGCGTCCGAAGCGAGCCGGATTGTGGACGAACTGGAGCGTGTCGTCAACGAACTGAAGGGGATATCGGCAGAGGAAGCAAATTGATGAGCGCCGCGTCAGTGTGGCAGCATTGAGCGCTGGCCAGAGACACTTCTGTAAACTCTCGCCCCATGGAGGTCTCTTTCTGAACTCATCCTCCCCAAGTGAACTCGATGGGAGTTTGTACGTCGGGGTGCAGGCTCTTGTGCACTGGGCAGGTATAGGCGGCTCGCTCCAGTTTTTCCTTGTTCTCGGGGCTGAGATCGTGGGGCACATGAATCTTGACTGTCAGGCTCTGGATCCTTCTCGGCGGTGCTATGGTCATCTCTTTTTCCACGGTTGCCGTGGCACCGGCGATGTCGAAGTTCAGCGTACGGGCCATGATGCCCATGACAGTGAGCATGCAAGTCCCAAGCGCGGTTGCGACCAGGTCCGTCGGGGAGAAACTCTCGCCGCGGCCCTGATTGTCCTTGGGAGCGTCAGTGCTGAGTTCGGTTCCTGAGGGGCCGTGGACTGCTTTGCAGTGCAAGTCTCCCTGATATTCGAATTGAATCGCGACCACTGTTATTCCTTTGAAAGAGCGGTTGGAAATAGGACAATGCAGCAAACATTGCTCAAATCGTCTCACTCTCATACTAGATGCGCGAGGTCACTTCAAACAAGGGAACATCACCGGAGTGATATCTGAATGAAATTCTTAAGTGATGGATTCCAATACTGCCGCGTCCACTTCAGATCGCACTTTACCTCACCTTTAGAATCTCAATTTGAGAATTGGCGCGCGCCAACTTTGGCTGATAGGTTCTGAGTAGACCGTGGCACGATCCCCTGAAACGCTCCGAGGACAATCCAAGCAAGTCGCTAAAGTCGACACTGTCCAGAACCTTACGTCCCGCAGAAAGTCTGCAGTATAGACTCCTCGGGACGGGCAGGGATCGCGTACCTCTCAAACCCCGGCCTCTCCTCGTATGGCCGCGAGACGGCGTCCAGCAACTCCTCGAATGGCTGGAAATCCTGCCTCCTGCTTGCCGCATCAAGCGCTGCTTCCACTAGGTGGTTGCGGGGGATGAATACTGGATTCACACTCCGCATCGCCGCAGCGCGCTCTTGCCCATCTGCCGGCTCTTCGTCGAGACGCTCGCGCCATTCAGCAGCCCAGCCGTCATACGCGCCGGGGTCGGCGTACAGTGTCCGCACTGCCGCGTCGCCATCCGGCGAGGCCGCGGCATCAGCGAGCCTTCGGAAGGTCAACGTGAAGTCAGCGCGGTTGGCGGCCATGCGCTGCAGCAGATCTTCGGCCAGAGCTTCATCCCCCTCGCGCTCCGTAAAGAGGCCAAGCTTTCGGCGCAGCCCAGCCTTGCGGGCCTGTTGGTACTGCGGCTCAAATGCGCTGAGTGCTTCGTTTGCCGCGGCCAGTGCGACCTCTTCGCTCCCGGCCTCCAGCGCCAGAACCGGAAGCAATGCCTCGGCCAGCCGAGCCAGATTCCAGAGCGCCGCACTGGGCTGGTTGCCGTAGGCATAGCGTCCGCCATGGTCAATGGAGCTGAAGACCGTGGCCGGATCGTATGCCTCCATAAAGGCACAAGGGCCGTAATCGATAGTTTCCCCAGAGATCGACGTGTTGTCAGTGTTCATCACGCCATGGATGAAACCGAGCAGCATCCATTGCGCAATCAGCTGCGCCTGCCGGGCGATCACGCCCTCCAGCAGCGCCAGGTACGGCTGCTTGGCATGTGCCGACTGGGGATAGTGCCGGGCAATCGCATAGTCGGCCAGCGTGCACACGCCTTCTGTGTCTTGCTGTGCGGCGAAGTACTGGAACGTGCCCACGCGCAGATGGCTCGCCGCTACCCGCGTCAGCACGGCTCCCGGCAAGACTGTTTCCCGCTGTACCCATTCGCCTGTGGTCACAGCAGCCAGCGCACGGGTGGTCGGCACGCCCAGCGCAGCCATGGCCTCGCTCACAATGTACTCACGCAACACCGGCCCGAGTGCGGCTCTGCCGTCGCCTCCGCGCGAGAAAAGGGTCCGGCCGGAGCCCTTGAGCTGGATGTCGTAGCGCACGCCGTCACGCCCCACCACCTCGCCCAGCAAGTTGGCGCGACCGTCGCCGAGTTGAGGCACGAAATGCCCGAACTGGTGCCCGGCATAGGCCAGCGCCACTGGCTCGGCCCCTTCGGCCACGCGGTTACCAGACAGAACTTCAACACCATGATCGCTTTTGAGCGCATCCGCATCCAGTCTCAGTTGCCGGGCCAACTGCTCATTGACCTTCACAAGCCGCGGCGCCGCAACCGGCGTTGGGTCCAATCGCGCGAAGAAGTGCTCCGGCAACCGTGCATATGTGTTGTCAAAGCCGAAGCGAATCTCATGGCAGCTTGAGAGGAAGGCGGGCTGCGCGGTGCCTTGGTGAATATCGAGTGAATCCATTGTCTATTGGATGTGTGCTTGCAGTTTTGGTCGCTTTCTCGTGGCGAGGCGCGAATGGCGCTTACAGCCGGGGCTTTTTCCAGTTGCGATGCCGACATCACGGTACTAATCTGTAGCGGACGAGCGCATTGGCGATTGGCGCAAACGAATCCCCTTTTTTCCATCTGCCTCTTCAAACTGCTCGGCGTTCGCCTCTACAAATTTCACGCTCATGAGACCTGCTCTTGCCATTTCCAAGATCGTGTAAGGTCCTCTGCTGACCACTCCAGGGACGTTGTGATCAATAGGTATACCTAACAATTGACCACAAAACGACACTATAAGCGATTGGATCGCCCTTCCCATTCATCCCACCGATGAAGTGCGTCTCTATCTCGAAGCATGGAAAGGACAGCAAGGCGCTGTCACGCAACTCCGGATAAACCTCGGTCACGACGCCTGTCGAGGTATCGGGGTTGAGACCGAACTCTACGCTGTCCAATCTCGGTCACGGTGCTTGTGGAGGCGTATCCAAACCCAGACACTTCTCGGCTCTTACTGAGGAGACAGAGCGAAACCTGATAGGGCGATTTGCGCATTGCTCCCATGTATGGGAATATGGCTGCTATGAAACCCTTCGAGGCAAGACAGAGCCAAATCAAGAGCACTACCCTTGGAATTATTATTACGCATGCGCTTGCGACGATCTCCAGGCGGACTAACAGCGCCGGCTCAAATCTTAAGATTGTGGGGATCATCTCACTTTGTTTCGCTTGCTTTACGACCGAGGTGCTCGCAAGCCCACCCGGTCCCAGCGGACCGAGCACGGTGGTGACCGGTCTAAGCTATCCACAATCGATTGCGGTCGACGGTAATGGCAACCTCTATATTGGGGATCAGGGCTGCATCAACTTCATCGGAACGCCGGGAGACTGCAACGTCTATAAAGAGACGCTCTCTGGTGGCACATTCACTCAAACCGTAATCGCCAGTTTCAGCGCTTCGAACGCTCCGCAAGGCATCGCCCTTGATAACAGCGGCAACGTGTTTATCACTGTTTTAGGAAACGGCGTGGTAGAGGCGACGCCGTCAGGAGGAGGTAAATATACTCAAAGGCCAATTGGCTGCGCGTTTGATGCGCCAGGGGGCGTTGCGGTAGATTACCAGGGCACTCTCTACGTTACGAATCGAAGCGGAAGCCGCATTAATAGCGAGAAACCGACGGACACATGTAGCACGATGGGCCTTGTGGCCAGTGGCCTATCCGCTCCTACCGGGCTGGCGATTGACGGTTCTTCTTCCGTTTATGTAATTCAATCGGGGGCGCCTGGAACAGTGTTGAAGGAAGTCGCGTCAGGCAATGGATACAGCGCAACTACAGTAGCTGGCGGCGGCACTTTCAACGGTGTTGCAGTTGACGCCAAGAAAAACGTATTTCTTACCGCCGGGGACGGAAGCGTCTATGAATATAGTCCACCGAACATCAATAGCGTTAACTATAGCTACTTCGCTTTGGCTATCGGCCTTACTGTTCCTACTGGTGTTGCGGCGGATACGAATGGAAACATATATGTTGTGAACACAGGCCAAAATCAGGTGATAAAGATTCCAGTTGCACCAACGAATGCACAACGTCGTCGCAAGGCGTTCGTGGTCCCTCCAGCCGCAGCCACGAAACACTAATCGATCTGCCCCGTGACGGTTCAAAGTCGACGCTTCAGCTGAGCGTTTCTACTTCTTGGGAGGAATAATCTCCCGGCACTGCCCGTTTACACATTTTGCAATCGCATCTTGATGCGTTGGCACCGATGAGTTTTAGGCGCAAACAGAACTTCATCATCAGACCCTACGGCGAGCGCGTCCATTTTGTGCAACTCGATGACCTCAGCCATGAGGAGCTCAAATCGCTCTCGGCTGTATCGTGTCTCATCCTTGCGACGAGCCCCGAATCGTGGGCCTGCGAGAACAACATCGCACAGTGCCTGGAGGGCAACATCGAACTGGAAGTCAGTTGGCGCAAACAAGCCGATGCGCTCATTGAGGACACGCAGCGTCCGGATCGGTCCCGAAAAACGCCCTAGGCTACTTCTTTGTTTTGGTGTGATATGGATCACACTCTGCTCGATCCCTTCTCTCTATTGCACCACCAATGGACCGCCTGAATGTTTTCCGGGTGATCGTCCCGCCATGCTCCGCCCATGCCGCGGGGATGGATATGATCGGGTACTATGTCGCCATAGTCGGTGAACCTCTCTTTGCAGAGAGTGCAGAGACCATTCTGCATGGCGATCTTCCGGTCGAGGAGCTTCCGCATCTCGCCATTCGAGCGGAGTTCCCGGTACCCCCTGGGATGATGTGGGTCTTCGATGCGCCGAACTCCCATCTGGCGCTGGCGTCTTTCTCTCGGGATTGCCTCTCTTCCACAGCAGAAACGGGAGCGGTGGATCGGGCAGAGCTGGTTACGGTGGAGTCTCATGGTGTTCTCCTGATTGGCCTGTGTGCAATGGTGAGATTGGGATTGGCAGGAAGCAGGATCGTCTGCTTCAGGAGCCGGTAAGCTCTGAGAAGCCCTTTTTCTCAGGGGCTAGTTGTCAGTTTTCAGGAGTCAGATGCCGAGCCCGGCAGCGGCGTTGCGGGTGAAGATCTCGCCGATGCGGATGTATCGGGCCAGCATCTCGGCCGATTTATGGCCGGTCTGGCGCATGATGTCGGGCTCGCTGACGCCGTTCATCGCCGCCTGGGTGACACATCCTGCGCGCAAGCTATGGCCTCCCAGTTGCTCCGGCTTCAAACTTGCGCGACTGGCGGCCCGCTTCACGATCCAGCCGACGCAGTCCTTGTGGAGCCCGCGGCGGGAGAGCTTGCCATGGCGGGTGACCCCGCGAAAGACAGCACCGGAGGTGATGCTCGATTCGGCCAACCAGCGGCGCAACACGCGGACCGGGCAGGTGGCATCGTCTTTCCCAAAGGGAATGCCGACCTTGCGGCCGGCGGCCTCCTGGTCGGTCTTCGAGCGGCAGAGATCAATGACCAGGCCGTCCTGGGTGAAGGAGAGGTGGGCCAGGTCGATCGCGGCAAGCTCCGAGCGGCGGAAGGCGCCGGCGAAGCCGACCAGTATCAGCGCCCGGTCGCGGAGGCCCAGAAGCGTCTCCGGGCAGGAACCAACGATGCGGCGAATGTCGCTGGTCAGCAGCGGAGCTTTACCCTCCTGGGCGGTGCCGATCGAGCGGCGAATGCCCTTGAGGGTCTCGCTCACGACGAAGTGGTGGCTCGACGCGGGTGAGGCTTCGAATCCTGCCGCCTGGTGAGCCTTGGTGATCGAGGTCAGCCGGCGGGTGATGGTGGCCGAGCGAAGCGATCCCGCGCGGTCGGCGATGTAGAGAGCGACGGTTGTGGGAGTCGCCGGCAGATGGGCCAGGTGGTGCTCTTGGCAGAACCGGGTGAAGTCTTCGAAGTCGGTGCGGTAAGCGCGGAGTGTGGCGGGGGATTTGGCGGCGTGAATGTAGGCTCGCGCCTTTTCGATCAGATCTTCGAGGTCGGGGGAGCGTGCGGCTAAGGAAAGCGTTGGGGTTTGCATGGGGAGAACTCCAATTGGAAAGAAGGAATGAGAAAAGATGGAGGCAAGCGCGGCCGTCCAACCTGGGGATAGGCGACAAGCGGCAGAGGCTCGGCTCGAGGTGAGGCTGTGGCCACCGAGGAATCTGGTCAAGGTTGAAGGGAGACAACTGGAGGAAATCGATCAGATGAAGCCGTTGGCTGGCTATGTACTCACCGGAACAGTTTGCTTACGGAATTCTGTCAGGCAATTGCAGGACAAAAGCGGCAAACTGCCTGACCGCTTTCCGTCAATCCAGCCGCGATCGTTTCGGCACACTTCTCGCACATCTGGTGAGGTTCGACCTCAGGAATCCTTCGACCAGACGGTCAGGGTTGGCTGATGCCGGATCGGGCTCGCGCTCTCGAAGCGATCGATCGTGAATTTGCGGACGACCCTGTAACCACCGAGTCCGTGCTCGTAGGTCGTATCAATCCAACACAAACGGGCTTTCCTTGCCCGGTATCTTTCTGTTCAAGCGCGATAGGGTTTGTACTGCCTGAACCCCGTCAAGCCTCTTGTCCACATACATGGCCTGTAGAAGTGGTTGATCGAACCCCGTCTGATATTTGTTTGCCACAAGCAGGATTTGATAATCGCTCGAGCCAAAGCGAATCGGCAGTTGCTTTTCGCTGATCGAGTTCCCCGTGACGGAATCGATGTTCATTCCCGGTTCGGTGTATTCGATTCCGGTATCGGGGTCCTTCACAGTCCCGCTGAAAGCAACGAGCGGGTGAATGTCTCCATATCCATGTTCTGCGAGGTAAGCTCATCCCTACGCTCGATGCCTTGCGCCGAAAGCGAAATACCGGCGCCTATGACGACTACGGGCTTGTGGCTCAGGGCGAGGCTGATCTCGCGGGCAAGCTAGCCGCCGAAATCCGCAAA
>Ga0182030_10012259_pt1 | contig 17197 bp, 19 predicted proteins | sample 812S3MmetaG_FD_121299 | JGI IMG/M metagenome (GOLD analysis project Ga0182030, IMG submission 121299) | Permafrost microbial communities from Stordalen Mire, Sweden - 812S3M metaG (Illumina Assembly) | ecosystem: Environmental > Terrestrial > Soil > Wetlands > Permafrost | place: Sweden...
CGAGAATAGCGCTATCTCAGTTCCCGAGAAAAACGCCGACAGCACCAGGAGTCCTCCCAGCGCGAGCAGTTCGAGAATCAACGTAATCGTGAGCATGAGCGCCGGCGCAAGTCTATGAAACTTGCGCCGCCTCCATACAGGGTTGATTAAACTTGCTATAGGGCAACCGCTGGGGCAACCTATAGCCTATGACCAATCTAAAACGCATTAAGACAGGGCTGTATCGTGACCGCCACACGCGGCAATACTATGCAATCGTCAAGCGGGGCGGCAAGCAAATCAAACGAGCGCTTGGCACCGACCGAGAGGACATCGTCGGCACAAAACTGGCGAAGTTTCTGGCTGACAACCCGAACACGCTGAAAGTAGTGGCGGCGAACCTCACTTGGAAGAATGTGCGCGAGGTTTGGGAGCGGCAGGAACTCAGCAAGCGCAAGGCAGGCAACAAAGACCGCAGCACGCAAAAGGATTACCTGAACCGCCTCGCCGCCATCGAAGCCCATTGGCCGGTCACCGATGACAATGGCAAGACGGTCCGCAAGCCGCTCGCCGAAACCCGCGTCCGTGACATCGGGGAAATGGATTGCAAGGATTGGTTGGCGGCTCGCCGCAAGCAGCTTGGCAAGTCGCGGCTGCGTGCGGAGATATTTTCCCTGAATTGGATTTTCGACAAGGCAATCGAAATGGGGTGCATTGCCCGCTCTCCTTCCAAGTGTCTCGGTTCGATCAAAGTGCCGTACAAGCAACCGCAGATTCCGTCCGACAGGGACTTCACAGAAACGGTTAGGTTACTACGCGAGGCACAGCGCCACAACGCCGCCGACTTTGAGGAGTTCATCGCGTATTGTGGTTGCCGTTTGGAAGAGGTCAGCCACATCCACGGTCGCGACATTGGGGCGAAACTGCTGACGATCCGTGAGGACGCAACTGGCTGGTCAACCAAAAATGACAATGACCGCACCGTCGAAATAAACGACAGCCTCGCCGACCTGTTTGTAAGAATCCAAAAGCGCCGCGGTGTACCATTCGCACCAGACGAACCGCTATTCCCAGTCCACAACCCGCGCTATGCGTGGGCGACCGCCTCTAGGATCGCGAAGGTATCGGTCAAGATTTCGGCGCGACCATTGCGGCGGTTCTTCGTGCGGCAGTGCATTCAAGCGGGAATCGATTTTCAAACTATTGCCGATTGGCTGGGACACGGCGACGGCGGGGTGTTGGTCGCACAGGTATATTCTTTCCTGTGTCGCGACCACGCGGCGCGGATGGCGAAGAAGTTCACCTTCTCCGCCGCCGCAGCTTAACGACCCGCCAGCCAAGCCTCGACGCTCTGGCGGGTGTAAAGGGCCGGGCGGGCGAAACCCTGGACGCGAACCAGCAGCCCGCGAAGCTCCAGCCGACGCACCGTCTTTTTGCTAATGGGATGCCCCGCCGCCTTCGCAATTTCTTGCGCCGTGAACGATCCCTCCTGATGGCCGTCGTGCCCTGCCAAAGCCTTGTGGACGATGGCTTCGATGCGGTCATAATCGAGAGCTCCGCCCACATCGTCGCGCAGCATATCCGCCTCGAACCTCTCGCGGAATTCGGCATCGGTGCGAGTGGTCATTCCAACGCCCCTGGCCGCCGGAGCGATCCGCTCACTCGGAGCCGCTCCAGAACCGCATCCATAGCGGGGTCATCTTCCGGCAGCAACATTGCGGCATCAATTTCCGCTTGATCCATAGCGGCCTCAATTTGCGCTTCTTGCGCCTCCAATTCTCGCAGTTCAACCTGGGTAATAGGCGAAATCGATTTCGTCGCTACTGCGTCAATCATTTCATCGCTTACTTTTATTCCCGCCTTGATCGCCGCCGCAGCCAAACAGACAACCCGCGCCATATGGGCCGCGCTTGATCCCTCCCGCATATCATTCACTTTTGCCGAAAGGGCCAGGACGGAATCCGCGTTCGATGGGGCAATTAACATATCCTTTGATCCTTTCTGTGCCGCTTTAGTTCCTCTCAATTTCCGCCGCGGCGGTCGCCGCGAAGGCCAGATCGTAAATCCGCTGAAACGACTCGGATGGTGGTGTGGGGTCAATTCCATTTTCGAGGCAAGCCTGCTCGACACCCTCCCCGAGGTGCGCGAAGTGGTGGGACGGCTCACCTGGCACCCACAGGGCCTTCGCAATGGCGATGGCGCGGCGGGCTATCTTGGCATCGTTGTTCATTGCCGCACCTCCTTCGTCGCGGCGGTTGCGTTTTCCGCCTCAGCTTCCGCCGCCAGTTCGTCATTGAAGTCGTGCAGCGCCCGCACGGATTCCCGCAGCGACTTCGCCGCTGGCACGGGCGCGGGCTTCTTCTTGGCGCGGCGTTCCTTGCGGGCCTTCTTATCCGCTTCCACCGCCAGCCTTCCCTGCTGGTTTTCCAGCACATTGACGAAGCCGCCAAAGTTCAAGGTCATCTCCAGCCACGCCTCGACCATCAGCAAGTCCTTGCACGATTCAATCTCTTCCTGCGTGGGCAGCCTTTCGTTTAGCGAGGCGAAGAACTTCCGCGCCTCGCGCACATCGTCCAACTTCAAGCGCCGGTCCTCCGCGGGCAATTCGACCGGCGGTTCCTCGGTGTGCCCGGGCTTATTGCCGCCGCTGGAAGACTTGGCGGGCTCGGGCAGAATCCCCAAGCCGCGATACACCCCGGTCACGCTGGCGCCGGGCAATTCAAGCTTCTGGATTTCCGCCTTGGCCGCTTCCAGCGACGCGGGCTTGCCAAGCCGCTTGTAGAGCGCCATATACCGATAGGCCGTCGGCTGGCTAATGCCGCGGGACTCGATGTGTTGCTTGAACCACCATCCCCAGCTGCCACGATTGATGCCAGCCCGCAAGGCGCACAAGTCACGACCGATGCCAACGGCCACTTCCAGAACCTCAGCCGCGGTCTGCTTCAGGCGATTGTGATTGGCCACGATCCGCTCTACTGTTGCAAGATCGTCCGCGACCTTATCGGCACCCGATTTTATCACCGTGATAATTTCGGGAATGACTAATTCGGACGGGTTGGATTCCGCTGCTGCCGCCGCGTCTGGCGCGGCCACTTTCTTTTTCTTCGTGGACATAAGTCCTCCGTAACTTTGGTTTTGGTTACGAGGACTCCGGTCTCTACCACCGCAGTGTCACACGCACTGGGTCGGAATTGCTACCTACCTCAATCGCTACACCTCTGTGCGACTGTGCATATCCTACCCGATCCTGCCTCCGTCGTCAAGAAGAATTAGGTAAGCCTAACAACATACCATTTGCAAAAAGATGTCAAGGCGCCGACCTGCGTCGCCGTGACTACCTGACGCTTCCTACCCCTGGGCCTGTCCGTTGCCTAGCCGTGACCGCGGTGCGAGGAAGCCCACGGGCATAGGGAAGGCGCTTTGCAAATTCGAAAGTATGACGCACAAGTTTTTGAGCGCCGACGCCGATCCAACAGCGCGCTGTCCACCTGCCCGCTCCTCACACCGGCGGACGCACAATACGGTGCAGACATACCTGCGGCTGCTGCGCGCCACCCTATCCATTATACGGACGCTCGCTGTCACGGGTGCACGCCCATTGCCGTCGGGCACGGATTGCCCGGCAGCTGCGGCGGCAAACAACGCGGGTGACGCTGCCTCGGCGAATTTCCAAGGAGTGCCGGTCCCGGCGACCGTAAAAACCGATGGCGTAAGCCAGAATAGGAGGCACCGAATTGCCTAGCTGGTGAATCCTCTGCGCATAGGTGCCCGCCAGCCGGAAGCCATCAGGAAAACCCTGTAAGCGCATAGCCTCGCGGACAGAAACTCCAAGATTCAAGTCGGGATGAAGCAAAAGACAGCAACTAGGCTGTCCCGCGGAAGCGCACATGGTATTCGACGGCTCATCCCAGTGTAGGCGATAGCTGTTCCAGTGGGAATCGTGTCCCGGAACCTCTGCACCGTCCCCGCCTGGAGGAATCAGATGCGCAATTGTCGCAAGTCCGGCGCGCGGCGCCACGCGCGGCAACCAAGCAGGCAATCCCGCGAAAGCCTGGCGAACGGTCGTCAAATGGTGATCCGCCACGGGAAAGGTCGGCACGATCCCACGGCGGGCAAGGTCGTCACGAGTGCCCCGGACAATTACGCGGCGGCGTTTTTGCGGAACCCCGTAAAGCGAGGCGTCCAGGATCTGCCACTTGGTGTTCTTGTAACCGGTGCGACGGAACCCCGCCAGCATCTCCTCGAAGGTCGGGCGCATCTTTCCAGCGATGAGTCCCGTCACATTCTCGCAAGAGAAGCAACGCGGGCGCGTCCCGTCCAGCAACCTTGCACCTTCGCGCCACAAATTATTCAATGGATTTTCCACCGCCCTATCTCCCGCAAGGCTGAAACCGTTGCAGGGCGGACTCATATCGAGGTAATCCAACTCGCCGCGCTTCAGCCCGGAAAGTCTCAAGGCATCCTTGACGGACAGGCCGCGGATGTCGCCGTGATGGATTTCAACCTCGGGAAAGTTGTCGTTTAGTACCTGGACGGCGAGGGCATCCTTCTCGACCGCCAGAAGCTCGCGGAAGCCAGCGGCGGCGGTTCCAAGCAAGGACCCACCACCGCCAGCAAAAAGAGAAACCGCCGTAAACGCATTGCGGCGCCGCGGGCGCATCGCATTGCGCCAAAGTTCGTCCAGGCGTTTCTCGTAGGTCATCATGCGGCAGCTTCAAAAGAATGTCCGCAATTCGGGCAGATGATGCCGCGGTGGTGCAACGCACCATTCGCAGGAACCGAGCGCACGGCAACCGGCGCGGCAGCGAGAACCGGCGCGGACGGACCTGGGCGGTGAATGCGCCCGACACCGCACCCCTCCTGCCAGAAGCCGAGAATGGTTGTATGAGCGCAGCCCATAATCTTCCCGAGCTTGCGCGCCGACCATTGCGGGTGGCGGTCGTGGAAGCGGCGGGCCACCTCCTTGCGTTCGGCACGGTTCAGCGGCAGCCCGTGGCGCAAATTTGCGGTATCCCCGGTGTCCTTTGCCTCAATCAAGCTGCCGATGCCGACGACGATGGCGCGGATCGTGGCGCGATGGGCTTGGGAGTGGGCGTAAAAGCGATGGAAGCCGTCGACCAGGTACAGTTTCTTGCCCACCTTGAATAGGCTGACGGGAGGCAGCTCATCAAGGACCTCCACATATTGGTCGATCAGAGACAGGTCGCGTTCCTTGCGGGGGGAGAGGGATTCATCCACTTCTATCTCGGTTAGCGGGAGGGAGAGGATCAAATCTTTGCTTTTCACCAGACAGCTTACCACGGATCCAGAATTTGTCAAGTGCAAGCCGTTATGGCACAAACACTTAGCACTCCTTGGAATTTCGTTAAAAACAGGCCTGTTTTGAATGATTTGCAACTGCCATTGCTTGGAAATGGCCCAAAAGCGCGAATTCGCCACAAAAGTTCGCCTCGGCAAACGCCTGCCGCCCAGCAAACGCCTGCCTCATGGGCGCGGCGCGTTCCCCCGATATTATGCGTCCCGCCCGCAGGAGGACTGGAGGTCACCGCTGTATAATGTAAGCGGAAGCGGAAAATCGTGAACAGAGCGCATATTTCTGACGCAGCCGTCGCCGTGCAGGGCCAACCCAGTGCCTCGCGCGCACGGTTTCTCCCGCTTCCACCGGCGGCGGCTGCCTTTCCCCAGCCTGTTGACACTCTCCCATGTGCCCCCGTCACCCCGGACACGGCCTTCAGTGAGTTCCGCCGGTTCTGCGAGCTGGCGTACTACCCCCGTCAGCGGATTTACTTCTTTGTCGCGTGGCCTGATAGGCGCCCCCAAGGCCAGCGCGAGGGCCCCGATCCTGATCGCGTCGGTCTTCCACCTCGTCTCCATGGCAAGAAGCTTTGGTACATCCGCGATGGCATCCGCCAGGAGATAAATGTGTTCCCTGGGATCAGCACCCGCATCGGAAGCCGGATGTTCCGCCATACCTTTAACAAGCTGCAGGGGTTCAACCGCCTCGGCTACGAGGTGTTCTGCTGTCCTTCGACCCTGACCAATAACTGGCGGGCTGGCTTTTCGGTCTACGAGAGCCGGTGGGTCATTGTAGAGTCCGATTCTCAATCCCTCCAGGAGCAGATGGCCTGGGTGGCGCGCCATCCCGAGATCACCTTCGCGGTCTTTACGGGAGGCAAGTCGATCCACTGCTGGATCCTCATCCGCGAGGTGTCCAACCCGCAATACATCTCGTATTGGAAAGACATTCTCCGGGCCCGCTCAGCTGGGTACAAATGTGACCACTTCGGTTACAAGGTGGCAGCTGCCAAGGTTGGCGCATGGGCGGCAGCTGATGGGGTGTCGTATGACCCAGCGGTGTTGTGCGACCCCAGCCGGATGGTTCGGGTGCCAGGGTTCCGCCACCGCAAGGGTGGCATGGCAAGGCTGATCAAACCCACCATGCTACTCGATGTGGGGACAAAGGATAACCGGCTCCTGTCCTTGCCCCCTCCTCTGCCAGATTCAGCCTCCTTGGAGACTCCAGCGAATGCTCAAGCGATACCACTCGTTACTCCTCAAGCCAAGGGACAGAAGCCAATGGTCGGTCACGGACAATGGCTGAAGGATCTCCAGCAATGTGAACTCCTGGCAAGGCACGGAATACCGGCACGGCATCATCGCCGCGTCCTTCATCACTCGTTGTTCACCGTTAGTCGGATGAGAGGTTGGAGCGAGGAGGAGATGGTTCAGCAGTGGAAGGCTGTGGTCTCCATCAGGCCAGAGAACATTGGTTGCACGGCAGCTGAGGCGGTGGAAGACCTCGCCCGTCACTGGAGGTCCGCCCAGGTGCAACGGCAGTCACCGCGGTTCGTGTTGCCGCGGCTGCAGGATCTGCCGAGGATCGTGGCGGATCATCGCCAGCAGGAATTGCAGGATACTTTGAAGCGCCTGGGGTGTCCTGATCCGTACAGCGCGAGGCGGATCATCTGCGAAGTGCTGTGGCCCATGGCGGTGGGCAACCCGAGGGTTTGTCAGCAGGGCGGCGCCGCCATCGAGGCGGCCCGAATGGAAGCCGTGAGTCGCAGGCACAACCCCACGATTGCCCGCCGTTGGCTGGACGAGATGGGCATATTGAGGGTCATCAGCCGGTCCTACCAGGTGGGTCGGTTCTTCATGCGCTACCGTGTGTCGGTCCACCAGCTGATCTGGTTGCTGGGCTATCAGGTCGCCGACCTGCAATGGCAATGGCAGGCCGATGTGCGGGTTCCTCCAGCTGACCGCAAAGTGGCCCTGACGAAGGAGGCGGAGGTGGCCTTCGAGGACAGCGACGCGGAGTTTTTCGCGCCGGCACCAGGTCCGGAATCCGCGCCCGCGCCGCAGCTGGACGCAAGCTTCCTCTATTGATCACTGTCACCGACGACTTGGTGCGTTCGATGGTAGTCGCATCGCATTGAATGCCGAGATTCTAACCATCCAGCGCCGCCGGATACGAAACCCGCCATCGCTTATCGAAGCGAGGATTCTCCATGTAGTGCTCCAGATAGAAATCAAACTTCGTCCCGTGTTGCATGAAAAGCTCGCAAGCTGCATCGCCATATCCAGCTCTGTCGACATAAAACCCAGCCGCCTGATGATACGGGTAAATATAATTCATTTGACCCAACATTTGAGCCAATGATTGAACATTGCTCTTGCCTTTGCCCCGCTTGAAAGCTCCCAGCACTGAACTCGCCCCACCACTGTAGGCGGGACGGACAACAAGGTCTAACAAGGTGCGTTCAAGATTGCTGATTTGAAGCAGCTGTCCCCCTTCACTCCTAAAAGGTCCAACACCTAATCGTCCGGTATGCTTCCCGTTGAGAACCAAGATTCTGTTCCGCCCATAAGAATAAAGTGCATTGGATTTTCGCTGTGGACGAGAAAATGCCGCATCAATCCCATCCTGCGTCAATTTGCCTCCCTGCGGTTTGGGACTCTGCTCGATGTTCACAATGATCGGACCCTTACTATTCTTAATGAGGCCATGTAAGACAGCTGCTGTTCGGTGACTGAGGAAGGATTGCGGTGCAAATGACAACGCTACCTCATGAGGCGTGGTCCCCGGCAGAGTGTATCTGATAATTGATGACCTACTCGGACATTTGCATCGGACTTCACTAACCAATTCCGCCTCGACTAATGATCTCAGCATCTTCGAGACGGGTGTGCTTTTTGCAAAGCCTAGCTTCGTTGGCTGGCTTTCCAAGAATTTGACTATTTCAACGGACGAAAATACTTTCTTACCGTAAGCATCCAGAAGCTCGACGATGGTTTGCCTGTGTGGAGGATTCATAATCGATTTATGACAAATGACAGTTCCAGTCGTTAAAGCGGCCACAGTATATATACTGTGGCCGCTTTGGCGTCTTTTGCCCCTTTTATTCTGTGTGGACGGGTTGGATAGGTCCTAGTATATATACTAGGACCTGTCCGGTGTGAAGCTGTAACGGATTCTGAGACCAGGGCACATTGAAAGATCAGCACACTTTTTGCCGCGTTTATGAATTGCATTTTATATGATTCTTATGATAAGGTACTTGCAAATCTGAAGATCAGCACAAAGATCAGCACGAATTCGACCTTGAAAAGATCAGTCTGAATTGCATTGATATTATACGGCCGTATCCTCAAAATATTGGATGACAACATATTGCAAGTTTGAAGATCAGCACAAACATCAGCAAATATGCCAAAAGTGATTTCCATGTACAACGGGCCGGAAGCCATGGAGCCCCTGCTTCCACAAGAGAATAATAGCAGGCTTGCAGAGTTGTCGAGGGACATCTGGGTAAATGCGGGGGAGCTCTCAGGGCAGCTTTCCGCCGCACGGACGAAGCAGGGTGTAGCCAACCTCGTTCGAAACATGAACAGTTACTATTCGAATCTCATCGAAGGTCACAAGACTTTCCCTCGGGACATTGAGAAGGCGCTCGCTCACGATTTCTCCGGAAACGCAAAAGAACGGAACAACCAAGCTCTTCATATCGCACATATACAAGTCGATGAGCTTCTGCGTTCTCAAATGGGGGGCAATACGGATCCGTTTTCGAAGGATTTCTTATGTTGGATTCACAGAGAATTTTACACACGCCTACCTGACGAATTCCGGTGGAGCGAAACCGCATCCGGTAAGAAATATCCTGTCGTGCCTGGTGAAATACGAGATTACAATGTTGATGTATACAGGCATACTCCACCCGATCACGAGGTTTTGAATAAATTCCTCACTCGCTTCCAAGAGTTTTATGCGAAAAGGAGCTTGGTAGCTACAGAAGGTTTAATTGTGACGGCGGCTGCGCATCATCGTTTGGCTTGGATACATCCATTTGGTGACGGCAATGGGAGGGTTGCTCGATTATTTTCGCATGCTTTGTTGATTCGCAACAAGGTCGATGCAGACGGCCTGTGGACGATCTCCCGAGGGCTGGCCCGCAATCGCCAAAAGTATTATGCAACATTGGGGAATGCGGATCGTAAGCGAGACAATGACTACGACGGCCGAGGAAATCTTTCACAGAACGGTCTTTTTGAGTTTTGCGAGTTCTTTCTTCAAACAGCTCTCGATCAAATCGTGTTCATGAAGGAAATATTGCAGTTGAATAAGCTTGAGGACCGCATTTGTGAATATGCCCACCGAAGCAAGGTGTTTGACAGACACGAAGAAGAAGGCTCGCGGCTGCTGGTTGCGGTTCTGAGGGAAGGCGAAGTCTCAAGAGGAAGGGCAACCGAGATTACGGGAAAATCGGAATCATTTAATCGGAAAATTTTTCGACAGGCGTTCGCCGCAAAACTCTTGGAATCCGATACTCCCAAAGGGGCACTTCATCTCGGGTTTCCAAAGGAGGTCTGGGACTGGTATTTTCCTAAATTGTTTCTCGACCTGCGGGTTTGATTCCACAAGTCGTGTTGAAACTGTGCGTAGGTAAAGAATCCGGATCACCGGACGGAGAAAATCAGATCGTCACTAATTGCCCTCTTGTGGTGTCAACGCCTCGGCCCATTGAATGCGTCAAGCGCTCCCGCCCCACCAGTTTGCCGACGGCATCGACCGGCTGTCGGCGATTGACACGGTTACATCCTAGGGAATAAAAGAGGGTCGGTATGCGCGCCGACTGTCCTTTCTGCAAACTCCCTCCCGAGCGCATCTGGATGGCGACGAAGCACGCATTGGCATTCAATGACAACTTCCCAATCTCCAAGGGACACACGCTAGTCATCCCCATCCGCCATATCGCGAGCATTTACGACCTATCCGAAGAAGAGCAAACCAATCTCTGGGCGCTGGTGGGCAGGGTTCGTCAGACCCTTGTGGCGAAACTGCATCCAGACGGCTTCAACATCGGCCTCAACGATGGTGCCGCCGCGGGGCAGACAATTGACCACGCGCACATTCATGTCATTCCTCGTCGCGAGGGCGATGTGCCGGATCCTCGTGGTGGCATCCGCTGGATCCTTCCCGAAAAAGCGCCCTACTGGGACAAGAAGCCGTGAACACGCCCTCGGCAGAGGACCAGGTCAGGTTCCTTTCCAACCTGCAGCGGCTTCTGGCCGAGGGACAGTTCGTGGCCAGTTACAAGTACGCCCTGCTGCTGGCACTCGCGGACATTGCCGTCGAGCAGGGAGACGATACTGATGCGGCGCTGAAAATCCCGACCGCCCTGATCGCGGAGAAGTTCATCCATTATTACTGGCGACAGACGGTGCCATACATCCCGCGCAAGTCCAGCGGAGCTGCGGCGCGGATTCTTCGCCAGAACACGGGCCGGCAGGCCGAGGTCGTGCGTCGCCTGGAGGAAATACGGGCGCGCGTCGGGCAATCCCTTGTCACCGTCCAGCAGGATCATCGCCGGTGGAAGAGCCTTGTCCGCAGCATCGAGCGCATCGTCACTGTCATGCCACTGTGGAAGCTGCAGACGGTGGGCGGCCACTCGCTGGAGTTCCTGTACGGAAGATCCGACGAGCACGGTTTCATCAATCTGAAAGCAGGCGTCGCGTATTGCCTGCGGAAATTCTACGACCTGATCACCGACCTGGTCCGGGGGGCCTGGGTGCGCTACATCCGCCGCGTCAACGCCGATGTGCTTGAGACTAATGTCGACCTGCAGGAGTTTCTCTTCGGCAGCGAGCGGGCGAACCTGGGCATTGTCCAGCCGATTCTGCAGGACATACAGATGGGGAAGTGTTTCTATTGCGACGGCGGCATCAATCGGGGCGCGGCACATGTCGACCATTTCATCCCCTGGTCGCGCTACCCGGTCGACCTCGGACACAACTTCGTGCTGGCGCACGGCTCCTGCAACTCCTCCAAGGGTGACCGGCTCGCAGCTGTCGATCACCTGCACGCCTGGGTGGAGCGCAACAGCCGATACGGATTGCAGCTGGATACGGAGTTCAAGCGCCGTGATCTGGTGGCCGATCTGGATTCGACCCAGCAGATCGCTCGATGGGCCTACTCCCAGACATACCAGGCCAACGGGCTGACCTGGGTGCGCGGCGATTCGCTTGTGCCGTTGCCTGACAAATGGGAGGCGATACTGGGCAAGGATGTCACGGTCGTGTAGACATTACCCGACCCATTGCGCAGGATGTAGCGAGACACGATTTTGGCCTTGGCCATCTGCGAATTGTATGGCCAGATGGCCATATGAAAATTACGCTCCCGTTTTCCCGTTGGCAGTCCACCACAACAAGCTTCGGCAACCGACCTGCTGACCACCGTTCACAGAATGTGGTGATCTTTGTCTGGTGTCAGGGCGAACTTTCTTTCGTCCGATAGGGAACTTTTCCTAACCGTCGTTGTCAGACACCCAAATGACCAATCATCCGAAGCGTAGACCGCCGTTTGTTCTGCAGAAACGGCGTACTGCGTGACACTCCCGTGGGCCCAGTCTAAGTCCGTCACTGAAAAAAGGGCCATTGCCTACTACCGACATTCGGCGCAGGACCGCCAAGAGAACAGCATCGAGATTCAGCAGGAACAAGTCCGTAAGTTCGCCGCAGAACACTCCATCGAAATGATCCGCGAGTTCGCGGATCGGGGAAAGACCGGGTTGTGCGTGGAAGGCAGGGATGCCTTCAATGAAATGCTGCATGACTATGTGGAGGGCGACAAAGAGAAGTTCGATTATGTCCTTGTCCTGGATGTTTCCCGTTGGGGTCGGTTCCAGGAGACAGACCTTTCGGCCTACTACACAGGACTGTGCCTCACCCGAGGCAAGCAGGTCATCTTTACTACAATCGGCTTTCCAAAACCCGACGACCTTCTGCACGGTCTGCATTTGAGCATCGAACGCTACCGAGCTGCCTCGTATAGTCGCGAACTCTCCGGGAAAGTTTGGAAGGGATGCGCCAAAATCGCCTCCACCGGATACTGGGCGGGAGGCAGTCCTCCGTATGCAATGCAACGCCTTCTTCTCGATGAGGCACGGAATCCCGTCCGAATGCTGAAGGACGGGGAGCATAAGGCGATACACAATCAACGGGTCACCTTGGCACCGGGCGACGACGATCAAGTCTCGGTTGTCAGGACAATTTTTGACCGCTTTGCCACACAAGGAGTGGACCCCGGAGAGATTGCGGACCGACTCAACTTCGAGGGGATCCCCTCTCCCGGCGGAAGCAAATGGTCGAAGGGCTCGGTCATGTGGATTCTCCAGGATGAGGTCTACGCGGGGGCAATGGTGTGGAACCGCACTTCCCAGAAAATGAAATCCCGAAGCCGCCGCAATCCTCCCGGCGAGTGGGTCAGGGCTGAAGGCGCATTTGAGCCGATTGTCCCCAATGAGGTGTTTCAGCGCGTCCAGGTGATTATCCGCACAAAAGAGGAAGAAAGGACCAGGCGGCGCTCCAGGGAGGACATGCTCGCCAAACTGTTACTGCTCTATGAGCAGTATGGCACCGTGAGCAATAAACTCATCCGCGGCAACCCAGACATGCTACCACCGTCGACCTACGCAAATCGCTTCACATCGCTTGATCGGGCCTATCAGTCGCTCTTCAAGGAACTCATCGACAGCAAGAAGCTGGAGATCGTGACGATGCTGAAGGATGAAGACATCATCTTCGAACATTGTGACGACTTCCTCGTGATCGACAATTACTTCAGCCTCACGATCCAGCCTACGGTGCCGATACCCCACGGTTACGACGCCTACTGGTTGTTCCATCCCGACCAACGAAGGGATGTCGACCTGACGATTGGCGTGCCGCTCTCCAGCCCGGAGAGGTGCGACATCCTGGGTTACCTGGCGTTCCCGAGAATGTTGTTCCGCAACAAGGTGCGGATTGCCACCAACCGGTGCAGTGAGCCAAGCCTGTGGGCACATCCGCTGATAACGCTGATTCAACAATTGCGGTCATAGGAGGAGCCATACCATGACAGTCTGCAGTACCAACATCGTTCCGATGGCGGAACGCAAATACAAACTCGTTCCAGTCGACCAGATTAAGGTGCTGAACTCGCGCAACCGCGACAAGACGCAGTTCGAGGACAATATCCGCAGCATCGGATCAGTCGGATTGCTCAAGCCAATCGTGGTGAACGAAAGATACCTCTCGACCGAGGGCTGTTATCAACTCGTCTGTGGCGAGGGTCGCTTCACCGCATTCAAGCACCTCAAGCGTGATGTGATTCCGGCAGAGGTCATCAATTGCGACAAAAAAACAGCGCTGCTTTTCTCACTTGTGGAGAATATTGCGCGGGTTCCACCGAACACGATGTGGTTTGCCAGGGAACTCAAACGGATGAAAGATTGCGGACTCTCCATCCAGAAAATATCCGAGATCGCCGGTAAGTGCGAATCCTACATCGGCGATTATATCCGCCTAGTGGAATTGGGCGAAGATCGGTTGATCAAGGGTGTCGAGGCGGGATTGTTCCCAATTTCCTTTGCGGCCATCGTGGCGAAGGCATCCAACGAGACCATACAAAATGTGCTGATGGATGCGTTCGATTCCGGGCTTATCAATACCGCCAACGCCGGAAGGATCCGCAGCCTGATTGAAACTCGCATGACCTACGGCAAGCAACCGCAGCAATTCAAGAAAGTCGGCGACGCTGCGCCATACAGCCTCAAAGAATTGAAGAGTGACATTTCCCGGACCACCGAGGAGAAGCAAGGGTTTGTGCGTGAGGCGACCGTAAAGGAAAACCGTCTGTTGGCACTACTTGACGGACTAAACACCCTGTTGCGAGATGAAGCGCTTGTGTCAATCCTCACGAAAGAAGGCGTGGCAGAGCAACCGCAGCTTTCCGGGGCATACTCTGATATAGGTCAAATCTAGGAGGAGCGAATGACTGCAGAATTGGAAATTGATGGCCGCGACATCGAGTTGAAACAACTCAAGCCGCTGCATACGCGAGACATAAATCTTAACACGAATACGGGGTTCCGGAAAATTGTTGCCAGCATCAAGTCGATTGGCTTGATCGAACCACTGGCGGTGTACCGGGAAAACGGCGATGATTCGTATGTGATCCTGGATGGATACTTGAGGTACATGGCCTGTCAGCAGCTTGGAGTGCAGAGCGTGCCGTGCCTCATCTACAAGGATAATCAGGCTTACAGTTTCAACAAGAATGTGAACCGGCTGTCGGCCTATCAGGAGATCCGGATGCTACGCAAATCTTTGGAGACCATTGACGAACCGACCATTGCCCAGACATTTGGAGTCAAATCCATCCGCCACCGGTTGGCCCCCAGACTGGCGCGCAATTTACACCCCGAGGTTGTGAAGACATTTGAGGGTGATGTCATCGGCAGGATGTGTGCGCTGGAGTTGTCCTCCGTCCTGCCAGAGCGCCAATTGGAGATTCTGTGCGAAATGAAAAAGATAGGCGATTACTCCCCCGCCTTCTGTCGCTCCCTCATTATCCAGACACCTATGGCGAAAAGGACGAAGAAGAAGCGACAGCGTCGCGCCTGGGCCGAGGACGAGGAACGGAAGAAGGATATGGTGTCTCGACTGGAGCATGCAGAGAAACAGCATGACTTTTACTCGACTCTTTACCGGCAGTATTCCGCGGATCTTCTTCGAATGACTTTCTACATCCGGAAACTCGTCACGAATCCAAGGATCGAGACACACCTGAAATCTCACCATCCGGAGATTCTGGCCAGGTTCAATGAAATAACCACTGACTCATCCACATGAGTATTGGCTCCGCCTCATCCGGTCACCGCGCACGGAATGCGTCTGGCGCTCCCGCTCCCACCAACTCGCCGACGGCGGCTGGATAGGCTCGACTTGCCTTTGCCGCAATGCTAGTATTTCCCTGCTACAGAGCGGGTGAGGCAAGAGCAGCGTCAGGTATGAACAAACCGATCTATGGCGGGTTGCCGACGGGGAAAATACTCCGGCTGATCATCATATTGATCCTGATAGTTGAGGCGGGTCGATGGTTCAATGCCGACGCACAGACGGAGACGAATGTTCACTCGTTTCTCGGTCCCCCCGCCGACGGGGCCGATCCGGAAGGCGGGCTCGTACAGGGGAGCGACGGCAATTTCTACGGCACGGCCTACCAAGGGGGGACGAGCACTAATTGCCCTTTCGGATGCGGCACCGTGTTTCGGATTAGCCCCGGCGGCAGCTACACGAATCTACATTCCTTTGCCGGCCCTCCCATCGATGGGGCGAATCCATACGGCGGGCTGGTGCAGGGCAACGACGGCAATTTCTACGGCACGACGAAGTTCGGAGGGACCTCCAATAGCGGTACGGTGTTTCGGATTAGTGCGGTGGGGCAGTTGACGAACCTGTGGATGTTCACCGGCGGAAGCGACGGGGGAATACCGTTTTACGCGCCAGTGCAGGGGAGCGATGGGAATTTTTATGGAACAGCCTCCATCGGTGGAACGAACGGCGTGGGTGCGGTGTTTAGGATCAGTCCGAGCGGCAGTTACACGAATCTTTACTCCTTTGGTCTGTACCCCGATGGATTCTTGCCAGAAGGCGGGCTCGTACAGGGAGCGACGGCAATTTTTACGGCACAACCTACCTAGGTGGGACGAACACCAATTGTTTGGAAGGGTGCGGCACGGTGTTTCGGATCAGTCCCAGCGGCAGCTACACGAGTCTTTACTCCTTCGCTGGCCCGCCCAACGATGGAAACAGTCCGGCCGGGCTCGTGCAGGGCAGCGATGGCAATCTCTACGGAACAACCGCTTTCGGCAACACGAATGGTGACGGCGCCGTGTTTCGGATAAGTCCGAACGGCACCTACACGAATCTACATTTCTTTACCGGCTCCCCAAACGATGGGAGGAATTCGTATGCGGGCCTCGTGCAAGCCAGCGACGGCAATCTCTACGGGACGACCTTTTACGGCGGTACAAGCACCAATTGCGGCTCCGGGTGCGGTACGGTGTTTCGGATCAGCCTCACTGGGAGCTACACGAGCCTCTACTCCTTTTTTGCGGCCCTCCCCAACGATGGAATAGCACCAATCGATGGGCTGGTGCAGGGCAGTGATGGCAATATCTACGGGACAACACGGAACGGCGGGACGAGCCACATAGGCACCGTGTTCAAACTGACTTTCCCTCTAAACCCTCCGCCCTATCCGATCAATCAGATTACCGGAGTCCAGTTGTCCAGTACCAACATCGTCTTCTCCATCCCGTCCATTGCCTACGAGACCTACCAATTGCAGTTCAGCAGTTCGGTGCACCCCACCAACTGGGTCAATGTCCCTGGCGCATCGGTGACCAACAGTATCGGGGCTATGCTCACGCTGACAAACTTCGGTGGAGCATCCCAACCGCAGGGGTTCTATCGGTTCGACATTACGCCTTGAGGAGCCTGTGCATCACCGCCCACGGAATGCGCCATCCGCACCAGTTCCCACCGGTTCATCGACCACAATGATTGACCTTTCTGATCGCTGGCAGTTTACCATTCGCCTCTCTTGTGTTATTCATCCCCTCACAAGGAGGTAGTCAGCCGTGCAACTTCGTTCGCAGTGGAGCCGTGCCGTTTTTCGTCCGCCGATCTTCTGGCCGTTGGTCGCCATCGAACTGATGCTCTTTGCCACCGCTGTGCATTCCGTGGCGGCGCGCGTCGGTCACCCGCGCTGCGCAACGGCCCTGGAGGACATTCCTGCAGCGTTCCTCGCACCGGCCACGGAGGTGACTGCCAGTGACCAAACCAACCCAGTCGCCGGCGCGACATCATCGGAGTCAGCGACCAATGACCCTGA
>Ga0182030_10012260_pt1 | contig 17195 bp, 17 predicted proteins | sample 812S3MmetaG_FD_121299 | JGI IMG/M metagenome (GOLD analysis project Ga0182030, IMG submission 121299) | Permafrost microbial communities from Stordalen Mire, Sweden - 812S3M metaG (Illumina Assembly) | ecosystem: Environmental > Terrestrial > Soil > Wetlands > Permafrost | place: Sweden...
GACGCAGAAACGTATATTATTATTCCGGTTTTTAATGAAGCCAAAGTAGTGGCGGATGTGGTAAAAAAAGTACAAAAATATTTTGATAACGTCATTTGCGTCAATGATGGCAGCAGCGATAAGTCGGGTGAATGTATTACAAAAACGGGCGGCACTCTCGTTGAACACGCTATTAATCTCGGTGCCGGTGCGGCTACGCAAACCGGTGTCGATTATGCCCTGCAGTTTCCGGAAGCCAAATATTTTGTGACGTTTGATGCTGATGGCCAGCACGATATCAAAGACGCGGTGAAAATGCTGAAGTATCTCAAGCAAAATGACTTGGATATCGTTCTTGGATCACGCTTTATTGGCAAAGTTTATAATATTAGCCGCGCCAAGCGAGTATTTTTAAACTTGGGCGCATATGTATCCAATAAGACCAGTAAGGTAAAGTTGACGGATCCGCATATTGGCCTTCGAGCATTCAATAGGAATTTTGCGGAAAATCTAAAGTTAACACTGCCTGATTTTTCGCATGCCTCAGAGGTGTTATACCGGATTTCGGAGGGGAAGTATAAGTACGCCGAAGTCCCAGTTACGGTTACTTATAGTGACTATTCGAAAGCCAAGGGCCAGCCGATGTTAAACGTTATTAATATAACTATCGATCTTCTCTTCCATAGGATTTCTCAAAAGTGAACTTTATTCAACTCATACTAATTTTAGGTTTCTTAATATTTCTGTTTCGGGTTTTAGCTAATCCGGGCAGCCACCAACTCCGTGCCTGGACTAAAATCGTAGTAATTTTGTTCGTTTTGGCCGCCATTCTAGCCATATTGTTCCCGGATACCACCAATACTATCGCAAACTGGATGGGCGTAAAGCGGGGTGCTGACCTGTTACTTTACCTTTTGACCTTAGCATTTATTTTTGCAATCTTTTATGGCTACATCCAAAGCAAAAGACTTCAAAAACGGATAGTTTCGTTGGCTAGAAAAATCGCCATCATAGAAGCGAATCAAAAAAATAAACTTCCAAGAAACAAGTGAAAGAATTTATACTCAGCCGGCTAGATGCACATAAAATACTAATCCGCTATGTGATAGCGGGCGGCACTGCTTTTTGTGTAGAATACGGCACCTTTTACGTGCTTTATTACGGTTTTCATTGGCGCCTAATTATTGCTAACGGTTCAAGTTTTTTACTCGGTCTATTAGTTAGCTTTATGATGCAAAGGTTTTGGACTTTCGCTTCAAAAGATAAGTCGTATTCCAAGCATATGAAACACCAGGCGATTTTATATTTTCTGCTGTCGGCGTTCAACTTAGGCGTATCGACACTTATTATTGAGACCCTGGTTCATGCCAGCTTGCGGCCGTTTATCGCTAAGTTTGGCACGCAGTTAATAATAGCGGTTTGGAATTTTTTTATCCTAAAGAGAATTATATTTACACAAACAGTTTAGTTATACATAATGGGGGTTTGATTATCGGATTATGAGTAAAGAAAAGAAGTTACAATCAGTTGAATACTTTGAAAACGTCCGTGGTATACCTATAGCTATACCAAGTAGTTTGCAGACCCTTAAAAGCAGGCTTTGCCTGCCGGTGTTGTCGCTTGTTTCGCGGGACAAGGCACTTGATCTGGGGCTGACTCCGATTGACGACGAAAGAGTGGTAATGGCGTTGAAGCATGTTAAAGGACGGGCACTTGATATTGGTTGCGGAGCGAATAATTTTATACGAAGCTATGGCAATGGCCAGGGAGTAGACGTTTTCCCCTGGAAGGGTTGCGACAAAGTTATCAAAGATGCCGCTAAGCTGCCATATAAACCCGGCGAATTTGAAACCATTACTTATTTGGCTTGCCTAAATCATATCCCTAACAGGCAAGAGTCCGTTAATGCCGCTTATAAGCTGCTTAATAAGGACGGCAGAGTGCTTGTAACAATGATTACGCCGCGCTGGGGAAAGTTTATCCATTGGATTCGTTTTCGGAATGACCCCGACCATAAGGATCGGCACATTGATCATAACCACGAGCTGTTGGGAATGAGTGCCGCCCAGGTTACTACTATTTTAAGAAAAGCCGGTTTTAAAACAATCACCCGTAAAAGATTTGTTTTTGGTTTAAATAATCTATTTGTCGCCGAAAAGTAAGTATTCTAGTTAACTTGAGAATTCCGCGATCTATCATTTTTCCACTAGGCTGGTAAGATATTGCCCGTAGCCGCTATTTTTAAGATTCTCGGCCAGTTTTAGCAACTGGGCCCTATCGATAAAATTTTGATTTAATGCTATTTCCTCGATGCAGCCGATTTTAATACCGGTCCTTTTTTCAATGACACGAATGTACTCGCCGGCGTCATTCATTGACTCAAACGTGCCAGTATCCAGCCAGGCCGAACCGCGGTCGATTTTCCTGACCTGAAGCTTGCCACTTTTCAAATACGCTTCGTTTACCGAAGTTATCTCAAGTTCGCCACGATTACTTGGTTTGGTCGATTTAGCGATTGCAATAACGCTATTGTCGTAAAAATAGAGACCGGTGACCGCGTAATCCGACTTTGGTCTAGCGGGCTTTTCTTCAATTGAAACGGCCTGAAAATTGGCATTAAACTCAACCACGCCATAGCGACTAGGTTCGGAAACGCGGTACGCGAAAATAATGGCGCCGTCCGGATCGGTGCAATTAGTTAAACTTTTCCCGAGTTCCTCTCCGTAAAATATATTATCGCCTAAAATGAGCGCAACTTTATCTTTGCCGATAAATTTTTCTCCGATGATAAAAGCTTCGGCCAAACCGTTAGGCGAGGGCTGGGGGGCGTACTGTAGGTTGATGCCGATATCGCTGCCATCGCCTAGTAACCTGCGAAATTGAAATTGGTCTTCGGGCGTCGTAATAATTAAAATGTCCCGGATACCTGCTAGCATGAGAGTTCCCAATGGGTAATAAATCATCGGCTTGTCGTAAATCGGCATCAATTGTTTTGATATCCCTTTGGTAATCGGATATAAGCGCGTGCCTGTTCCGCCGGCTAAAATTATACCTTTCACAATTTAATCTCTCCCATTTAATGGTTTACCTGCTTGTACATTGCTTCAGTTCGTGATTTTTGCGGTTCCCACCAGTCCTTATTACTAACATACCAATCAATCGTAGCCTTTAAGCCATCACGCATATCCGTATATTTTGGCGCCCATCCTAGTTCGGACCGGATTTTACTTGAGTTAATCGCATAGCGTAAATCGTGACCCGGTCGGTCCTTGACTGTTACATACCAGTCGGTATCTTTGCCCATTAACTCCAATATTAATTGAAAAATCTCTTTATTGGATTTTTCGCCGTCTGCCCCGATCATATAAGTCTCGCCAATTTTGCCTTTCTCGATAATCGCTAGTATCGCGGCATTGTGATCGTCGACATGGATCCAATCGCGGATATTGGCACCGCTGCCATAGAGTTTGGGTTTGCGGCCCTCCAGGATTTCCGTGATATTGCGCGGAATCATTTTTTCAACGTGCTGGTACGGTCCGTAGTTATTCGAGCAGTTACTTAGGGTAGCCTTAATACCGTAGCTACGTATCCAAGCTCGCACCAAATGGTCCGAGCCGGCTTTTGTGGCAGAGTAGGGGCTGGATGGGTTGTTGGGGCTGGTTTCGTCAAACTTTGGATCGCTTAACTGTAAATCACCAAAAACTTCATCGGTAGATATATGGTGCAGGCGTTTGTCGTGTTTCTTTACCGCTTCAAGCAGCCGGTAGGTGCCGACTAAATTGGTTTCAATAAACGGCCAAGGCTCACGGATCGAATTGTCGACATGCGATTCGGCCGCAAAATTAACTACTATATCGGAATTGGCGACAGCGGTATTAATGGCTTTGCTGTCGCAAATATTGCCTTTAATAAATTTATAGTTTTTATTGTCCAGCTTATCCAAGTTATGTATGTTGCCGGCGTAAGTCAGGCAATCAAACACCACTATTTCCCAATCCGGCCGGTGCTTACGGATGTAATAGGCAAAGTTTGATCCGATAAATCCAGCGCCTCCGGTAACCAGTATTCGCATGCTTTTAAGTATAGCAACTTAATAGTTAGCGGATTTGTTTCTTTTCTACAACTGTGTTTAAAAATGCTCTGATTTTCTTTACAAAACTTTCAGCCGAAAAACTTTCGGCGGATGCAGACACTTCGTTATTGTTAAATTTGGCGGCCCTAAAACTTTTCAACGCATCCGCCAGGCTTGATTCTGTTTGCGGACTGAATAATAAGCCATTGTTCTCATGCACATAATCTAATACACCGCCCTCACCGAACCCGATTACCGGTGTTCCGGCCGCCAGGGCTTCAACCGCAACTATCCCGAAATCATCAGCGCTAGGGAGTATAAAGGCTTCGGCGGACTGAAACTGCTTTGGCATTTCGGTGTTACTCACATTAGTCAGGAATTCAATGCTTGGTCCAGCTAACTTAAGTAACCTAGCATGATCGGGCCCGTTGCCGATTACTTTTAATCCTACGCCAAGTTTACTGCAGGCAGAAACGGCTAGATCGATGCGTTTATACGGCGTTTGCCGGCCGGCAGTTATAAAGCCGTGTCTGGCGAATTGGGCTTTAGGTTTAAACAACTGGATATTGACGGGCGGGTGGATTACTACAGAGTCGCGGTTATAGTATTTTTGTATATTGGACTGGGAGTAGCGAGAGTTAGTGATTATGTAATCCGGTTTTTGGGCCGCCTGGTAATCCCATTTTTTCATGGGTTTTACCAGCAGCTTCAGTCCCCACCTGGCTAACCAGTTAAAGGCACCGAATCCCGGATGCTTGAGATATTCCTCATATCTTATCCAGTAATAATGAGTGGGCGAATGGATATAGCTGACATGAATAGTATTCGGGCCGCATTTAACAGCTTTGGCCTCGGCGCCGGTGGAAGATAGAACCAAGTCGTAGGCGCTTAAGTCCAAGCGGCTGAAGCTAAAAGCTCTTAGTACCGGTAAAAATTTTTTTAAGCCGGATGGCAATTTCTGCAACCAGGTGGTCCTAACATCAGCTTGTCCAAACCAATCAATCTTATCCGGATTATACTGCGAGGTGTAAATTGGCGCTGCCGGAAACAGTTTATGAAATTCCATTACTACTTGTTCGGCGCCGCCAATGCCCGTTAGCCAATCACATACAATGGCAACCTTTAGATTGGGCAACTCACTTCTCATACGGCCTTTTTAAATATCACCCTGAGGGTTTTAAGTAAAATCGTAAGGTCTAGCCAAAAACTCCAGTTTTGGACGTAAAAAATATCCAATTGCCGGCGTTCCTCAAAACTTATTTTATTGCGGCCCGATACCTGCGCTAAGCCCGTTAACCCCGACCTGACGCTTAAAATCGCGTAACGTTTGCCGTATTCTTTTAGATCCTCCGGGATCAGCGCCCGCGGTCCCACCAGGCTAATATCGCCCTTGACGACATTAATCAGCTGCGGCAATTCATCAAGACTGGCAGCACGCAACAAGTGTCCGAGCTTGGTGATTCTCGGGTCGTCAGGCAGGTAATTACCGTTGTCTGTAAATTCTTTGAATAAATCCATTCGCCCCATCTTCTTAAATCCTGCCTCGGGGATCATGCTGCTGTACTCCCGTTTCATGGTCCTGAATTTCAGAGCGTTAAATTTATGATCAAAGCGGGTTAAGCGAGTTTGCTTAAAATAGATTGGGCCGCGCCCCCCGAACAATACGATCAAAAAGGCGATTACAAGCATGAAGGGTAGTGCGATGATTAACAGAATTGTCCCGACAAATAAGTCGAATGCCCGCTTAACAACGCGTCCCCAGCCGAATAGTTGGGTTTGGTGCACCGTGATAACCGGGACAGCTGATCGGAACAGCTCAACTTCGAGATTGCCTGAGAATAATTCGCTGTTGCCGGGGGTAAATCGATAGCTAACGTGATTAGTTTGGGAAAACTCGAGGATTTCCTTATTTTTGTCTTCATTGGCGTAGAGTTCAGTTTGAACAATGCTGTTGATCGCACCGGTGCCCAAGCTTTCAATGCTGTCGCGGAAGGTTCGAAATATTGGTACGTCGGCAACACCTTCATGTTTGTGGGCTGCCGGGCCAACGATGCCGATAACCCTGTAGCCGGACGTCCGGTAGTCATGGAGTTCGCTTAGCAAGTCGTGGGTTATTTCCGTATTACCAACCAGCAAGACATTGGTAACGCCGTAATTATACGAAAATAGCATTCGCCTAATGGAGCGGGCTAAGTTTCTGAAAATTACCAAAATAACAAAAGCTAGTATTAGGCCGTAAAGGGCGACTAGGTGGGCGGGAAAGATCGCCTTATTAAAGGCGTAGCTGTAGCCGATAATAAATAATATGCCGAATAACGATCCGATTGCCAACCGGCCTACTTCCGCATAACGTTTTTCATAAATACTGTTGTTATATAGCCCGATTAACGCAAAAAAGATTATCCAAAACGGCAATAAAACCAAAAAAGCGGTGATATATGTGACGGCGTGGATATGGACGGCAATCCGGTAATGGTCAAGGCTAACCCTTAGGATATAGGCGGTGCCGAATGCTAGAAGCAAAGACAAAAAATCACCAATCACCAAAAAGCAGTTATAAAAAAGCGAGGCGTTACTTTTCATAGACTATACTAGATTGTAGCATTCATGAATCGTTCTATAACTACCCGTTTGGTTAAACTTGTCTCCCTAGCACTACTTCTGATTCTGGTTATTATGCCGTTTCATGAATTTTTAACTACCTGGGCAGCTAGCAACTTCGGCCACCTGGATGTCTGGCGAATCTGGAAAGAAATTGTTATTGCCCTGTGCCTACCTGTCGTTTTTTACCTGATTTGGATTAATCCAAAACTTAATAAGTGGTTAAAAACCGATTGGCTGTTTTGGCTGATCATTGCCTATGTAATTTTAAGCCTTGGCCTTGGCTTTTGGTCGTATAAAACCGGCCGGGTCAATAAAAATGCTTTGGCAGACGGCCTAATCACCGACTTAAGGTTCCCGGTATTTTTTGGAGCGGCTTTAGTCGTTGCCAGTTATTCGGATTTCATTAAAAAACACTGGCAGCCGATTGTCTTAATCCCGGCAGCTCTCGTGGTTATATTTGGGTTAGCCCAGTTGATTCTGTCGCTTAATTTTTTAAGCCACTTCGGCTACGGCGCCAACACTATACCGGCTTATTCTCTCGTAAACCTGAACTTGCATTACCGGCGTATCCAATCGACCCTGCGCGGCGCCAATCCGCTCGGCGTTTACTTGATTCTAATTATCCCGGCATTATTTATTAGGTTAAAAGATAAATTTTACTACCGGTTGATCATGATCATACTGGCGGCTCTAGCCATGTTCTTTACCTACTCCAGAAGCGCTTATCTGGGGCTGATCGTAACACTAATCAGCTTATATTATCTGTTGTGGCTAACCGACAAATGGCGCCGCAAATTCCTGGTTGGCTGTGCGGTATTGGCGGCACTTGCGGTAATAGCGGTAGTTGGTTTGAGATATAACCAGGTAGCCGATAACATATTTTTCCATACCAGCAATAATTCAAAATCGGCCCAGAGTTCCAACGCCCAGCACGTCAGTGCTTTTGAGACTGGCTTGAAGCAAGTTTATCACCAGCCATTGGGAGCCGGTCCTGGTACGGCTGGCCCGGCATCGGTGCATAATAATCATCCCGCCAGGATTGCAGAAAATTATTACATCCAAATCGCCCAGGAACTTGGCGTTGCCGGGCTGGTGATATTTTTAGCGATCAACTTTTTAGTTGCAAAAAGACTGTTGGCCAATCGGGCCGACCCGTTAGCCGCTTTGCTCCTGGCTAGTTTTATCGGGATCTCGCTTGCCAATTTGATCGAGCATGCTTGGGCGGACGATACTATCAGCCTTATCTGGTGGGGATTGGCCGGCGTCGCCCTGGCACCTGCTATAATTAAGCGTGAGCGTAAACCTGCGTAGTTTTGTTATGAAAAAGCCAACTGTGCCCCGTAAATCTAAGTCGAAACTTAGTCTCCAAAAACAAGTAATTAAATACTTGGTTAGCGGCGGCGTTTACTTTTGGACCGGTTATTTGGCGTTTTTCGCATTCGACAAGGGCCTGCGCTGGTCGCTTTTTTACGCCAAAATATTCGCCGATATTGTCGGCTGGATCTTCAACTACCTATTGCAGCGCTACTGGGTATTTAACAATCCGAGCCTAGCTAAATTACGTACTACAGTAACCAGCCGTTACATAATAATTACGGCCGTGGATTTCTTAATTGACTACGTTATCGTCCGGGAGCTTAAGGTTATGGGACTGACGCCGTATCTGGGCCAATTTATATCAGCCGGCTTCTTTACGGTGTGGAATTATTTCTGGTACCGGTTTTGGGTTTTCCCGGATAAATATGAAAGGAAATCGAGGACAGCATGAACACGGTAATTCAGCCGACTAAAAAACAAAAAGAGTTAATGAGTTTTATCGAAGCATTCATTGATACGCACGGTTACAGCCCCAGCTACCGGGAAATTATGACGGGACTGAATTATAACTCGGTGGCGACCGTAGCGCTACATGTCAACAGTTTAATTGCGCGCGGGCATTTGAAAAAACGCGACCACTCGGCCCGGTCGCTGGAAATAGTTCAAGCCAGCTTGAAGTCATCAACCCTTAAAAGCAATCAAATTCGGCCGGAAGAAGAAAAGTGGCTAGTCAACAAAGTCGAGTATTTTTTTGAAAGGCTGGAGAGCAGTGCGGTTATCGAACAGGCTCTATTGGATGAACTTTATGTTTTAATCGGTGCCCTAAAGGTACTAGGGCTAAACGGAGCCGCCCAAAGCTTTATACCCAGGCTTTCGCAGTTAAAACAGAAAACAGCCGCCAATAACTAAATCTAACCTGTTGCAAGGAGCGTATAATGACTTACATTAAGTGCTTATGTTATGAATAAGAAGTACCGCTTCGATCATAAAAATTACCGGCATAGCAAACACAGTATCATGCTGATACTCATGAGCTCGATATTGGTAATGGCTGTTGTAGCCGGAATTGTTTTCCTCTTGGTTAATAACAAAACTGCAAAAACGAAAACCAACGTAACCGGTCCGACTAAGATAGTAGGACAAGCTGTTGCTCCCAATACGCCCAAAACCACTACGGTTAATGAGCCGGATTATACGTTTCAATTGCCCCTCGATTGGCACAGCGTTAGTTCTATCGGCGCCGTCATTAATACCGACACTTCATACAGTAATGATTGGGAATCAGGCGGATACGTTGGCTCGCAAATTTACTTCAGTGTTTACGTGGACCATATACCTACCAACTATCCCTTGAATGCGATTTTGCCGGTAACGGCCAACGGTGACCAGATCCTGTACGGTGAACAATCCAGTAATTGCTACTCCTTCACGTCCGGCAGCAGCGCCGTACCGGCGGAAGCAACGTGGGAAGGCGTTAATTTTCTTTGCGATTTACCGGATAGCGGCGACAATCAGGTCGGTACCGGAGCAGCCGGCAATGCGCCAAACACCGTTACCTTAACCGGCCCGATAATGGGTAAGCATAATTATTTCTTTTTGTATATTGACAGAAGCGCCGATCCTAACTACACGACTTTCGATGATATCCTGACCAGTTTCCGTGCCAAGTAAGCGTTTAACAACTGTCTAAAACAACTTATAAATCAAGCAAGTTCTAGCCGTGGTAATTTTTTGTGCTATAGTACTTAAATTAACAATTAAGATTGCTGGAATCCGGTGCGAATCCGGAACTGTGCCGCAACGGTAACTTGAAACAAGTGTTTTTTTCGAGAAGTCCGATACAGCATGAAGCCCTTAAAAAGCGGGCGGTCTCGAGCAAGAATCTTTGATACAAAGTTATATCATCCTCCTTGTCTCGGCGACAGAGAGGATTTTTTTATGAGCCGAGTAGCTCAAGTCTTTAAAACAAAACTAGTACTGCCGATTATTGCAGTTCTTATTATAGCCGGCGGGGTAGGCGTCGGAATTTACGTACACGACCATAGCGGAGACGTACAGACGGTCACTAATGCCCAACACCAACTAACCCAAATTAGCTATAACGGCAAAAGCGGCGTGAATGCCTATGTGTTGCTTAAAAAGTATGCGACGGTGCAGGCTAAACACTATTCTTTTGGTTATTTTGTTTCTTCCATTAATGGCGTAACTGGCAATGGCCCGAAATACTGGACCCTATATATTAACGGTAAAGAATCCAACGTCGGCGCCAGCTCGTATATCACAAAAAACAGCGACAAATTAACATGGAAGTTGCAGTAAAAGCCATGAAAGAAAAGCATTTAGTTACACTTATTGCCCTTAGTTTAATTGCGGTTGGAGTTATGATGCGCCTTTTGCCCCATCCGGCCAACTTTGCGCCTATCGCTGCGATTGCGATCTTCGGCGGCGCCGTCTTGCCTAAAAAAGCTGCGGTATGGGTTCCGCTGGGGGCAATGATGGTTTCTGATGCGTTCATTGGCTTTTATAGCCTAATGCCATTAATCTGGGCTTGTTACCTGATAATTGCCTTGGCTAGCAGCCACTGGCTACGTCCGGCTACTTTGGCTAAGGGCGTTCTGGTAACCGTGTCGTCATCGGTGTTTTTTTACGCAGTAACTAATTTTGGCGTCTGGCTGACAAGCGGTATGTACGCACATAACTGGGCGGGAATAGTGAGCTGCTATACCCTGGCGTTACCGTTTTTCCGTAATACTTTTCTGAGCGATGCATTTTATACGGCCCTACTGTTTGGCGTCTACGCCTTGGCAACACGCAAGCTTCGAACCCCGATTAAAGCAAAACCCGTATTAAATTTTCGCCGTGTGCAGTTATAAAGCTATACTTATGCTTTGCGCCCGCTGAAGTCTAGTAATAAAATAGATAAGAGGGCTTATTAAAAAAGTGGCGAGTACTTGCCCGGTAAATATACAACAAAGAAGGGCGATTTTAGCGTTGGCTAAACAAATATGAGCAAGATTGGAATCTATATTGGCGCGTTTGACCCTGTGCATACCGGGCACTTAGAGTTTGCCAACGAGGCGGTTGCCCAAAACAAACTGGACCATTTGTACTTCTTGGTGGAGCCAAAACCCAAGTACAATCAAGGCGTAAAGGCCTATAACCATAGGGTTAATATGGTGATGCTGGGAGTAGATAATGATTCAAAACTAGGTACTATTATTCTAAAAACCAAAGCCGGGATAGATGAATACTTACCGATTATTCAAAACCGCTTCAAAAGCGAAGAAATTTATTTAGTAGTTCCCCAGGAGTCGCTGACGAATTTTATAAAATGGCCGTATCTAATCAGCAATGGGGCTACCAAGTTGAATGTCGCTATCGGAATTAGCCATGGCAACGCCGTTGATGTTATCGCCAAGCTTGAATTACTGTCGCAAACCTCTGGCGTCAAGTTTACGTACTCGTTCTTCAGCTATGGCTGCGAACCGATTAATTTAAAGTCAATTCTAGTGCGCCGGAGCTTGCGTAAAGGCAATAAACCAGCGGAAATTCCGGGCCCGGTCTATAACTATATAAGCAAACAGAATCTTTACTTTTCGGCCTCGAGCGCATAGTGGCTGTTCATGTAGGCTAAATGTTTTTCCTGGTATTTTATAAATTCACTTTTCTTTAAATCGCTATTCTTAATAAATGTACCGATATTTTCATTGCCGATATAATGCGGGATTACCACGTAGCTAGCGCCAAGTTCGTATAGCTCGGAAGCTAACTTGATCGACTCGGCATGTAAGATAACAATCGAGCGCGGGTTCAATTTGTTGATTAATTTTAGCAAAAATACATTAATGTCATGGTCGGTAAGAGTTGAGACGACCAGATGCGCCTTTTCGATGCCAATTTCCTCTAACAGTTCAATATCGGTTGCATCCCCGTAAATGCAATTAATTCTTTGGTGCTCCATGATATCAATCGCTTCCGGGTCATAATCAATGACGACAAAATCTTTTTTCATACTTTGGAAAAGTTTTATAAATTCCTGGCCGCCTTTTTGGTAGCCGAACAATACAAGTTCGTACTGATGTTTAGCAGGATTATGCTCGTGCTGGGGCGTACTGCGTTCGAATAAACTAAGCGGCCTTTGCAGAATTTTATATATGCTAGACATGTAATTAATGAGATAGGTGGAGAATGCGATAGAAATTAGGGCCACAATCGTAACAACACTGACCAGATTAGCGGGCAGGACGCCGGTCGATTTGCCAAGCAAGACTAATACCAGCGAGAACTCGCTGACTTGGCCGAGGCTAAATCCGGTCTTGAAGCTAGTTTGTTTGGTATAGCCCATGAGGCCCATAGTAGCCATGATTATTATAGGTTTGACAAGTATTACTATCAGAGTCGCAACCACGATTAGGCCCAGATCGGTGTGGAACGACGAAAAGTTGACCTGGCTGCCCAGATAAATGAAGAATACGAGGATGAAAAAGTCCCTTAAGGGCCGCAAGCGCGAACTAATTTCCTGGGCGTAGGCCATATTGGCTAGGGCTACGCCGGCTATAAGGGCGCCGATTTCCAGCGAGTAACCTAATCCTTGAAATAAAGCCGCACAACCGAAACCCCAGCCGATAGCGAATAGAAATAGTGATTCCTGGCTGCCGGCGATAAGCTTGTGCATAAAAGGTAAAATATAGCGGGTGATCAGGTATATTAAAGCGGCCGCAGCTAAACCTTTTAGCGCCAGTACGCCCAGCGACGAAGCCGATATGGAGCTGCTATTTCCCTGTGAGGTGACGAACAACAACGTAAAGACGGCAATAACGTCCTGGATTATTAAAATACCGATGGTAATTTTGCCGTAAAGCCTAACCTGTTCTTTTTTATCAGTAAGCAGCTTCAAGGTAATAATCGTACTACTAAAAGCTAGAGCCATCCCGACGATCGCGGCCTGCCGGAAACTGAGGCCAAAAAAATGTCCGGCTAGCCAGCCTACGCCCGCTATAATCACGACTTGAATCGCCGCTGTCAGGGCTGCGACTTTACCGACTTCTTTAATGACCTTCGGATTAAGGCCTAAGCCGATGATAAACAGTAATAGGGCAATGCCTATATTGGAGAAGGTTGTAATAGTAGTCGGCGAACTTAACAAGTGAAGTAAGCTCGGGCCGACTAAAATACCGGTCAAAATATGCCCGATTATCAAAGGCTGGTTGATCAGCCGCATTAGCAGGGCCATTAGTGACGCTATCACTATGACGATGCTTAGAGCTGTGAAAACACTTTCATGCATTTTTGTATCTTATTGTTCGCTTAATATCGTACAACAGTTTAACCGGCAAACAAAATTGTTGAAGTTATTGCGAAACCGCTACCTGGATCATATCAAGAATGCACCGCTCAAGTTTAAGGGTTAAATTATCCGATACACCGCTATATCATCGGCAGGGTTCGCGACCGCCGTTCAAGTCAACGTTGAAGAGGACACCATTAATATCTGCCGCATTATCTGAGGCGCAGAATTCAGCTTGTGTTTCAGGTGCGTATTCGGCGTTCCCAATCCATTTATGAGCTGATTCGAAGGGTGCCAGTAGTGAGCAGGTGCTGTATTGGTTGCATTGTTCACTGATAATCCCTTGAGCTAATGGTTCCATATCAGTTACAAATGATTGGATTCCCGTATCGTCCAGGTTTTTAGCAATCCAACCCAGATTCAAGCTGTGCATATAATTGGCCAGGGTGGTAAGGTAAGCTTCCTCATTTGCTTGGGTTATAGTCCAGGGTGTATTCCCCTCGTTATTGCCGAAAGTTTCATCCAAGTCGGTTTCAACAGCATCGAAACCTTTTTGGGCGCACTGCTGGTCGATCATATTCTCCATGATGGAGACGGCCGAAGGCTGGTTAATGTTGATGTAGTATTCTGGATATCCTGAAAGCTCATTGGAGCTTAAGTCACCGGCAGCCTTAAGCTGTGCGTAATAGGTTGTTGAAGTGCCTTCGGTAGCTGCGTCGTAGTAGTCTCCGGCTGTACCGACTTCAATATAGCAGATAGCATGGTCGCCTAAAGCGTGAAGCGCCGATACTGTTGAGGCCGGGTTATTAATCGCATCGATATCGTAAATAACCGGGTTATCGCCAGGCGCGGTATCACCGTTGTAGGCTGTAATGCCGGTACCCATTAGGCTGGTACTGGTCGTATCCAGGTTTGAACTAAGCTCCCACATCCAATCGGCATCTTGTGCCGGCTGCCAAACGCTGGCACTAGTAGAACCGCCTCCGCCAGTTGAACCGCCGCCGGTAGATCCTCCTCCACCAGTTGAGCCGCCTCCACCAGTCGAGCCGCCTCCGCCGGTAGATCCTCCTCCACCAGTCGAGCCGCCTCCGCCAGTCGATTGAGCCGGGACAGCAATAGTTACGGTGCTTGAGTTCGGGCTGTTTAGGCCGGCTGAGGTTTTAGCAACGACGTAGTAGGTGTAGGTCGTACCGGCTGCGCTGGTAGTATCAGTGTATGCGTTAGTCGTGGAAGTGCCGACAACTGTATAAGCAGAGTTGCCGCTAGTTGTGCTAGTTGCTCGATAGATTGTGTATCCGGCTACGCCCAGGCTGTCAGTGCTGGCTGTCCAGGTGAGGCTAACTTGAGTAGAGCTAACAACAGTGCCAACCAAATTTGTCGGTGCGGTTGGCGGAACCGGGTTGGTAGTACCCGAGGTATTGCTTGGTAGAATTTCAATGGCTGCAAAGTCCCATCGGTCGCCTGTGGGCGCCGTATCATTCAATGTAACTTTCTCGCCGGTAGTGTTAGACGGACTTGTTTGGCTCTGGGTCCAAGAGGTAATTGACTCGCCGCGGTAGACGTACTGATCGTTAAGGGTCTGATTTGCGCCGACTGTTCGGGCAGAGTCGTTGTCCCAATCGAAACCCGTAGCCCATACCCAAGAATTAGCCTCGGTTGTGTTTAGGGATATTGTTGGCGCGCCGCTTCGGGCTGAGTTGCTGGCAGTAGCGCCGTTGGTTGTGGTATTGGCGCCGGTAAAGCCTACTACCGTAATGTCGCCGGAATAGCGGCCGTATGTTCTGGTGGCAGTTATAGAAGCATTAGTAACCGGGTTAGTTGCTACCGCTTGCCAGATTTCAGCATCGCCATTTTGAGCGTTACTGCGTACCCGTAGCGTCCAAGTTAGTCCGCCTCCGGTTACCGATTGAATTGATTCTTGACGAGTCTTAGAGCCTGCACTACTGGAGTCAATAAAAGCAACTAACAATTCATTAGACTGGGTTGTTGAAAATTGGCCCGAGCTAATAGTGCGGCTGTCAGTGCTTTGATGCTTACTAACCTGAAAAGCAACTGTAGGCGTTGCAGTGGCCGCAAAGCTGAGGTTAAGAATATAGCCGCCAACGGCAGCAACAACTACCACGAATAAGGCGGTAAAAAGTTTGTTATTGGCAACCCATGCCGACCATGACTTTTTTCGGGTTCCACCAAGTTTAGTTTGTCCCATAACAACAACACGCGGCTGATCCTGGACAGCCGTTTCTTTTTTATCCAGACTATCGTCTAACATAAGTTTTTTATCCTTTTTAATATAAATATACTTAAGCATAATGCTAATTGCATAATTTTTATAAGTCAACGGCAAACTAATAATCATTTAGAATAAAGTGAATAATTCTTTGAGCCGTCTATTGATTCTGGCTGGAAATTAGGTTAGGCCTAAACAATCAATAATATCTTTAAAAAATACTATTGACATCCAAATACTGCTTATGCAATTATACAAATGCTTCAGTATGCAGGGGTTGGCTCTGCATGAAGATAAAAACATAACATTTAAGAGACTTAAATCGAACTAGGGTGTAGTGGTTTAGGTTATTGGGAGCGTGGGTAATGCCCATAAAAATAAAAATCATAACCTCACGGGGTAAAAAAGTGGAAGTTAAAGTACGGCGGCCGTCTTGGCAGCAATATTTGTCTTATTAAAAATAAGTTTAGTATCAACTTTGGTGTTAGACTGTTTTTATGAAGCTTATATTTATTCTTGTTTTGGCAGTCATTGTACTGATTGCTGTTAGTATTGCCCAAGTTTATAGATACATCCCCTTAGTTGAGGTCAAAAGACGGGCCAGGCAAGGAGATAAATTATCTAAAAGGTTATACAAAGTTGCGATGTTTGAATTTAGCTCGCAATTTATATTGTGGCTTATAGCCAGCGTCGCCAGCGCTGGTTTTTTCGTTTTAGTCACGCGCCGGTCGCCGGCCTGGGTAGCGCTAACCTGCTGCTTGATTTTAATCTGGATTGCTTATATCTGGATACCGAGAAGCGCGATAAATATTGTCAGCACTTATTTGGCGCAGCTTTTTGCTTCGCCCTTAGCCTGGGTAGTCCAGAGAGCGCATCCCACGGTTCAATTCGTAAAACGTAAAATATCCCGGCCGAAAGCCAACCATACCGGCCTGTATGAGAATAAGGATTTAGTCGATCTGCTAGTAAGGCAGGAGAAGCAGGCGGATAACCGTATCGAAAAAATCGAGATCGACATAATCAAGCACGTTATGTCATTTAATAAGTCGAAAGTCATTGATGTAATGACACCGAGACGTAAGGTAATGTCAATCGAAAGTAACGAAACCTTAACCCCAGTTATTTTGGATGAACTTCATAATTCCGGCCATCGCTATTTCCCGGTTTTCCAAGACAAGCCGGCCAATATAGTCGGTTTGTTAAGTTTCGAAGAAGTTGCCAATACTAAGTCGACGCCGCGGGTTTTCTCGGTCATGAATAGTTCGCCTTACTACGTCAATGAAGAACAGTATTTAAGCGATTTGCTGCAGTTAATCACCAAAGCCAACTACAATTTATTCATTGTAATTAACGACAAAGCAGATTTTTCAGGGATAGTCACCAGCAAAGATATCCTCGGCAAGCTAGTGGGCGACGAGGTGTTATCGGGTTTGAAAAAGCCGGATCCCGATGAAGAGCTTATTGTGAATGATTTTGCTGACTTACAATAAAATATACTTTAAGTAACAAACGGTGATGGTAAGATAAAGCAAATGGACAGAGTATTAATCAAAGAACTAAATGGCCATATCGGCAGCCAGGTACTGTTAGCCGGTTGGCTGCATAAAAAGAAACTGCTCGGCGGCCTGACTTTTATTAACTTGCGCGACCGCAGCGGTATTGCCCAGATTGTTATTACTGATAAAAATGAAGTCGAGAAACTGCGTAAA
>Ga0182030_10012261_pt1 | contig 17195 bp, 19 predicted proteins | sample 812S3MmetaG_FD_121299 | JGI IMG/M metagenome (GOLD analysis project Ga0182030, IMG submission 121299) | Permafrost microbial communities from Stordalen Mire, Sweden - 812S3M metaG (Illumina Assembly) | ecosystem: Environmental > Terrestrial > Soil > Wetlands > Permafrost | place: Sweden...
CCGAGGACGCGATAAATGTCATGGGACGACGCCCTTTCCCGAGAATTCGTTCGTTTCGTGGCGTTCGCCCTTGGGCCCCTGGAGCGCACTCCACCTGTCACCCCCTTGTTCGTCCGCCAGGCAGAGGATGTTACAAACGATAAGAGAAAAGCCGCTTTTCAGAGAAAGTGTTGGCGCGCAGATCCAAGACGAAATCTGTGCACTTGGCGCCGAGCGGCCGGTGGCCATCGCCTGGGAATGTCTGGGTCTGGCGTTCGGAGCCTGAGCGTTGCTTCTCGGTCTCTGGGCCCGCATCGAAAAAAGCAGTCGGGGAGGGTGGAGCTGCCAAGCGCTTTGCAAGAGGCTCTTCCGAATCGATGGGGAACGACGGCTTCGGGTCAACGCCGGAGGGTTTGGGTCAGACTTTGGCGATGACTGCAAATGGCGCCCAGCCGCCTTACATACCTATGTCCGTGGGCGGCGGCTTTTCTGCTGAGACGCGACCTTGCAGGGTCGCCCACCAGCATGCATGGCGATCTATCGGCGATTGTTCAAAAGGCGCGTCGGAACGGAAACAAAATTGGTTATAACGATGGTTATAATCATTTTCGCGAATTCGTTGAACTCATTGAATCTACGACGATTTGCGACATGCCGAGCGGTTTCCCTTCACCCGCTCCATTTTTGCTATAAGTCGCTGAATTCACTGGAGCCGCCAAGTTTCTCGGCAGGTACGTTTAGGCGGCGTTCCCGTTGCATTGCGACTCCAGGATTTGCTTTGCCGGGCAGGCGCGTCAAGCGTTTCGGCCGCCGCAAGGTCGATCACCACTTCCGCGACATCGATAGCCGTGCTCCGCCCTCGCGCGCCCTTGTTTACGTTAAGCTCCTGGCATGTTCGAAACGCCAATGGCGAATGGTTTGCTTTTCGTCCTTTCTGACCGGGACATGGACGGTCGGGGCGAGGCGCTGGCGGGCGTGACCCGACTGGCGGCGCAATCTCCGCCCGGCGTCGGCTTCGAATGGACCGGCATTTCCTACGAACAACAGAAATCCGGTTCGCAGACGATCGTTCTCTATGGCGCCCGAAAGCTGGCCTTTGCCCTTCGCCGTCATGCTGGTCATCCCGCTCTGGGCGCTTGGCGCCGCAGCGCCGCGGGGGGCGCGCCGGTCGCCAGCGGCGGGTAGCGCGGCGTCCGCCAATCGGCTAAATCGAGTCCGCATTGGACCAGCCAGAGAGTCCCGGAGTTCCGCGAGGTCGCATGATGAACAAGCGTATACTTGTGACTGGGGGGCCGGTTTCCTGGGCGCCCATCTGTGCGAAAAACTGCTGGAAAATGGCGACGAAGTCCTGTGCATCGACAATTTTTTCACCGGTGCGCGGCGCAATATCGAACATTTGCTGAGCCACAGGCGCTTCGAACTGATGCGCCACGACGTCTGCTTTCCACTCTATGTCGAAGTGGACGAGATCTATAACCTCGCCTGTCCCGCCTCGCCCATCCACTATCAGCACGATCCGGTCCAGACCACCAAGACCAGCGTCCACGGCGCCATCAACATGCTTGGGTTGGCCAAACGCTTGAAAGCGCGCATTCTCCAGGCCTCTACGTCGGAAGTTTATGGCGATCCGTCTGTTCATCCGCAGGTCGAAAACTATTGGGGCAATGTCAACCCAATCGGAATTCGCTCCTGTTACGATGAAGGCAAGCGTTGCGCCGAAACTCTGTTCTTCGATTACCACCGTCAGCACAGGCTCGACGTCAAGGTCGTCCGCATCTTCAACACCTATGGACCGGGCATGCATCCGAGTGACGGACGGGTGGTGTCGAACTTCATCGTCCAGGCCTTGTGCGGCAAGGACATCACCCTCTTCGGCGAGGGGCTGCAAACGCGGTCCTTCTGCTATCGGGACGATCTGGTCGACGGGCTCAGGCGCATGATGGCGACGCCCGTTGGCGTGACCGGGCCGATCAATGTCGGCAATCCAAAGGAATTCGACATTCGCAGCCTGGCCGAACTGGTGCTCGAAATTACCGGTTCCAAATCCAAAATCATCTTCCTGCCGGCGCCAGAGGACGATCCTCGGCAGAGGCGGCCGGATATTACCCTCGCCAAAGAGCTTTTGGGTTGGAGTCCGACCGTTGAATTGCGCGAAGGGCTTGTGCGCACCGTTGCTTATTTCGAAAATCTCATTCGGACAAACCCGGATTTGATCCGTTGACGGCCTCGGCGGGCGCTCCATGACGCGCGCGGTATCGCCATCGATTTCTGGCGCCGTCCCTCGGCTTCCCTTGGCCGCCAGGGCGAATTCACTCCGGATCAATCGCCGCCAGGCAATCCGCCCTGAGTAGTTTCCGAAGCTGGCGGGACGGATGTTTGGGGCGCAGGACTAGGCGCTTGTACCCATTTGCAACGCGGATCAGATCGGCGGCGACGACTTGCGCAATGATAATGTCACGGTGGCAAAGGGGCCTGTGCCGGCGCTCCGCGTCCTCGTCGTCGAGGATGACGCCATGATCGGCGAATTGCTGGGTGAGATGCTCCAAGAGATGGGCCATTTCGTTTGCGCGGTAGCGGCGACCGAGGCCGATGCGGTGACCGAGGCGGCCAAGCACATGCCCGACCTGATGATGGTCGATGTGTGCCTGGGCCAGGGAAGCGGCATTGTCGCCATGGACGAAATCCTTTGTTCCGGTTTCGTCCTGCATTTCTTCATGAGCGGGAATGTCGCGAAATTCAGGGCGCTCAGACCTAACAGCTTCGTGCTCGAGAAGCCGTTCCTGGAAGAGGATCTCGGGTGCGCAATATGCCGGGCGCTCGAGAGCGCCGACGCCCAACGCTTCGCTCACGGCCGGGAGGCGCGCTCGTGAAAGGCCTTTGACCCGTTCCCGTCGCACCGACGACGCTGTCCTGGAAGCGGGCGCTCTGCAGCGCGCGATTTTCAACAGCGCCAATTTTTCGAGCATCGCCACCGATGCGAAAGGCGTGATCCAGATCTTCAATGTCGGCGCCGAGCGCATGCTGGGCTATGCAGCCGCGGAAGTGGTGAACACGATCACTCCCGCAGATATTTCCGATCCCATGGAAGTCATCGCCCGGGCCAAGACGCTGAGCGCGGAACTGGGAACCACGATCACTCCAGGGTTCGAAGCCCTGGTTTTCAAAGCGTCCCGCGGCATCGAGGACATTTACGAACTGACCTATATCCGCAAGGATGGAAGCCGGTTTCCTGCGCTCGTGTCGATCACCGCGCTGCGTGACACGCGCGAGGCCATCATTGGCTATCTGTTGATCGGCACGGACAATACCGCGCGCAAGCGCGTCGAGGCCGAGCAGGCGAAGCTCGATCAACGGCTGCGCGACCAGCAATTCTATACGCGCTCGCTGATCGAATCGAGCATCGACCCCATCATCACCGCGGATCCCACCGGCTTCATCACCGACGTCAACAAACAGATGGAGGCGCTGACCGGCTGCACCCGCGACGAGTTGATCGGATCGCCATTCAAGACTCATTTCACCGATCCCGAGCGCGCCGAGGCGGGAATCAAGCTGGTGCTGAGCGACAAGAAAGTCACCGACTTCGAACTCACCGCAATCGACCGCGACGGCAAGAAAACGGTGGTGTCCTACAATGCGACGACGATCTATGATCGGCAGCGCAAATTGCAGGGCGTTTTCGCCGCGGCTCGCGACATTACAGAGAGCAAGCTCGTCGAGGCCGAGCTTCACCAGGCAAGGGCCGCCGCTGAAAGCGCCAGCCGGACCAAGTCTGATTTTCTCGCAAGCATGAGTCACGAAATCCGAACGCCGGTGAATTCCATCATCGGCGTCGCCGCCTTGCTGGCGAAAACATCGCTCACTGCCGAGCAAACCAAATATGTCGAAATATTCAGCCGCGCCAGCGAAAACCTGTTGCTGCTGATCAACGACATTCTCGATCTCTCCAAAGTGGAGGCGTCGCAGCTTGAATTGGAGCGGACGGGATTCAAGCTCACCGAACTTGTGGACAAGACGATTGAAATGCTGGCCATGCGGGCCGAACAGAAGGGCCTGGCCCTGGTCTGCGAGATTGCGCCGGAATCGCCGAACGATCTTCTCGGCGACCCGACCCGACTCCAGCAAGTGCTGCTGAATTTACTCGGCAACGCCATCAAATTTACAGAAGCCGGAAAGGTGTCGCTCCGCATCGCTCCTGATACGGACATGTCGGCGCCTTGGGCGCTGCAGTTCACGATCTCGGACACCGGCATCGGCATTCCCGCGAAACAACTGTCGCATGTGTTCGAGCGCTTCACGCAGGCGGACTCATCCACCACGCGCCGCTATGGTGGCACGGGACTGGGCTTGACGATTTCGCGGCGCCTGGTGGAGCTGATGGGGGGGCGCATCTGGGTCGAAAGCGAAGTCGACAAGGGTAGCGTTTTTACATTCGTCGCGCCGCTTGAAATCTGGAAAGGCGGCAGACCGGAAATCATCTCGAGCGTCGGAGACGCGCCAGCGGAGCCGATGCCGGTGCTGAACATTCTTCTCGTGGAGGACTATCCCGACAACCGCACGATCACGATCGCCTATCTGCAGGGAACGCCCTATCGGATGGAGATTGCCGAAAACGGCGCCATCGCTGTTGAAAAGTTTGTCCTGGGACATTTCGACCTTGTCCTGATGGACCGACAAATGCCTGTCATGGACGGGCTGACCGCGACGCGGGCGATCCGGACATGGGAAAAGGCCAATCATCGCCTCCCGACGCCGATCATCGCGCTGACCGCCGCGGCCTTGAAGGGCGATCGCGAGCAATGCGTCGAAGCCGGGTGCACCGCTTATTTGACCAAGCCCATCAAACAGGACGTGTTGCTCGAAGCCATCAGACACTATTCAAGAACGCCCGCATCGCCATCCAACGCGGCCGTGCAAACGCAGGACGTCGATGGCGCAGGCAAGCGCCATGAACGAAGGGCCGAGTTTTTGCTGAGCCGCAAGCGCGACGTCGTCACAATCCGGGACGCCCTTGATCGGCGGGACTTCGCTACCGTGGCGCAGCTGTCGCACGGCATGAGAGGCGCCGGCGGAATGTACGGATTTCCCGGCATTACCGATATCGGCGCCGAGCTTGAGTCCGCTGCAGACAATTCCGATGGCGCGGTTTCCCATAAGTGGCTCGATGCATTGGCAAGATATCTGGATGCCGTCGAAACCGCTTCCGCCTAGAGCCTTTTCCGATCCGATTGAATCGGATCGGGACTCTGGATTTTTTGTTTTGACGCATATTCGTTACGCGGCCCTTCGGGTATTCGCTGGCGCGGCCCTTCGGGTCACGCGAACCGGTATCAACTTCGCTCGAAAATGCTCTGGAGCCGCCCCCTTCAATGAGTAGTTTCCGACCCTAGCCTTGAGCGCGTGGCCTCGTATTGTCCGGCGAGATCGCAATTCGAGATCATTCGGGGATGACGTCATGCTTAAGCTCGCATCGGCCCTCAAGGGCTACGCCGTAAAGGCGAGCGACGGCGAGATCGGAGAGGTCGCCGACTTTCTGTTCGACGACAGGACGTGGCTGGTGCGCTGGCTGGTCGTCGACACCGGGAAATGGCTGTCGACCCGCAAGGTTCTGCTGCATCCCCAGGTCATCGGCAAACCCGACCACGAGCGGCGGGAGTTTCCCGTCGCCCTGACAAAAGCGCAGGTCCAGGGAAGCCCGGAAATTTCCGAGCACGAGCCGGTGTCCATGCAGATGGAGCGTCATCTCTATGACTATTACGGATGGGAGCCGACTTCGCTGGAGGCGGCTTTCGGCGCCAATCCGATCGCCTCGCGATTTTCGGCGCCGCCACTCTTCGTGTTCGAGGGACATGCGGATCCCGCGCTCCTGCCCAGGGATTGCGATGCGCATCTGCGCAGCGTCGATGCGGTCACGGGCTATCACATCCTGGCGAGCGACGGCGCGATCGGCAAACTCGAAACCATGCTGGTCGATGACTCCAGCTGGGGGGGCCCTTACCTTGTCGTCGACACCGGCAATTGGTGGCCTGGCAAGCATGTCCTGATCTCACGCCATGCGGTGACGGAAATCGACTGGGCGGATCGGCAATTCCGGACCGGCGTCAGTCGCCAGGCGGTCAAGGCCAGTCCTCCCTGGAGCGCCCTTGGCGACGTCGATCAGGACTACGAAAAGGACCTGCGCGATCACTATGATTGGCCGGGCCACGATTAACCGACATCAACGGCTTCTCCGTCCGCAGGCTCGTTTACGACGTGGCGGATTGAGGCGCTTGCGAACCTGCCCCGGCAAGGCGCCGCGTTGCAGGAATTCCTCCGGCCGCGCCTTTTGCGCGTGTCACGAGACCAACTGGAGACTTGAATATGTCTAATAATTTCGGATTTGCAACCGCATTGCGCGGCGCCCTGATCCTGGTGGCGATGACGCCGGCCGCCGCCTTTGCCGGCGGCCGCGTCGGCGCGCTGGAATGTCACCTGTCGGGGAATGGCCCAAGCATATTGGTCGAAAATCAGACCGTCGACTGTGTCTTCGCCAGCGACCGCAGCGGCCGCCATGATCATTACATCGGCAAGCTCAGCAAGGTCGGCGCCGATGTCGGCGCGAACGGCAAAGGCGATCTTGTCTGGGGCGTGGTCGCAGCGACTTCCAGGCCCGGACGCGGCGCGCTCGCCGGCGACTATTTCGGTCCTGAAGCCTCGGCGAAGGTTGGCGTCGGCGTTGGCGCCGCCGCTCTTGTCGGCGGTTCCGACAAGACGTTTTCGCTGCAGCCTTTGAATATTGAAGGCGGCACGGGCATCGGCTTCACCGCCGGCGTCGAGAGCCTGACGCTGAACTATGTCGCTGACAGGCCGGCGCCGAGAATGCACTACAGGCATCACGCCAATGAAGCGCGCGGCTGACGAATAGGTCGAGCAGTGAACCCCGCCCGCTCGCGCCGATTGGCGCGAGGCGGGCGGGATATCCTTATCGGATCGGCGCCAATTCCTTAGTTGCCTGGGCTCAGGCCTTCACAGCGATTCTTCCACTTGGCCGGCCCGGGGAAGGCCCTGCATGTAGACGCAGGTCTCGCCGTTGAACACGCTGGATTCCCCGCCACGCGGGCGATCGAGGATTGAGGCGACGGCCTCCGCGAGGCTGTCGAAGGAGAGTCCGGTGTAATGTCCATTCGCCCAGACGGCATAGGGCGCGGGACAGGCCCGGCTGTCGTTCTGTCTCGGCAATGTCCACACATATTGCCGCTCGATTTCGTCGTAAATTTCGAAACTCAGACTGTCGACGCCGGTGGGCGGGATCGAACCCACCGCGTCATGCAAGGTCGGATACATCGCCCGATCGGCGAAACCGTTCACCAGGACGCGAAAGCGCGACGCCTTTGGAGAGTCCGTGTTGTCGGTGAATATTGTCATTGCCGTTCCTCAATCGAATTTAATCGCAGGCCGCGATGCAAATCGCCCGGCCGGCTTCATAGGCTGAATCGCAATTCAGGCGTCACGCATCGATTGCGCGTCGAACAGTTCTTCCAGATGACCGAAATCTCCGGCCAGTGCGTTGATGTCCCTTTCCAGCTCGGCGCTCGTCGACTTCCACGCGGCCCCCTGATGAACAGCGGCTTCGAGCCTTGCTTCGACGGCCGCGTGGCCCTTCAGGAGGCGTTCCGTGAAAGCGGCATGTGTCGTTGAAAACGCGCCGCTGTCTTCGAATTCACGCTTCCGCGCCGCCAGTCGCAGCGAGAATGCGTCGAAGGCTTTTTTGAGGGAGTCGTAATCCTGGGCGCCCATCGGACTATCCTTTCTTCTGCTGACCACTATTTATTTCAGCTCGGCGCGAACCTTGGTCCAGGTCGCCGCCAACTCGTCAGTTGCCGTTTTGTAAGAGGCTTTCGCGCTGTCCCAATCGGCCTGGCCGGCGCTTTCCAGCTTGGCCGAGGCTTCCCTGGCCTTGGCCCAGGAGGCGTTCAATTCGTCCGCGGCGGCCTTCCGCGCCTGCTTGGACTTATCTTTCGCGCGCGCGCCGAAATCATCGAGCTTGACTTTCCAGGCCTGCAATTCGGCCTGCGCTTTTTGCACATAGGTCGAGTGCTCGTTTGTGGAAATATTGGCCTCGGCCATTTCGATGTAAGCGGCCGGCCGAGGCGCGGAAGGCGAGCCCGCGATAGCCGGCAGGGCGCCGAGCAGAGCGAAGGGGGCGATGGCTATGCAACGGAGCAGAATGTTCATGGCGAGTCTCCTTGTTGGCGATGAAAGGCGGCGCGAAGCCGCCTTTCGACTTTCAGCCCTTGGCGGCGACAGGCTCCGCCGTTTCAACGAAAGCATGCACATCAAGGCGCGATGGATTGATCGCATGAAGGATCTCCTTGGCGCGCGCGATCTCTTCGGGTGTTCCGCGCGCCATGACGAGAAAGCTGTCCGCCTTCAACTCGGTTTCGTATTGCAGGATGCTGTCCTTGGGAATGCCGATGCTGTAGAGCGCGGCGCCGATGGCGGTGAGTCCGCCGACCAGCACGGCGTTTTCGATTCCGCCAATCACCACCGCGGCGAGATAGCCAAGCACGACGACATGTCCGACTAACGGAACGGTCAGGAAAAGGCCGCCGAAAAACAGACCCCAGAAGCCGCCCCAGAAGGCGCCGCGCGAGCCCCAGAATTTGACGCGGTCGCCGATGTTGTAGAAGCCGACGACCTTTTCATCGGTGTGATAGCCCTTGCCGACAAGGCTGAGGTCCTTCATCTCGAAGCCGGCCGCCGCCAGTTTCTTGACGCCGGCTTCCGCCGCCAGATGCTCGGCGAAGACAGCGACGATTGTTTCGGTTTGCAACATGTGAAGCCCTTTCAAAAATGAATTGTTTTTTCGCGGCGCGAAGTCGGAAGACGTTAGCGTCGGCGACATTCCGCCGACAGGATCGGAAACTACTCAACGCGGGCAGGTTTGGGAGTTTCGCGCCGGCCGCATGACATACTTCGGCCGGCGCCAAGACTGGGGCTCAGGCCGCCGCGGCGGCGGCCAAAGCGCTCTGGATGGCGCAGGTCAAGTCGTCCTCGAAATAGGGCTTCTCGATCACCGTGGACCGGGGCCTGAGCCTGCGAACGCCCATGGCGTCGCCGGTGACGAAGACATGAGCGACCGTCATCGCGTCCAGGATGCGATCGACAGCGTCAATGCCGCTGCCTTCGCGCAATTGCGCATCGACGATCATCAACTCGGGCTTGAAACGGGCCGCTGCCGCCACGGCCTCGGATTCAGTGCTCACAATGGCGCAAACGCTGTGACCCTGCAGTTCGAGCATCTCAGCGAGGGCTATCGCGATCAAGGCATTGTCTTCGATCACCAGGATGCGAAGCGGCTTCATCGCCTGACCTCGCCCCCGGCTCCGCCCTCGTTCACCCAGGAGGCGATTTCCCTGGTCGCCTCTTGCGGCGCGAAATGTTCACGATCTTCCGCGACGTCCAATACGCTTGGCGCGCCGATCGTCGCGGTCGGGAGCTCTATGTCAGCCTCCGGACGGTCGATCATTGCGGGGTCGCATGGGATTCCACCAGCCAGAGCTGTTGATCGACGCCACGCGCGATTTCGGTGAACAGGTCGGACGTCTCCGCATCGCCATAGCTCGCGGATTGCGTGATCGCGCCGCGCGTCGATTCACCGAATGTCGCAAGGGCGCTCGAAACCGCGAAGACATGCTCTTCCTGCTTGGCCACGCCGAGGGGATAGCGCATCAGGAATGACTGTTCGGCAGCGATCTGGACAGTGCCAGCTGCGGTTCCTCCCAGGCCGCCGGTGCGTTCGGCGATCAGGTCGGCGTAGCCGGCGACTTCGCCGGCGACCTTGTCGAACAAGGTGTGAATGGCGATGAAGTTCGGTCCGCGCGCGTTCCAATGCGCCTGTTTCATCTGGGCCTGGAGGTCGATGGCGGCGGCGAGATGCTTGTTGAGAAGGCCGACGGATTGCGTGCGGATGTTCTCGGACAGGCTGTTGTGTGTCGGGTGCATGGAGGCTCCGGTGTTTTCACGGGAGGCGCCGCCGACGACGGCGCGACAACCCGCTTCATGACGAGGGATCGTATTTGAGAACGGCGCCCGCGGTAGCATCGGAAATTACTCATTGGTTTGCGGAATTCACCCTTGGGGCTCGTGCGGACGTGAGTAGTTTCCGATTCTGCCTCGCGCCAATGAAACGGGCCAGGATCACGCTCGAAAATCTCGTCCCTAGCCATTCAGAGCGCCTGAACGCGGGACCATGGAGCCAGCGCAGATGAATCCGATCACCCTTTTTTCGAGCGTGGCCCTTCTGGCTGTTGGCGCGGCGGCGAGTTGGCTGGGCGCGCCTTTCATCGGAGCCGTCTTTTTCATACTGGCGCTCCTCACCGCCGCGGCTTTGAAGATGGCCAATAATTGGGAAAAATTCGTCATCCTGCGGGCGGGCAAATTGCGCGGCGTCAAGGGGCCTGGACTGTTTCTGATCATCCCGGTGGTCGACAATGTCATTGCGATCATCGACGAGCGCATCCAGACCACCGCCTTCAGCGCCGAAGAGGCGCTCACCAAGGACACTGTGCCGGTCAATGTCGACGCCATCATCTTCTGGTTCGTGCATGACGCGCAAAAGGCGGCGTTGAACATCACCAATTACCGAGAGGCCATCGACAGGGTTTCGCAGACCTCGCTGCGCGAAATGATTGGCTCGTCGATGCTGTCAGCGTTGCTGTCCGAACGCGATGTCGCCGACAAGCTGCTGCGCGATGAAATCGGCCGCAAGACCGCCGACTGGGGCATTTCGGTCAAGTCGGTCGAAATTCGCGATGTCGCGATACCCGAGGCTTTGCAGGACGCCATGTCGCGCCAGGCGCAGGCCGAGCGGGAAAAGCAGGCGCGCGTCATCCTCGGTTCGGCGGAAGCGGCGATCGCCGGCAAATTTGTCGAAGCCGCGTCGATTTACGAGGGCCATCCCGGAGCCCTGCAATTGCGCGCCATGAACATTATTTACGAGACGACCAAGGAGCGCGGGGCCACCATCCTGATACCCTCGTCCATGGTCGACAGTCTCAATCCGGTGGTCGCCCTCGCCCTGGCGGGCGGGGAGGCGCTCGGCAAGGATCCGGCGGGAGGCGACTTGCCCGGCCATGACGCGCCGCCGAAAAAGCTCAATGGGCCGATCCCCTGCATTTCCCCGCCTTTATGAGGAAGAGCTCGTTTCGCACGCATTTTGACGAGGGTGTTGCCGCGAGGGGCGTGTAGTCGGCGTTATTGTCGACATCGCGCCTTCGTGACGAGGAGCTTTTGAGATGTCCGATTACGACCTTTACTATTGGTCCGTGCCGTTCCGCGGCCAGTTCGTGCGCGCGATCCTCGCCTATGCCGGAAAGACCTGGACCGAAGCCAGCGACGCGGCGATCTCGGAGCTGATGAGCGGGCCGGTGAAGGATATGCCGGTTCCTTTCATGGGGCCGCCCATGCTCATCGACAAAAAGGCGGATTTCGCCATCGCCCAGACGCCGGCGATCCTTTTTTATCTCGGCGAGACTCTGGACCTCTTGCCAGACACAATTGCCTTGCGCGCCATGACCATGAAAATCGTGAACGACACCAATGACCTGATTGACGAAATGACTTTGGATGGCGGCAGGGAGATGTGGACAAAGAAAAGCTGGGAGCATTTCACTCCCCGCCTGAAGAAGTGGATGTCGTTCTGGGAAGAGACCGGCCGCCGCCATGGCCTTGAGGCGAATTCGGGCTTTCTGCTGGGTGGCGGGAAGCCCGGCATCGCCGACATCGTGACATCCAGCCTGTGGTCGACACTGACCGAGCGTTTCAGCAAAATCGAGGCGATCCTCTCGGACACCGCGCCCATGACGGCCGCATTGACGCGCCGGATCGCCGATCTGCCGCCGCTGGCCAAGCTGGCCGCCAAGGCGAAGCAGGATTATGGCGACGCCTATTGCGGCGGCCAGATCGAAGCTTCGCTGCGCAAGGTGCTGGGCGCCTGAGCATGAATCACTGTTTGGCTCGATCCTTGCTCTGTGCTGGCGCAAAAGGAGCGGCGCCCCATGCTTGACAGTTCACAGACACGCAGTCTTGCGACGGAAAAAGATTTCGCGCATCCCATCGAGGACGTCTGGCGCGCCATGACCGATTCCGAATGGCTCTCCGTCTGGTACTTTCCAAACGATATACAGCCCGTGGTGGGCCACAAGTTCACGATCTGGAGCCGCCCGATCGAGCGCTGGGACGGCGAATTCAAATGCGTGGTTCTGGCTGTCGAGCCCTCGGCAATGTTGCGTTTCAGCTGGACGGGCGGTCATGAAGAGCTCAAGGCCTTTGGCCGCTACATGGACACGGTGGTGACATGGACGATCTCGCCTCTACCCGATGGAGGCACGCATTTTGTCTTCACGATAGACGGGATCGAGGCGGCGCCCGCGGCGGACGCGGTCCATGAAATCCTGCAGAAAGGCATGGACAGCGTTCTGAAGACGCTGGTCAAGCGACTGCCCCAGCTTATCGAGCACGGCGCCTGAATTTCAGGCGCTGATGAGATCGAGGCGCATCAATGTTCTCGCGTCGAGCGAAATCTCCGTCGCGCCGCAGATCTCATTGAGTTGGATGAGGCTCGTGACGCTGACGATCGGCGCGGTGACGCCGGGCTGGGCCAGCAGCCAGGCAAGGGCGACCTGCGCCGGCGTGGCTCCGCAACGAACGGCGGCGGCGTCGAGTTCGCGCAGGATGTCGAGGCTGCGATCGTCGAGGACTCGCGCCACCAGAGCGCCGCGCGCGGCGCCGATCGTATCGGCCAGCGAACGATATTTCCCGGTGAGCAATCCGGCTTCCAGCCCACGAAAGGGGATGACGCCCATCTCCTCCCTCTCGCAGAGTTGCTGCAGGCCGCCCTCGAAAAAACCGCGAGTCGCCAGATTATAGTGGGGCTGCAGGCAGCTGTAGAGCGGCAGGCCATGATTGCGCGCGGCGGCCAGCGCTTCGGCGAGGCGCGGCGCCGAATAATTCGACGCGCCGATCGCCCGGACTTTGCCGCATTGCAAGAGGCTTGCGAATGCTTCGAGCGTCGCTTCGAAGGCGACAGAGGTATCGTCGAAATGCGCTTGATAGAGATCGATGCGGTCTGTCCCAAACCTTCGCAGCGACTCCTCCGCGGAGCGGATGACATGGGCTTTCGAAAGCCCCCTGCCGACGCCCTTCATGTCGCCGCCGACCTTTGTCGCGATCAGCACCTGCTCGCGCTTGCCGCTCGACCGCAGCCAATTGCCGATGATTTGCTCGGATTCGCCGCCATTATGGCCAGGCGCCCAGTTCGAATAGGTGTCGGCGGTGTCGATCATCGCGAAACCGCGATCGACGAAAGCGTCGAGAATGGCGTGCGATACGGTTTCGCTGGCTGTCCAGCCGAACACGTGACCGCCCAGCACGAGGGGCGCGCAGCTCAGGCCGGATTTACCGAATTGGCGATGGCGCATGGTGAAGAATCACAAGGTCATGGGGCTTTCGGGGGCGATACGGATCTCCATGCCGTCGAGCGCGCCGTCGAACTTGATTTGACAGGCGAGGCGCGAGTTGATGTTGCGATGGCTCGATGACTGGAGCATGCGGTTTTCGACCGGTCCGGCGGCCGGCGCTTCAATCCCCTCAGGCAAGGTGAGGTAGACATGGCACGTCGCGCAGGCGCAACTGCCGCCGCATTGCGCCACCAGTTCCTCGACTCCGGCGCGCCGGATCAATTTCATCAAGGAGACTCCGGTTTTGCCGGTGATTTCGCACCGCGCGCCATTGCGGGTTTCCAGCATGAAGCTGGCCAGTTTGGCCGCCGGCGCGATGTCCTCGGCAAGAACGTCCCTTTGTTGCGAGTCCGTCGAGCCTCCCAGGTGCAATGACGCGAAATCCGGGTAAGAAGGATGGCGGCTGTCCGCGGCGCCTTCGCGCAGGATGAGCGCCGTCGCAAGCCCCACCGACTGCGCCGCGTCCAACTCCTCCTCGTCGCCCGAGAGCATCAGCACCGATCCCGGATCGAGGCCCAGCTGCTCGCAAATCACCCGGTAGGAGGTCGGTTCGATTTTCTGACCGACGGAGGTGTCGAAGAACCCCTCGCAATGGCTGGCGACGTCGCCCGAGGCGCCATGGCTCAGCAGCAGTTGTTGCGCCAATTTCGAATAGGACGAATAGACGAAGAGGCGAAGTCCGGCGGCGGCCCATGATTGCATGGACGCAGCGACATCGGGATAGAGCTCGGCCTTGATCGCGCCGACCTCACAGCTCTCCTGCAAGAGCAGGCCCTGCAGCGTCTTCAGCGGGGTCACCTTGCGGTTTTGCTTCATCCACCGCAGCAACACCGGTCCTGCTTGTCCGGGCTGCAAGTCGAATCCGCCAAGGAGACGTCCGGTTTCCTCCAATGCCTCTTCGACTTCCGGGTCCTCGCCATGCTCCTCGATAAAGGCGCCAAGCCGCTGCTGCGTGAGCGGCGCTAGACTCTCGGTCGCGAAAGCCATCGGAAGGGCGACGCCATCGAGCTCTATCAAAACGGCGCGCACCGGTTCAACCATCTGGTGACCCCGAGGTGGATTGCTTCAATCGCGCCATCTTCATCGATGCCCGACATTTGCGCTTCGACATGCATCATCCGTGCCGTATCCTTGCGTCGACCCTGGCGCGATGAGGGCGCAAGTTGGAGGCGTTGAAATGGGTGGGGGCTCGGATGATCTCGAAGCTGTCGTCGGCGTCACGCTGCAACATTACAATCAGCGCGCCGACGCATTCTGGGAGGGCACGCGCGGGCACGACGTCACGCAGAACATCGCGGCGCTGTTCAAACACATTCGCGGCGCGCCGCCTTTCACGCTGCTCGATTTCGGCTGTGGGCCGGGGCGGGATCTAAAGGTTTTCGCCGATCTCGGACATGTCGCGATCGGCCTCGACGGCGCCCCGCGCTTCAATGAGATGGCGCGCAGCCATAGCGGTTGCGATGTGTGGCGGCAGGATTTCCTCGCACTCGCGTTGCCGCCAAGCCATTTCGACGGCATTTTCGCCAATGCGTCGCTATTTCACGTGCCGAGCCGCGAATTGCCGCGCGTGTTGCGTGAGCTTCACGCCGCCCTGAAGCCCGAGGGTGTGCTGTTCAGCTCAATCCCGCATGGCGCCGACCAGGAAGGCTGGAGCGACGGACGCTACGGCGTCTTCCATGCGCCCGAAAGCTGGAAAGCTCAGGGAGTGGCGGCGCGCTTCGTCGAAGTGGAGCGCTATTACCGGCCGAGCGGCGCGCCGCCCGGCGCCCAGCCCTGGCTGGCGAGCGTATGGCGGCGCGTATAGTTGCTATTTCTTCAGGCCGCGTCGTGTTTCACAGTACGCGCCTGGAAGTTGCGCAGGTCAGCGTTGACCTTGTCTTTCTCCGTCGTGGTTCAGTTGCGAAGGCCGACGACGGCGAAGCGTCCCTCCGCGTCCAGCCAGGACTCCACAAGGCGCCAACCGCCCATGCCCGCGAGCGCCGCGAAGCCGGCGATGTCGTATTTCCGCGACGTTTCCGTATGGATCGTCTCCCCGGCGCGAAAGGCGAATTTTCGCCCTGAAACGGCGACGATCCGCGCGTCGAGACTGACGAGATGCATTTCCACCGCCGATTCCGCTATGTTCCATCGGGCCTCATGCTTGAACCGGTCGAGCGGAAAAGCGCCGCAGAGATCGCGATTGATGCGGGCGAGAAGATTGAGGTTGAAAGCGGCGGTTACCCCCTCGCGGTCGTCGTAGGCGTTGAGCAAGGTCGATACGTCTTTTTTCAGATCGATGCCGATGACGGCGGTTCCTCCGCTGCGGGTGTGCTTGCGGATCCGGTTCAGGAAGGCGACGGAACCCAGAGCATGCAGATTGCCGATGGTCGAGCCCGGAAAGAAGGCCGTCCGGGGTCCCGGGGGGAGGCCCGCGGGCATATCGAAATCCTGGTTGAAGTCGGCGATGACAGGCAGGATGGGCAGGCGCGGAAAGAGGCGAGAGATACGCCGCGCGGTGTCCTCGAGCACCTCGCCGGCTATGTCTATCGGCGCGTAAAGCTGGGGCCGCGCGAGCGCATCCAGCAGGATCTCGGTCTTGCGTCCCGCGCCGGCGCCATATTCGATCAACAGCGCGCCAGCGCCGCAGAAATCGGCGATGGCGCCCGCATCCCGCTTCAGGATTTCGGTCTCGGCGCGGGTCGGGTAATAGTCATCGAGCCGGGTGATGTCCTCGAACAGTTCCGATCCGCGCGCGTCGTAGAGCCAGCGGCTCGAAATGGTTTTTTGCGGGCGCGACAGTCCCGCGAAGATCGATTTCGAAAAATCGTCATTGGCTGCGCCGAAAGTTCTGACTTTTTCAAGCATCATCGCTGTCTCCCGCAAGACGGAGGCCGCTGAACTGCCAGCGGGCGTCCGGCGGGAAGAAATTTCGATAGCTCGGGCGCATGTGGTTTTTCGGCGTGGCGAAGGAGCCGCCGCGCAGCACCTGCTGCCCACACATGAACTTGCCATTATATTCGGCCGCCGGGCCCGGCATCGGGCGGAAGCGCGGGTAGGGCGCGAAGGCGCTGCTCGTCCATTCCCAGACGTCGCCGAACATCTGGCGCATCCCGTCGCGCGCCGCAGCCGGCGCCGCATGCAGGCGGCCGGAGTCCAGGAAATTCCCTTCGACGGGCAAGTCTGCGGCGGCGCGCTCCCATTCGGCCTCCGTCGGCAGGCGACGCCCGGCCCAGCGCGCGAAGGCGTCGGCTTCGTAATAGCTGACATGGACGACCGGTTCTGCAGGCTCGACGGGGCGGCGACCCGAAAGGGTCATGCTGTGCCACTCGCCGTCGCGCTCCTCCCAGTAGAGCGGCGCGGACCAGCTTTCCGAATTGAGCTTCGCCCAGCCCTCGGAAAGCCAAAGCAGGGGATTGCGATAGCCGCCGTCGCCGATGAATTCGAGCCATTCGGCGTTGGAGACGGCGCGGTCGGCCAGCGAATAGGGTTCGAGCAACACGCGATGGCGCGGGCCCTCGCAATCGAAGGCGAAGTCCTTGCCGTCGGCGCCGATCCTGACCAGGCCGCCGTCGAACCGCCTTTCACCGGCGCGCGGCGGCTTGCTCGGCTCGTGCTCTTCGCGCGCGGAGAAGCGATAGACCGGCCGAAGCGGATTTTGCGCGAAGAGATGGAGGATATCGGTCAGCAGAAGTTCCTGATGCTGCTGCTCATGCTGACAGCCAAGCTCAATTGTTTCGA
>Ga0182030_10012262_pt1 | contig 17194 bp, 13 predicted proteins | sample 812S3MmetaG_FD_121299 | JGI IMG/M metagenome (GOLD analysis project Ga0182030, IMG submission 121299) | Permafrost microbial communities from Stordalen Mire, Sweden - 812S3M metaG (Illumina Assembly) | ecosystem: Environmental > Terrestrial > Soil > Wetlands > Permafrost | place: Sweden...
ATTTATATAATAAATCATTTATATAATAAATCATTTATTCCAAATTATTTCGAAATTAATTAATGTTTTAATTTGCAAAATATAAATAATTCGATTGGAATGTATTTCTTTTAAACTAAATATTTTATTGAATAAGATCATGAATTTCTGAACAATTATGAATTTATAAGTGTCAATGGTGCTAAATTGCTATCAGGAAAATTTTTGGCAAGAATTCTTATCCAATCGATTAACCACTATATTAATTATTGAAACTTGAAACATATTACCCAAATTCCAAACATTCCTAATGTTATTAATTTGAAGAAACCAGCGACAACGTAAGCTCCACCATTGCTACTATTTTTTACATATAAATAAAACCAATCAGCACCCAATGTCCCAATAAAAAATGATAAAAGAAATGCAACTAATCCGCTTTTTTGTTGGTAATTACAAGTTCCTCCAAAACTTGTAAATCCTTGATTACATTGGCAAACTGTTGGAATAGAATATATGCAAATACCATTCAAACAATCAGAATCTTTTGAACAAAAATTTTGTTTTATTTCCAAGACTTTACGATTTGTTGATATATCATTAGAAGCAATAAATTTGGAATTATAATGTTCATTTATAAATATTACAAATCCAATGGAAGAACCAATAAAAATTAAAGTTAGATAAATTTTTAAAATATTATATCGATTTGGTATTTTTGATTTAAAAAATTGAATTTGATCAGAAAAATACATATTTGTATAATCTGATTATCTAAAAAAATTAGGTTTATTACAAAAACAAAATTTTAAATGATTTAAAAAATATAATAAATGAAAAAATTAATTTAATGAATTTATTTATAATAAAATAAATAAGTAACTTAAAGATTTTTTTTATAAATTATTGATTGTGAAAATCCTAAATTTTGAAAAAATAATTTAGAATGCCTAATTTCAAAAATTTGATATTCAAAATATAGTTTTTTAATTAAAGATTTATCAAATTTATCAAATTTATCAAATGAAAAAATGAAATAAATTTATTAATTAATTCATTATTGAATTTAATCTTTATTTAAATAATTAAAATATTATTTTAGATAATTTTATTGTGAAAAATCATAAAATTTTCATATGGGCGTAATACCAACTCCTAGAGAATCTGGAAAAGCACCAGCTGCAACACGAATCCAGTCAATTGTTGCCTTAATATTAAATAAAGAGATGCAAAATTTTACCCAAATTGTCAATCCACCAAGTGTAATTAATTTGAAAAATCCGGCAGCAATATATCCTCCAGGTCCTCCGGGAACATAAAGATAAAACCTAAACTATTAATTTATTTTTTTGTAGATACCAATCAGCTCCCCAAATACCAATAAAAAAAGATAATAAAAATGCAACTAATCCACTTTTTTGTTGATAATTGCAAGTTCCACCAAAATTCGTAAATCCTTGATTACATTGACAAACTGGAGGAATTGCTTGAATGCAAATTCCATTATTGCAATCAGCATTTCTTAAACATCCTTGCTGTTTTACACTCCACATATTTCTTTCATTTGTTGTCGAATCAATAGTTGTAATAGCTTGAGGTTTATAATTATAATGAGCATTCGCAATAATTGAAAATCCAAAAAAAGCTCCAAATAATACAAAAGTGAGATATACTTTAAAGATAGTGCGTCTTTCTGGTATTTTTGATTTTAAATATTGAATTGCTTGCATAAAATACGTTTTATTAACTGATACTTTCAAATTTTGTTTTTGGAAATTTGAATCTATGATATGAAAAAAAAATAAATTATTTAAAAAAATAATTATAAATAAATTAATTGAAAAATATTTATTAAATTAGAAATCATTTAATATTTAATTCTATAAATGAAAATGAAATCTATTAATAAAATATGTTCTGTAGAGGCTATTTGCCTAGGAACTGGATATTTTAAGGATGAAGTTAGATGCATTAAAACAAAATCAAAAATAATATTTCCTCCATATGGAAAAAATCCAAAATGGGAAAATTATTCAGATTTATATATTTCAGTGGATGATATTTTAATTCCAAAGAATTTAATAGAAAATACTTATCTACAATGTTTAGCAAGTCCACTAAAAAGCGAATATATTTCTGAAGAAGAGTTTTTGAAAGAAATAACACAATTTGTAAAAAATAATTCATAATAAAAATAATAAAAATATAAATTTGAAAATGATTTTATTAATATTATAAAAATTATTCTTCATTATATTCTTCCACATTTTCAGATAATAAACCGGGAAAATTTGTTTTTATGGATTCAGACATAAAATTTTCTTCATTTGTTGATGGTAATTCAAAAATTTTTATATTTTGTGGTCTTTGTAATATTTCATAATTTGCAAAAAATGGCGTATCAATCAAAAATTGCGGAAGATCATAATCCAAATATATAATATTTCCTTTTGTATATTCCCATTTATCACTTTCTTTTGAATCTTCAAAAATTCCATCTGGATAAGTTTTTTGTCTTGGTTGACAATCTTCTGAGATTTTTTTTGCTCTCTTTATTTTGGGATGATCTGGATCAATTTTAAGTAAATCTAATGATTCTTTATTTAATTTGGGAACAATTGTTTCTATTATTTTATCATTATCGATTCGCTTATAATTACTAAAATAATTAAGAAAATTTGTAATTTCTTCAATTTCAATTTGGGTTAAATTTTTTGATATTACATCCATAATTTTATTAATTCTGCAAGATAATATATAAACATCATATCCAGGATTTATATAAATATCACCAAGATCGGTCAAACCGGTATTACGAATTAAATTCCCAAAGGATGAATTATCCCAATCAAAAATCCGAACACGATATCTAGTTTCAAGTTTTATAATTCTAGTTTTCCCTCTCGATTTAATTTCAAAATAATAAAGTGAAGGTTCTGGTTCTGTTTCAATTAATATATTATTAAAATGGAGATCATTATGTTTAAGTTTAATTTTTGAAAAGCATGCTAATGACCAATAAATTTGAAAAAATATAATTTTGTATTCATTTATATTATGTTGTGATTCCAACCATTCATAAAAAGGAATAAAATTAGAAATCCTTTCAGTGATTAATAAATGAAACTTTTCGTGATTATAAATTTCTTCATCATCTCCATTTATTAAATCTTGAATACCTTGATTTAATATAGAAAATTTTTCATCCTGATCTTTTATTGAACATATTTGATGTTCTATAAAATTGATAACAAATGGAGTATTATATTCAGATAAAATTGGAATGATACAAGAATAAATGCAAACTTCTATCATTAATGAATTATCACGAATATATACAGGATATGTTATATTATCTTTTGATATTTCTTTTTGAACAGGATCCAAAAATAATTTTATAAATACTTGACGATTTTCATTATTTGTCGCAAAAAGTTGCAAAGTTTTCGAAAGCGATTCCCTTTTTAAAACTTGTATATTAAAATAATTTTGTAAGAAAGTACAAGACCTTTTAACATTTTTATATATTTTATTTTTTATTATTGATTTAGAGTCAATTTGTGGATTTATGTATGATTTTTGTGGAATTTCATAATCTCGAAAAATTGCTTCAACTCCCATTAATTTTTTTTTTAATATTCCTATAAGTGTCATATGAAAATTGTTAAAATAAACATTTATATTTATTTATTAAAAGTATTTCCTCAATAATTCATAAACATTGCTTTTGCAGATTTTTTTATACCATAGTGTTTTTGTTTTGTTATTCCTGTATATTTATCTATTAATTTTGATATTTCTGGATAAAAAGGTTGAAATATTTTTTCAACGTTTTTCCTTATTTGGTTTTCCAAATACCAAAAAATATCTAATTTGAGATTACTATCTTTTGCAAAAGTTGGTTCTTCAATTTTATCAGCTTCATTCAATTTTTGATCCATATCTCCAACATCAATATGTACATAATAAACTGCATCACCATTTCTGGGCTCCATTCCTGGTGTTCTTCTTGCTATTCTTTTTACTAGTTCTACATGTGCAACATTTCCATCATAATTTTCTTTAGACATTTTCTTAACAATTGTTAATGAATTCCAATCTGGTTCATTATGAACTAAATTTGATAATTTATCATCAATCATTTTGATTGTTTTTTGAATATTATTATCTTTAAATAATTCGTTTACAATTTCTTTACAAAGTTTTGCAACGAAACCACAACAATCTCTCTTATTAAAAGATAATCCCTTGATTTCAATTTTCATTGGTGAATCTATTTTTTCTCTTTTATCAATAATATAACATTTTGATCCATAAAATATTCCTTTTTTTGCAGTTTTTTCATGAATAATTTTCATAATTGATCCAGGAAATGTAAATAAACTTGTTATTTCAGATGCAATTTTAGGACCTAATACAAATGTTTTTTTGAAACCTTCATCATTATTTGGAACAATATCTGGTGGAAATATAACAAAAACAGAATCTGTGTCACCATAAATAACTACTGCATTATATTTCTTTTTTAAATATCCTTGAGTTGAAATAATTGTTCTTCTTCCAATATATGTTACAGCAGCAGGTACTGGAATAACAGAAAACATTCCCTTTCTTTCCATATTTCCATCTTTATCAAATGTTAAAATTCCACCACCTGCACCTTGAGCTCCAAATGATGAATTTGCTGCAACTTTTAATGAATTTTGTTTTGAATTATAAATTTTTTCTTCATTTATTAACCATTTATAATAATCCAATATAAATGAAATATCTTTTAATTCTGAAAATTGGTTTTCGATTGATGAATCATCAGATGATTGTAAATAATTATTAAAAAATTGTTTTAATGATTTATCAATATGAATAAAATATTTTGTTCCATTTTCTATGAATTCCTTTTGTTCATCTGATGTAACTTTTGACCATTCTGAAAATTGTGATATAATTTCATTTGATATATTTGATAAATCTGATGATAATTTTAATATATTTTGTATTGAATCTTTTCTTGTTTCAAAATTTACATCGAATAATTGATCAATAAAATTTGAATCTGCATATTTTGTTTTTTTATCCCATTTAATTTTTGATAAAATATCAATTAAAATATTATATTCAAATTTGAAACATTGTAAAAATACATATGGTATTGATATAAATTTTTCATAAAAATTTGGAGCTTGTTTTAAAAAATCAATGATTGTCTTTTTTTCATCTTTGTTTTGTAAAAATAAGTTATTTTCTAAAGGAGTTGTAGATGAAGCACATTTTGATAAAGTTTGTTCAATATTTTTCATTCTGGCTGCATATTTTTTCATCATATTTTTTGCAATTTCTCTTGAATCTAATAAATTTTTAACATGTTCATTCATTACACCAATTGAATTCTGAGCAAATCTTACAGTACGATTTGAATTAAATACAACATCCATATATTTTACATCTTTACAATTCGCAAATCTTGGATCTAATACAATATTATCAGATGCTAATTTATATGAAATCATAATTGATGGATATAAAGATGAAAAATCGAATATAACAATCATATCATGATATCCTAATATTGGTTCCATTACAAAACCACCTGAAAATCCTTTTTCTTTTGTTACATTTTTTCCATTTTTTATTACAGTTTTTTCAAATTTGATATCTTGATTATCAAATAATTTTCTTTTTTGTACATCTTTTAATTTTTGTATGTTTGATCTAGATCTTTTTGCCTTTAATATAGAATCAATATCTTTTCCACCAAATTTCATCTCTTTTGTACTTAATTTATCATCAAGAAATCCATATCTTGATAATTCTTTACCAGAATTTTCATCTGGAGTTATATCAATACCATAAACATTTACATTTCCAGAAGATTTAAAATTTGAATTATTGTTATTTGAATTATTGTTATTTGAATTATTGTTATTTGAAAATCTTTTTAAAGTTTCAATTCTTTCTTCTTGAGTTAATTCCTCAGCTTCATCATTTAAAATTCCAGCATTTTTTTCATTTTTTAAATAAATTTTTACTTGTGTTCCTCTTAACATTTCTGCCCAATAATCTTCATCATTTTTACTCTTTTTATCTTTTTTAATTGTATTATCAGTAAAAATTGTTTTCTTTTCGTTATTATCTGATGAAAATCTTATATTTTCAGAATAATTTCCGCCAGAAGTAGTACTTTCTAATTTTATTGGATTTTCATTCGAAAAACTTTTCATAAATGTTTTATAAATAGATTTTTCTTTATCATCCATTATATTATTATTTGAATTTACTAAATCTTTAACATTTCTATCTGATTCAGCTCCTATTGGGTCATCAAGTATTGGATGATAATTTGGTCTCCACATTACATAATCCATTTCTTGTGCTTTATATTGTAAACCACCATATAATTTTTGTTGTTGACCATATGCAAATATAAAATATAATGGTACGCGATTAATTCTACAATCATTTACAGAATGCAATAAATAAACAAATAATCTTCTTGTTATATCAACATCATAATAATTGTATTCTAATAATTCAGCTCTTTCATGTGCAGTACCAAAGAATTTTTCTTTAATTTTATAATATTTTAAATCTTTTTTCTTCATATTTAATTTCATTTTTGCAACTGTATCCAATTTAAAATCAATTGGTTTAAATGTTGGATCTTTTTTATATAATAAAAGTAAATCGCATGGTATTTCTCCAGCTAATGGAGTTGGTATCCATAATTTATTATAACTTAATGCATTACTACTTAAATTTTTCTCTTTTATACCGACTTTACATTTTTCAAGTCTTTGAAAACATTTTGTTTTTTCATCAATATCAGGTAAAGTATGTATTCTCTTGATTAATGCAGGAAAATCATATCCATAACTATTCCATCCATACCAAATATCTGGATGATACTTTTTTCTCCATTCTGCCCATCCATTAAACATTTCAGATTCCGATCTATAATTTTTTATAATCGTTCTAGGACCAAATACTGATTTTCCATCTTCACCAACATAATTTCTATCAATCTTTCCACCCCAAGTAAAAATGAAAAAAATTGGATCCCAACTTTCATCTGAAATCTCGATAGAATGACAAATCATAACAATTGCATCCTCTTCAACAGTTGGATCTGGAAATGCATCTTCTTCATCATATCTTATTTGTTCTATATCCATACAATCAAATATGAAAGGTGCAATTTCTTTTTTCATATTTTCTGGTCTCAATTCATTTGTTTCGAATACATATAAAGAAGTTATACTTTCTTTATCATAAATTGTATATGTATTACTTTTTAATTTAACCCATCCACAAAATTGAATATTATTACTATTCGCAATTTTAATTCGGTGATCCACATTATCTTCCGTTAAAACATAATCATTTTGATATGTTTTATCTTTAATATCTCTTTCAGTAGGATCTGGATACAATTTCTTTAAATGTCTTCGGAATCGATTAAATGCATGAATTGTATTAAATCTCAAACATAGAAATGGTTTTGGTACTCCATTTCGAAATCCAACAATAGGATGTCTATACATAGTTTCAAATTTAGAAACTTGATTCCATGGTAAATTTGGTTCAAGTTTCAATTCATTTATCAAATCCATTGCAACATCAGCATCATGAGATTTATCATTAATATAGGAATCTCCAACTTGTATAAGATTTTCTGGTAAAGATATATAAAAAAATGGTTTATAATTTGTGTATTTGACACAAACACTTTCACCAGATTCATTAGATCCATGTAAATAAATTTGAGTACATCCTTTTGATTTATCAACGCCTTGTCTAAAATCATCATCTGCTGATTGAATATCATTTATATCATCTCCATCAAATTGATCTCTCAAAACACTAATTTCATTTAATTGAAAATAAAAATCTTCTTCATCTGTATTTATATTTTTAATCTTAGATCTATCTCTTTGTGGAATTTCAATATCTTTATCAATTTCTTCATAATCAGGATTTTCTTGATGACCATTAATTTTTAAAGTCTTTTTTATAAATTTGAATTTTGATTTTGTTGAATCAGATTCAATTTCTTCTTCATTTTTTCTTTTTGATATTTTTTTAGATTCACAAAAATCATTTATCATATTTTGAACAGAAACATTTCGATCATTTTTGAAGTTATTATTCTTATTATTATTATTATTCTTATTATTATTATTATTCTTATTATTATTATTCTTATTATTATTGTTATTATTGTTATTATTGAAATTATTATTGGTATTATTGATATTATTATAATTCAATTTTTTTTGATTAAATCCATTGGCTAAAAAAAGGTTACAATTAGTTAAAAAATATGTTTACTATCATTTGATTTTGATCTTTTGAAATTTTCCATTTGGAATTAAAAAAAGTTTTGGAATAGTATATCTATTCTTCTTTATAAATTATGTTTAATACATTTTTTTTCAAGATAAAAATTGCAAAATTTAATTTTAATCATTTATAATTTTTTTATTTTTTTTATTTAATATTTTAAATGAAAAAATAATTTAATTAATTATTTTCCGTATAAATTAATTTATTAAAAATCATTTTTAATCACAAGATAATTTATTAAATTTAAATGGAAAAAATTCATGAAGAATTAAAAAATGAATTTCCATGGAAAGAACCGACAAAATTAGAAATAGATGGAATTCAAAGAAAACCTGAAAAAGATAGAAATTTAGAGTCTATTTTGCAAAAAGATTTAAGGGATGAACAAAAAACTTTTAGAGAATTACAAATAAGAACAAAATATAAAGAAGAATGGTGGGATTCATGCACGCCAAAAGATAATTTATATGTTTCATATACAACATTCGGACCTGATGAAAAGAAATATTTAGTTAAATGTCCGAGAGTTGGTTTCAAAATATGGGCATTTGGACCATCAAAAGAATATTTAGATGGATTTATGAAATATACAGTAAATAAAAAAAATCCTTATATAGATTTCATGAGATATAGAATAAAAACAATTACTGGAATATTGCAAATAGATTCTGAATGGGATGGATCATCATTAGAAGATCCAATAAACAAAGAATTGCAACAAACAATGGAGAATTTCCTAAATGATGAAATGGGTAATTTTCAAAGTGCACAAACTGCAAAAGAAAGAGGAGTTGCAGAAAATTCAAAACAAAGAGTTGCATTAAAAGAATTTGAAAAAAAGATGAGAAATCATAAAAATGATATATTTTCTAATCAAGAAGTACATAAAAATTGGTTTTTAGAAAATATAAAAGAAACTCCAATGAGAACAAAAGAAGAATTAGAATTATTAGATGTTGTAAAAACTTTTAAATCTGGAAAAGAAGAAGATTTAATTAAATCTTTACCAACATTAACTTATAATCAAGTTTCTATATTTTTGGAAAAAGAAAAATTAACAAATATACAAAATCCACCAGAAATAGAATTTAGAGAAGAAAGAAGAAAATTATCAGATGGTAGATATTTATTAGTCAGAACAACATTAATTACAACATAAATTACAATATAAATTACAATATAAATTACAATATAAATTACAATATAAATTACAATATAAATTGCAATATAAATTGCAAAATAAAATTTTTGGAATAAGTTATAAAATAAATAATAATTTCTTAAAGGATTAATATAATAAATTTTTCTTTTATTTAAAAATAAATTTTTTTCAAAATGTGAATACAAGTAAAATTAATTTAGTTTTGATTGTCGCTCGAATGATTCTATTTTTTATTTTATAAAGATTCAAGTGATTTATCAAAAATTTAAAAAAAAGAGAAAGAATCTAACATTCAAATTATTGGATTTTTATTTTTTTTAAAAATTGAAAAAAAAATATTAAAAAATAAAATTAAAAAAAGGTTTGATAAATATTCGTTATATGAATTAATAATTTAATAAAAATTAAAAAACAGATTAATTTATGGATAATAATTCAGAAGCTAGTTATAGTTCAAATGGGAGTGAAGCAGAAGGATATGTAAATACTTTACCACCTTTACAAGATCATCTTTTTGAAAATTATTCATCATCTGCCGAATCCAATTTTTCAGAAAAATCAGATAAGAAAAAAATTAAAGATATTCAATATAAACCAAAACCAGGTTTAAAATCTTCACCAAAACCAATAAAACAAAAAGAATTAACTCCAAATAAATATGGAATTAAATATGAAGAATATAATCGCGTGGCAAAATTAATGGATCAAAAGAGAAAAGAATCACCAATAACAACAAATAATCGAAATGTTGAAAAAAGATCTCCTTCTCCAATACAAAGAAATCAACCTCAAAAAATAAATCAACCTAAAGATATAAATAATATAAAAGTGTCATCTCTTCAAAGAAATATGAAACAACAAAATAATCCAATAAAAGTTCAAAAAACAAAAACTATATCTAATCAAAATATAAAAAAGCAAAAAGAATCGAAAGAAGATGATATATTATTTTCAAATGAAGAAACTGATCAAGAATCAAATATCGAAGAGATAGATTCAAATGATCAAAATAATGAAAATCATCAAGAAGAACAAGAAGAAGATCAAGAAGAAGAAGAAGAAATTCCTATAAAAACAAATAAAACAAAGAAATTAATTAAAAGAGATATAAGCCCACCAATTAAGATTAAAAAACAAATAAATCCATTAAACAATTCAACAAAATCAACAAAAACAAATAGGACAATTGATGATCCTATTGTTGAATTAACAATGGAAACTTTTATGGATCCAAACAAAAGAAAATCTCCAAATTCAAGATTAAATGCTCAAAATCAAAAATCTAAAGAAGAAGATCAAGAAGAAGATCTGGAAGAAGATCAAGAAGAAGCTGAAGAAGGTGAAGAAGAAAATGAAGAAGAAGAAGATAAAATTGAAACTACTACTAGTGTAGATAGTAAAACTATATCTAAAAAACAATCTAATTTAAATACAAATTCAAAAAATAAAATATCAAAAGATGATGAAATAATTAATGAAGATATAAATAAAAAAATCAATAATGAAAATAATGAAAAAAATATTGATAATCAAAATAGTCAAACAAATATAAAAGTCGAAACAAATAACATTGATGGAAATATCGAAGTTGAAAATATTGTTGAAGAAAATAATGATAATATAAATGAAAATGACAATAATAATGAAAATAATAATGAAAATAATAATGAAAATAAAATTAATTGGGATAAAGGATGGAATGTTGAATACAATATTAAAAATCCACTGGCGATGCAAGAAGAAAGTGAAATAGCAAAAGCATTAAAGGCTAGAGAATTAGGAGAAAAGCGTAAAATAAGATGGTATTTATATCAAATGGAGCAATCTGGTATACCTGTATCAAAAAGATATGAATTGGAAGATGATATTGAAGAAATGAAATTTGAAGCAGCTAAATTGAAAAAACAATCTGAATTAAAACATTCTTCCAAAACAACATGGAGTTTATTTTGTATGGGAAATGAAATTGTACAAATAATATTGCAAAAAATGGATCCAAATGAACCTGTTTGGAATACATGGACAAAACAAGTTGAATCAAAAAAGGGAGAATATATGATGATGATACGTGCAATACATAGAAAGAAAATGGGATATTTTAGATCAAATCCTAAAGCACAATTTTTCTTTACATTTGGAGTACAAGCAGCAACTTTCTTTTTACCAATTTTTGCCTCAAAACTATTAAATTGGGGAAAAGAAAAACTCAGTCCAAATCAACCACCAGCTTTGTCATCAATTACTCAACAATCTCAAGCAGATATTGAAAAATCTGAAAAAAGAGCAAAAGAAATGGAAACTAAATTTATGGAAAAAATTAATGTATTAGAACAACAAAATCAACAAGGAATATTATTACAACAAAAATTAATTGAAGAATTATCTGAATCAAGAAAAGAAATGAAAGCAATCATGTTTATGCAATTTACTCAACAAAATCAACCATCTCCACAAATAATGAGACCACACCCAAATCAATTTAACGTAGATGAAGAAAATCCAGCTTTAAGAAATGTTCCAAAGCCAATAATAACTAATTCAGGATATACTGGTCAAACAATCAAACCATTTGTTTCAACAAAAATTGAAAATATTACAAAAGTAAAGAATGAAAAAATTGAAAAAATTGAAACAAAAGAAAATGAAAATACAAGTGAATCAGATTTAGATTATGTTATACAAGATGATGAAAAAGAAGATCCAAATATTCAACAATCAATAATTAATACAAATATACCCGATAAATCCATAAATCCAATAAATATAAATGAAAAAAGTGAAAAAATAAATGAAAATCCCAATAATTCTAATAATGAAAATAATGAAAATCAAAATGTATCACCAATACATATGAGAAATATGCAATCTATTATAAATAAATCAGATGAATCAAAAAATCAATCTGTATCATCGACACCAAATAAACAACAAAAAAAATCTTTAATGGGAATGTTTTCTAAAGTTGATCCAAATGCAAATTTTGAATCAGATACTGTAGGTTTAATGGCAAATACTTTAAGTGGATTTTGTAATCCAATTTTATCACAAATAAGACAAGATAAAAAAGAAAATCCAGTACCTAATGAATTTAGTGCATATGATGAAGGAAATATACCATCACCAATTCATTCTGAAAATGAAGATGAATTAGGAGAACCAAATTTAAATGAAACTTTTAAAGTATAAATAAAATTTTTAAAATATAAATAAATTATTTCAAATATAAATCATTTTTTTTATTATATTTAAATCAAATAAATTTTTATTATTTAAATTAATAAACAAAATTTTATAATTTATGATATTTATATCAATTTACAATAATTATATCAATTTTATTAATAATAAATGAAATAATTATATTTTAAATGATTTATATTCATTGAAAAATAATTTATTAACATTATTGAAAAAAAAGTTTAATTATTTTTTCAAAATTTTGGAATAACTAATTTATATTTAATGAATTTCGAAAATATTGATTCGGAATATATTTTAATTAATAAAGGAAATTCAGGAAACTTTTTAAAAAAAATAGATTTAAATGCTGCTTTATCATTATGTGAATTATCGGAAAAACCTAGAGTGTTTACAAGAAGAAGAAATATGAATAGAAAAAATATAATATGGTTTAAAAAACAAATTAACATAAGCGAATTAAATGAATATTTTCCATCTATAAAAGAAATAAATAAACAAGAAAATTTTTATGAAATCAAAAAAAAAACCAGAAGGAATAGATCAAAATCATCATGTATGGCACATAGAAAAAGACATGAAAAATGTCCGGAAGATTGTTTTAATAGAATAGAAAATATTTTATTTGAAAAAGTATAATAATGATTTATATTTATATATGTATATATTTAAATAAACAAATATTTATATTTTGCTGTAAATTAACATATTCATATCAAATTATAATTTTAAATGATTAAAAAATAATATATTTTCATAATGTGCACTTATTTTACTATCACTTCCATGAAATCCATTTTTTCTTAAAATTTCTGGATCACCATATATTGCTCTTAAGCAATTTGGTGATAATTCCTTTTCTTTTGCTGCATTTGTTGGACCTATTTCTTCTCTCCATCTTTTAATTGTATCACCATTTTTATATTTTAATTTCATAACAACACATTTTCCGGAAGCCATAAATTCAATTAATGGATCAAAATGAGATTTTCCTTTATGTTCAAAATATAATGTTTCCCAATCTAATTTATCAAATGTTTCTTCTATTTTATTTTCTATGGAAAATCCACGAGATTCAATATCTTTTATAATTTCTTCTTTTTTATCAAAACAATTTGGTTTAATAATTCCAATCGTGAAATCTTCATCCATTTTATATTATATTAGGAAATATTTATAAATGATTTAATATTTATAAATGATTTAATATTTATAAATGATTTAATATTTATAGATTTTAATTTATAAATATTATAAATTATTCTTTTATTTATATTAAAAAAATATTAAATCATTTATAATAAAAAATATTATTTTAGATAAAGAAAAAATAAATAATGGTTTTGGATAGTCCAATTGAATTACAAAAAGAATTTGCTGAAAAATTATCAAAAGCAAATGAAAATATTTTATTTTCACATTATTGGAATCATCGAATTATTTTTCAAGATGATGAAATATGGACAGGAATTATAAAATTTGAAAAAGATTTTGTTTCTAGCTATGACTGGATTTTAATGAATGATGGATCTTTAGCATTTGTTTTAGGAAATGGAACTTCAATGTCTTTATGTGAAAAACAATTATTATATTCACTTGTTGATTGGTTTTTGTTTAGAATTTCTAGAAATCTTGAAATACCAGAATTTAAATAAAAAGTTTTTAATTATTTTTTAATTTTTTTAAATATTAAATTTTTCTGGTATAAATTTATTAAGAGATTTATTAAAAAAAATGAACTATTTTCATCAATAGAAGATATAAAAAAAATTGATTTATTATTTGATTTATATAATGGAGATAACACAATCAAAACATATTGAAGAAAATATTATGGAAGAAATTCCAGATAAAATTAAATTAGTTCTTGAAAAACCAAGAATGATCTTAAAAAGTTTTTTTATTTCAAAAGAAACTAGTCTTATTTCACATGAACAAGAATTTGAATTCAATGAAGAAAATGATGGCATTGCAAAAGAAAAAGAGTTTTTGGAATATATTGCAAATAAGAAAAAAGAGGAATTGAAATTAAATAATGCTAAATTTTTTATTATTGAAAAATTATTACCTCAAGAAGAATCTATCTATGCTGAATTGCAAGAACCATCGATAAAAAATGGAACTATAAAAAAGAGATTCGCATTAAAACATTTTATTCCATCTGGTTGGATTCAAGCATCAGCAACAACTTTATTGGGATATATTTATCATACATTTTCCGAAGATCCAACTTATGAAGCAAGAACATTATTAAAGTCCGCAAAAGATTTAATATCGAATGAAAAAGCAGATGAAGTTATAGTAGATGAAATTTTAGTAGATGAAACAAACTCAACAAAAGTTAAAACTTGTAGTTGTGATTGTAATTGTAATATTACTTGTACATGTGATTGTGACTGTGATTATGATTGCATATGTAATTTAGAATTAGATGATAATGAATCAGATGATAATGAATCAGATGATAAAAAAGAAGAAATTATTCAAGAACCTATTGAAATCGAAATGGTTGAAATTAAAAATATTAAAGATCTTATAAAAATGGCAAAAGAATTAAAGGAAGAAGAATATCAAATTCAAGATGAAATGGAAAATAAACAAGTTGATGCAAAAAAAATTTATGAATGTGAAATGTTAAAACAAAGAGTTAATAGCATTTCATCAATATCATCAAGAGTTTGCGAATTAAAACAATTGATTGAAAATTTAAAGAAAGAAAGAGAAGAATCAATATCTATTAAATTAGATGGTGAAATTGAAGAAGTTAATAGAGAAGCATTAATATCTCTTGTTGATGAACTTGTAATAAAAGTTATATCACATACATTTCCAATAGATAAAAAGGAAGAAGGAATAAATATCTGGGATGGATTACTTTGCGAATGGGATTTAAAAGATAAATCATTTAATGAAAAATTAGAATTATTAGTAAAAGATGATGTTTTATCTATTGATGAAATTAAATGTGGAATGGATACATTATTAAGAGAATTAAAACAAAAAGATGGAAAAGAATGTTTGAATCATTTTGAAATTTTATTCAAGGAAATGTTTTGGTTTTCAATGGAAAATGGATTAAAATTTCCAGATGCTATTATTGGAATAACAAATCTATGCAATAATCAATTAAAGGAAGAGGTTCCAGAAGCACCAAAATCTCAAGAAGAAAAAATAAAAGAAGCAGAAGAATTATTATATAAATTAGATTTAGAAAAAGAAGAAGAAAGAAAACAAAGAGCACATAAAAAGAATTTATTAAAAAACTTAAGAGAAAATGGATTCAAAAATATTTCTATAGATACTCCAATTGAATTATTAGAATCATTAATGAATCAGCATATGAAATCAAAAATTGAAACAAGAACAAATTTCTTAAATGAAATATCATCAAAATTGAAAGATAGAAAAATTGATTAAACGAATATTTTTAACCATTTTATTAAATGTTTACCATTGTCTATATCATATTTTTATAAATTACAATTAAATTACAATTAAAATAAATATGAATTTATTTTTTACATATTTTTTCTTTTATTAATATTTTTTTCATTTTTGGATTCCTTAGCAATTAATACCATCTTTTCAAGACGATATAAAATAGGCAATAAATATTTTCTTATATTTTGTGGAATAGTGTTATCTATATCACTTTTTGTATCTAAAGCAATCAAAAACATTTTTAATGAAATATCAAAATGTAAAGGATCTCCAATTAATGAAGATGCAAACCCTGATATAAATTCTTAATTCCTTTATCAATCCAATTGAATTCATTAATAAAAATATTATTAACAGCTTCCATTTATTACCGAAAATTGATTTGAATTACATATTATATATAAATTATAAATGATAAATGATTTATAAAATATAAATCATTTATAAAATTATTATATTAATTAAAAATATTGTAAAACAAACAATTATAAATAAAATATATATTAAATCAAATAATTAATTAATATTATATATAAATCATTTACTCACTTTGTGAGCTTTCAAAAGGAATTATTAATATTATAAAACATTTAAAATAATTTAATTTATTATATAGAAATTATATTTGTATTTTAATTAATGGACAAAATATAGAAATTTTATAAATAATTAAATCATTTGTTTTTATAAATCATTTAAAAAATATTATTTAAAAATCGATATAAATATCTTCATTATTTGGTAATATAAATAAATTTCTAATCTTTTAAATCATTTATTAAATTAATAATTCCTTTGGAATAACTCACAAAATAAGTAAATGATTTAAAATAAAATGTTAATTACAAAATATTTTTAGAAAACAATTTCTTTATTTATTAAATATTGAATTTATTAATTAAATAATATTTAAATGATTTACTCACTTTATGAGTTATTCGAATTATTTAATTATAAATCATTTAAACATTTTATAGAATATAGCAAAGTAATTAATTCTAAAACAATTTGTTTTTTTATGAATCTTATTTAATCTTTTGAAGATATGTTCATTGACAAATATTATTTTAAAAA
>Ga0182030_10012263_pt1 | contig 17194 bp, 18 predicted proteins | sample 812S3MmetaG_FD_121299 | JGI IMG/M metagenome (GOLD analysis project Ga0182030, IMG submission 121299) | Permafrost microbial communities from Stordalen Mire, Sweden - 812S3M metaG (Illumina Assembly) | ecosystem: Environmental > Terrestrial > Soil > Wetlands > Permafrost | place: Sweden...
CCATTATCTATGGAATTATTTTCATTAGAATTTCCATTAGCTAGTAAAAGTGAAATGCTTTTAGATAAGATGAATAAACCAATTATATCATCAAAAAATCATAATTTCTCAATAAATAATGGTGAAGATAAATTGCCAAATATTATAAATGATAAATATCAATGTCCTTTAGCCCATTCATATCAAACGAAATATATGATTAATGATGTATATTTGCATGACAAATTATGCGATAGATGCAAATTAAATCATAAAATATATAGCAAATTAAATGATGCATTTTGTGATAAATGTAGAAATACATTAGATATTTCTTATAAGCGAAAAACTCCAGATTCTACAAAAAGATATTCTTATTGTGATGAAAAAAAACCATGTCAAAGTTGTAAAAGTTATGGATTATTTAATAGTTCCAAAAGATGTGATTTTATTACATGTAATTCGCATTATTATAAATAAAAATTTATTATTATTATTATTATTATTTTTATTATTTTATTAATTTACAAAAAGATAATTTATATAAATTATTATCAGATAAATTAGTATTAATTTCAATAGGTATTGGTATACTACATTTTTTATTTATATTATAAATAAAATAATTTTCTAGTGTTGAAATAAATATTGAATTTTTTCCATTTTCATATAAATCATTTATGGTAAAATAATATATTGATAAGAAATTTTTAAAATTTCTTTCCATTATTAATAATATTATTGCATTTTTTTGATTTATTGGTAAATCAATTGTTGGATTTAATTGTTTTATAACTTCATTATATTTTAAAGTTTTAATATCTACTAATTTTTCAATTTCATTTTTATTTATTAAAGAAATTTGATCTTTTATTGTTTGATATTTTTTTAAAAATGAAATATCAAATGGATAATTTAAATCAAAATTATATAAATCTTTAAATGTTTCAGAAATTTCTAAAAAATAAAATATAGTTTTTATTCTTTCTTCCTGAAGAATCGAATTTTCATTTCTCAATATTTTATTTAATAAAGATTTCATATTGTGTTGATAAATATAAATTGATACAAATACATTCATTCTTTTTATTTTTTCATCATCTTCAGATATTGAAATATCTCCAATATTAATTGGAACATAAAATTTATTAGTTTCAAGAATTAAATGATTTGTCAATAATTGCTTAGATAAAATATTATCCATATTATCATTTATATTATCATTATATAATCCATTAATTTCAATATCGCCATTATCTAAAAATATTCTAGTAATATATTTTACTGTTTTTTTCCCATGAATTTCCAATTGAGATCCATCAATTTCTATTTCACCAGTTGAATAAGATAATATAGGTCTTGAAATTGTATTTATTTCATTTGGATTAATTGGATTTTTTAATTTATATATCATTTTTTCATATTTCAAAAAATATGGATGTTTTAAAATGTCTTCAAAATTATTTTTATTTTGTTGTAATAAACTCAAAGAACTGTCAGATTTTTTTTTAAACATAAAAACATATTCGCCATTCATTTTTTTTTAAAATTTATATATTATTCCTATTAAATCAAATATAAAAGGATTTAATTTTTTTATTATAAATATTTTCTTTTTAAGCAATGCAAGTTATTTATTGAATTTGGATTTAATTCTGAAAAACTATTTAAAAATATTGGAAAAAAACATTGGTTTTCAAAATTCCATTTATAATTATGTGGCACAGAATTAATTTCATTATAATAAACTTCATTTAAATTTGGACAAGTTTTAAATAATGGCATAATAAATTGTTTTACTTGAAATATGGATGAAGATTTTCTTATTTTTAATTTAAATAAATTTGGTGCTACAAATATTTTGCATTGATGATAAGATGTAGTAAAATCTATTGTTAATTTTTTTATATTTAATTTTAATGGTTCACGAAAACATAATGAAGATAATATTAATTCTTCTAAATGCAAATTTCTCTCGATAAAATTTTTTAAAAATATTGATTCTGTACATTTTAATTTTTTAATATTTAATGGTAAAATATAATTATCAGATATATAATTTAATTTAATTATTTTTGTTTTTTCAAAATTAATTTCATTTGGTAATTCAATAAATTCATATAATATGGATTTTACATTTAATTTATTCATTAAAAATTTATCACCATTATTATTTTTTGATTTATAAGATAATTTATCCAAATCCAAATCATTTAAATAAATATCACCTTTACAATAATCTATTTTTAATATTTTTAATGTTTTTATAGATTCAATAGTTCCACTAAAAATAATATCACATAATTTTAATATATTTAAATTATTAAAATAACTAAAATTTGGTTTTTCTAAAACGCAAGATCTTAAAAATAATTGATTTATATTTTTAAATAAATTCCATTCAATATTTCTTTGTGAAATTATTCCAATTCTTTTTAAGTTTTTAAATTTATCAATTTTAGATGAAAAATCATAAAAATCAAATTCTTCTAATTCATTATAATTTAAATATAATTGAATAGTTTCCATATTTATTCGAAATGGCCCTTTTAGACTTTTTACCTTTGATAAATAAATGTTGGCTGATAATGGTGAATATATATGAAAATGCCTAGCACCTTGAAAATAAAAGAATTTTAATTGTTTTTCTGAACATTCAACATAAATTTTATCAAATTCATTTAATAATATTTTTTCAATTCTATATTTCCATTCTTTTGATAATATTTTCAATTCAATTAATTTATAAAATGGAATATATTGAAATATTTCATTTATTATATCATTTGGAATTATTATAAAACAAAAATTTTCATCATATTTAAATACATTTTTTTCAGAATTAATTTTCGAAATCTTATTAATTAAATTAAAATCATTTAAATGATATAATTCATTTACAATTCTTTTCATTTCTTTTCATTATAATCTATATAAATAAAAATAGAGTTTTTATGATAAAAAAAGTTTATTTTCTTTTATAATAATATACATTTTGGAATTCATTTGGATTAGCTTCACAAAAAGAATTTTTATAATATGGTAATAAACGAAATTTTTCGAAATTCCATTTATAATAATAAATATTATAATTTATTTTTTGTTTGAAAAATATAATTTGTAATTTTGGAGATTTATTTAATAAAGGTCTTATAATTTGGTGAGCTTCAACAAGAGAACAAGAAGCTTCTAATATTAATTTTTTTAATATTGGTGCCGATTTATATATTATTGGTTGTAAAGATATTGATTTAATACATAAATTTTCTAACATTAAAATAAAATCTTTTCCAAATTTTCCAGATGTTGTAACTAAATAATTTATATTTTTATTATGTAATAAAATTTGTTTTAATGTATATTTTGAATCAGACCCAATGTAAGAAATACCACGAAAATTAATTGGTAATTTTTTAGGTAAGTTTATAACTGATTCTATTGACAAAAATAATGTTTTATCAAAATTTAATCTATAATCATAATAATCTAAATCAAAAAATTCACAAGTATAATTTCCTCTTATATCAACTGCCCTTAATTTTAATTTTTTTAAATGTATATTATTAATTTCTATTATTCCTTCACAATATTCAATAATTAAATATTTTAATTCTTTTAATGGAGTTAAATCTCCAATATTTTTTACTTTAAATAAATGCAAATATCTTAACTTTTTCAAATCTTCCCATATAATATTTCTTAAATTATATGAAAAAATAGTTAAATGTGTTAAATTAATAAATTCAGATGCAATAAATCCAGTTCCACCACCACGAAAATCAATATGAACTCTCTCTAAATTTTTATAACTTCCAGGTATAAGAAATTTATTTCCAATATAATATTCTTTAATATTTGTATTATTACATAATATATTAAATCCACTTTGTGTAATAACTTGTAATCCAGCTAAACTATCAATATAATTATATTTTCTAAGAAAAGAATCTTCCAAAATTCCATCAAAATGAAAATGTTTAGCTCCACCAACTCTTATAAACCATTCTATTCTTTCTAATGTATCACATTTAACATAAATAGATTCAAATTCTTTTTTAATAATTTCTTTAATTTTACGATTCCAATATTTTGATAATCTTTTTAACCATAATAATTGATAAAATGGTAAACATGAAAATATAATATATATTATTTCATTTGGCAAATAAAAAATAATTTCTTCATATTTTTCACATTTATTTTTTTTTCTATTATTTATTTCTTGAAAATGAAATCTCTTCATTTAAAATAAGCAACTCTATCTTAATTAATTTTAAATTTAATTTCATTAAAATGAAACAATATACCGAATTAAACGAAATTCAAATAGAATCAATTAAAATATTTAAAATCAAAAATTTGAGAAAAAAAGCTTATTTAATCAATTCAATATTTTTATTATTATCTATTTTATTATTAATTTCAGCATTATCAATATATAATTTATATTCTATCGAAATAAATAAAACTGATTTTTATTGTAAAACTTTAAATTCATCAGTTGAAACAATAATTGGAAATTCGATCAATTATTCAATAAAATGGAATGTATTTTATGAAGCATATCATGGATCATCTAAATTAATAAATGGAAAATCTATAATTATATTTATAACAAAAGATAAAAATGTAAAAGATCAAATGTTGATGAAATATAATTTAACACATAAATGTATTGAAAAAATAGAAGGTGAAGATTCAATTTTTGAATGGAAAAATTATGAAAAAATTGATATATTATCCAAAATATCTATAATATTATTTACTTCTAGTATAACTTCATTTATAATTTACATTCTAATAATTTCATTCATTGCAAACTTTAATAATTAATAAATATATAGCCAAAATTTAATTTATTTATATAAAAATTGCTAATTCATGACCATTTTTTTATAAAGATAATTTTAGTATATTTACTAAAAAATAATTATTAACTTTAATAATGAATACTTATAAATATGATTTATTGGATAAGGCTTCTTTAGAATCTTTCCAAAAAGAAGAAAAAAATAAATCAAAAAGAGATTGTAAAAGAAAGTTTAAAATCGGATTATCAATAACTTGCCTTTTTTTTATAATTGTTTTTACAAGTTCCATTTTTGGAGGTGGAATTTCACTTTTAGTACAATATTTTATGGATATGACTACAAATTCATATGATTGTCAAATAATAAATAAAGAATTAAAAATAGTAGAAGATGTAACTTTACATTATTCGATAGAATTGAATGTTCTTTTTTCAAAAGATATATCAGAAGATAAAACAAAAGATATAAATGGAAATGTTATTATTTTTGAAAATACTATTTTTGTTGAACAAAAAAATGAATTAATGGAAAAATACGTAATAAATAAATCATTTCAATGTTATCAATATTTTGATGATGAAGGAAAACAAAGATTTACATTAAATGAAAATTATCCAATAGGAGATTTAATTGGAGGATTAGCATTAATAATTTCATCTTTATTGTCAACATTTATTATCATTTTTGTAATTATCATTTATATTCATTAAATCATTTACTTCTTTCATTACTACGTAATTATTAATAAAAATACATTTACAAAATTATCTTATTTAAAATAAAATCAGTAAATTATTATTTATCAAAAATTAAATCATTTAGATTTATAAATCATTTATTAAATTTAAATTAAATTATTCATTTCGAAAAAATACTATCAAAGAGATTTTACAAATCAAATATTAAATATTTTTTAAAAATAAAATAATATTTTTGATAAATATAATTAATTTTATAAATCATTTATTTTTATAAATGATTTATATATTTTGTTTTTTTTTCTAATAATATTTAAAATCAAAATTGAATAAAATATCAAAACATAATTTATTATTATTTTAATATTTTTATAAATCATTTATTATTTCCTAAATCATTTATCAATAAAAATTCATAATTCATTTAGAAAATTATTTTAAATAAAATAAAAATAAACAAATTATTATTTTTCGAAAATTCAACATTTATTTAATAAATCATTTATATTTGAAATTTATAAATGATTTATTAAATTTAACTTATAAATTTCGATAAATACTCTCATTCAGAACTTTTCCAAAAAAATATTAATAAATTAAATAAATAATTTAATTAATATAAATGATTTAATTTGTAATTATATTTTCAATAATAATTAAATATCAAAATTAGAACAAAATTAGAAAATATAGTTTTAATAATTTTATAAATGATTTATAAATATTAAATGATTTATAAATATTAAATGATTTATAAATAATGATAAATATTTTATATTTTTGGATAATATAAAATTAAAGAATTGAATTGAATAATAATATTTTTTGAAATTTATAAATAATTACATAGCGGTAGCTTCTTTCAGAAGTAAATAAATTATAAATAATATAATAATTTATTTAGGATATTATAAAAGTTTAAATGACAATTTCTACTTTTACATTACAATATTGTCAAAAATTATGTCTTTCGATACCAACTTCAACTTGTACTGCATTTAGTACATATGCTTTTACAAATCTTACACCATCAATTTTGACTTTATCTTCGAGTTCTACTGGTGCCATTATTTATGCATCCTCTCCGACAACTGGAACTGGAATTATTGAAGTTACTGAAAATTCAATTGTTGTCAATATAATTTATATAAATATTATAGGTTTTACAAATCCAATTGATGATTTTGTTTATTCCACACGTGTAGCAGGAGGATCAGAATTTAATTTTTCTGGTCATATTACGAATGTTTCTAGTGTAATATCAAATCCTTTAAATTCTCTTTATAGTTATTTCACATGTACAACAAGTATAACTGCTTATCCAAGTCCTTCTAGTAATGTATATTCCTATCAAAATTATGCTGTTATTCAATCAGCATCTCCTTCACCAAATCTTGCATATGGATCAAATGCAGGACCATTAGCTAATATTGGATTTTTATGTTTAAGAAATTTCCCAAGTTCAAGTTTTATGAATCAATTACCTATCACTGGAACAGCGACATTTTCTTTAACTACAACACCTTCATTACAATCTGTTATTCTTCCATCATTTAGTTTAGCTTGTATCCAAACTAATTATGCTTGTTTTGTTCAATGTTCTACTTATAATGTTCCTGTTACAGTTTATGGTTCTTCTATTAATTCGCAAAATACATTACAAGTTCTTCTTGCGACAAATTCTGGATCTTCAACTGTTACTTGCTCTTATTTTATTGCATTAAAGGGATATTCAAATTTTACCAATATTTCTGGATTAGTTTTTTGTGATATAATTTCAGTTTCATTTCCGAATACTGCAAATTATACAACATTTACTATTAATATACCTTCATCCACAAATGCTTTAAATTATGTTTGGTTTGCTCAACTTAATTCTGTATCTATATCAAATCTTTTTGTTACAATAACTGATAGTAGTGCAACTTCCGGAACTACTTTCGGAGTTTATTACAATACAAGCAGTGGATCAACTATAGTTGCAAATATTTCACTATTTGGATTTGTAAATCAATCAAGTGGATCCATGGCAATAACTTCATAATTTATGTATTATTATAAGATTTTAATAAATCTTTTTTCAAATGAAACTCCGAGTTTATTAACAATATATTCTAATGGATCAAATGCTATCATTTATTCTACTTCCACTGGGATTGGTATAGTTGCAATAAATGAAAATGGAATAACAGTTATGATATTGTCAATAACAATATCATCATTTTCGGGACCAATTGATAATTTCGTTTATGCTACAACACCACTTGGATCGATTACTTTCTCAGATAATCCATTTTACATGATTAATATAACATCTATAATATCAAATTCAAGCGATCCATCATATTCTTATTTTGTATTCGGTAGCACAAATCTTGGCGGAAGTAGTATAAGTTCTCAATTTTTTGGTCCACTTCCTGAATATGTTGCTGTTGCTGCATATGTTCAAACATCATCATATTACTTTTTGTGTTTACGAAATTATCCAAGTTCATCTTATATGAATGAGCTACCTATTGTAGGAAGTTCTTATCAAACAAATATAACAGGAACTACAGCTTCAATCACATTATCAGTTCCATATCTTTCATGTCCAGTAGCTAAATATGCAATATTCGCACAAAGCAATCTCATAGTAAACACTGCTATAGTAATAGGAAGCGCTTTGAGTGCTTCAAATACTTTAAATGTCTCCTTTGTATCTGGACCAATATTATTATCATGCTCTTATTTTATTGGTGTAGCTGGATATTCCAATTTCTCCAATAGTGTTGGACTAGTTTATTGTGACATAATTCCAAATTTAGCATTCACAATTTCTAATACTTTGTCATTTACTGCAAATGTTCCAAATACAATAAATCAAACAAATTATGTTTGGTTTGCTCAAGTAAATTCAATAACAAATACAAATTTATATATATCATCAGTTAATGCATCTGGAATTGGAAATTCTATCAATATATCTTATAACAATTCATCTGGTTCAACAATTACGGCAAATATGTCAATATTTGCTTTTGTGTCACAACCAACTAATTCTTTTACTTTGTCAATATCACCATAAACTCATTTTTAATATATAATAAATCATATGAAAATTTTGAATTAAATCCATAATAAAATAGAAAGAATTTTTTTTGAAAAAAATGTCATTTCTTTCTTTTTCAATTCAAACTTGTCAAAAAGTATGCATTAGTTTACCATTAATATCCGAAATTTGTTCCAGTGCGGTTACATATACTTTTTCAAATCAAACACCAAGTATAATTACGCTTTATCCTGGAACAAATTCTGCAATTATTACATCTTCAATAACTCTTGGAACTGGAATAGTTTATATTTTTGAAAATGGAACAAATGTTTATACAATTTTAATAACAATAACTTATTTTACAAATCCTATTGATAACTTTGTTTATGCATCATCTATACCAGGTCCAATAACAATTGGAGCTTCAAGCGGGCAAGTCAAATTAAGTGGAATAATTGGAACAATTCCAAATATTAATGACCCTTCAATCATAACATTTGTCACTGCACCACAGGAACAATTTCCTTTTAATAATTTATTTTTTCCTGGAACAAATCCATTTCTTATTGGGACAGTAGAAACTCTTGGGTATGTATTACCATCTTTGAGTTTTTTATGTTTACGGAATTATCCTAGCTCATCATATGTAAATCAATTACCAGTTGTTGGTTCTGGAACTCAAAATGTTTCAGTTGGACAAACATCATCAATTATAAATTTAAATATTACAAGTTATCTGCCATGTCAAAATACAGATTATGCAATATTTGTTCAATTTAATACAGCTTTTGTTATACCAATTATTGGTAGTATAATGATAAGTCCATCTTCAATTCAAATATTATATATTAGTGGAGTACCTTCACCTATAACATATTCTTATTTTATTTCGGCTATTGGATATTCAGATTTTAACAATACAATAGGTTTATGTTATTCTGATATTGTCAGTGTTACTTTTCCAGTAACTACTATTGGAACACAATCAGTTACAATAAATGCCCCAAATACTATTATCCAAAATAATTATATTTGGTTTATTCAAATGAATTCAGTATCATATTATAATTGTCGAATCATTTCGGTTTTACCATCAGGTGTTGGAAATGTAATTTCTGTGGCCTATTCAAATGAAGGAAGTTCATCAGTAACATCAAATGTTTCCATTTTTGCATTTGCAATTCAACCATTTAATACTATGTCAATTGCACCATATCCATAAATTATTAAATAAATTTTTATACTTGTATTTTATTGATTTATAGAATAAATTCAAAATAATATCATAAAACTAGTTGCTATTTTGAGAAAATCATAATTATTTTAAATCATTTATTATTTTTTTGAATAATTAATTATTATTTGATTTACTTTTCCAATAAATCATTATTCCTTCTCTAGATGTTAAAATATCAATAAATTTGAACTCTAATTTAATATCCTGAACTGATGATTTACATATATCATGAAAAATTTTCCAATCTTTTTTACTAAATTCATTTTTTATTAAATAATATTGTTTTTCTGGAAGATTTTCTTTAAACATTATTTGAATAGTTCCTTTTTCTTGATTTGAATTTACAATAGTATCTAGCATTTTTTCTAAAAGTATGTCGTAAATAGGGATCATATTTTTTGAACAATTTTCATCAAAAGATTTACTCATAATAAAAAATTATAATTGAAATAGTTATAATAGAATCTATTTCTATACATTTAAATCATTTATTAAAATAATTAAATCATTTAACAAATAAATTAAATCATTTTAAAAATTTATTGGTAATAAATTATAATTAATAATTGAAAATCCATTATCATTTTTGAATTTTAATAATAATTTTTCATAATCTTTTTTGGTTATATATTTTTGCCAAGTTTTTAATTTATTATTCCATTTTAATAAATGATTTAAAAACCATTTTTCATAAATGAAACAATCTTTTCCATAAATGAAAATATTATTATCAATAAATGATGATTCAATATTTCTATCTACATTTTCAAAAATTTTAGTTAAACATTCATTACAAGAATATATATTTGATGTAAGCGATTCATGATTATTACAAAAATATTTTTTGCATAATTCACATTGATTATAAAAAATTTCATCATTTATTAAATTAAAACATATAGAACATTTTTTGCAATCTTTTAAACAATCTTCACAATAAAAAATATTATCAAATTTATATTTTGTAAAATCAAAATTATTAATATATTTATTACATTTAAAACAATAAAATGATTTATTTTCTAAATCATTTTGTATTTCTGAATCATTTGACATTTTTGAAATATATTGCAAATTATTAAAAATGATATTTTCCATTTATTATCTATCTTGAATAATATTTATTAAATTTTTATAATCTTTTAATAATAAATCATGCATATTCTTTATTTCATCTTTATTTGGTAAATGAAATCGATCTTTTTTATCTGATTTATCAAATTCTTCTTTTCTTATAATAAATGATTTAAAATAATCCATTTGTAAAATATCTTTTAATACATTTTCATTTAATAATAATCTTTGTCCAGTTTTTTGTGAATAAATCATTTTCTTTTTCATTATTTCCAAAAAATCTTTTTGTTCTTTTTCCTCCATTCCTTCATCATTTAATCTTTCTCTAAGAAAATTTGTCAAAGAATCTTCATTTGATTTATCACTAAGATAACAATTTTTCTCATCATGTTGAACATATTCTAAATTTCTATCAAGCGTTATTCCAGATCTATAATTTGATAATTTATCCATTATAAATAAAAATTCTTGAAATTCTACATCATCATCTAATAAATCTATTGATGTCTTATTAAAAATTCTACATCCAACAATAGAAGCATCATATCCAGGATTTCTTTCATTACATATTCCAAATGTTGGGCATGATCCAGTTCTTAAATATTCATTATCCAATATATTATATATAACAGATCTATCAAAATCAAATATTTTTAAATTTATTTTCCTTGATATTTTGAAATATATTGTTTTTATTCCAATATTTAATTCAAAATAATAAAAACCATTATCACCTTTTTCACCTTTTTCAATATACATATTCTCCAAATGCAAATCATTATGTCTTAGACTTATACTTTGAAAAGTTTGCAAATCCCATATTAATTGAAATGCAAATATTTTCAGATCTTCAATTGTTGTTTTTTCATTTTGTATAAATTTTTCAACTGTTTCTGATCCATCTTTTATTTGTTCATTTATTATTACATGAACAATATCTTTCATTTTTTGAACTTTTGACAATATTAAATAATTATTATATAATGATTCCCACAATTTATTGGTTATCAAAGATGGATTTTTATTATCTCGATTAATATAAGTTAATAGTTCTGGACATATTGTATATTCAATTGGTTTTACTAAATATGGTGTGTTGTTATTTTCTAAAAGCGATTTTATTATATTTTTATAAATTAATCCTTCATAAACTAATCCAGATTGTTCTAATGGTAAATTTAAAAATATTTTTACGAAAACTTTATTATTTTCCAATTTTATGATTAATTTTTCAGAATCGGATTTTGAATTAGAAGAAATTGTTTCTTTTTTATTTATTTCAATTAATTTATTGCAAATCTTTGGTATTATTTTTAATTCTTTTAATATTTCATTTTCATTCTCAATATCTTTATTCAAATTATATTTTGCAATAAAATATTCATTATAAAAATCCAGATATGTTCGCAAATTCATTTATTATTTTTAAAAAATATAATAAGATTCTTCAACACTATTAGTGTATTTTTAATTTATTAATTATTCAATGTCTTCTAGTATTTCCATACAATATTGTCAAAAATTTTGTTTGCAAATACCAACATCAACTTGTTCTGCTTCTTCTTATGCATTTGTAAATAATACTCCAAGCATAATTTCTATAGCATCCGCTTCAACAAGTGCAATTATTTCATCTGTCTTTAATGGTTCTGGTCTTGGTATTGTAACAATAACTGATAATAGTGTTGTTATTTATACTTACTATATTACCGTAACTGGATTTACAAATGGTATAGATGATTTTGTATATTCAACTAGTACAATAGCTGGACCAACTACAGGTTCCATTAATAATATATCCTCTATACCAATAATTAATAATTCATCAAATGTATTTTTTGTATTCTTGGAAGCAACAATACAATCTCTAAATATACAATATTCATATTATTCTCCAGGATCATCTCCAACTATAAAATTTGGAAATGTAAGTACAGCTACTAATGTATCTGCACAAATATTAGTTTTGAAGAACTTTCCAAGCTCTTCATTATTGAACAATTTGCCAATTTGTGGATCTTCAGTACAATCTCTTCAAAGTACAATATTACAATACATTCAAATTCCAACATTTCCTTGTATTAGTACAAATATGTTATGTTTTATTCAATTTGGTGCATCAACTTCTGGAGTTATTTTATCTAGTTCCATAATAAGTCCAAGTACAATTGCTGCTCAATTATCTACAACTTCCGGATTATCTTCAACATTAGTATTTTCATATTTTTTAGTTACAAAAGGATATTTAAATGTTTATGCATCTTCAGGATTATTTTATACTGATTTAATAAATGTTACATTCAGTTCTACTGGTACATCAACAGTATCAGTAACTATAAATTCAATATTTAGTTCATTAACTTCATCAAATTATGTATTCTTTTTTCAAATACAATCTGCTGCAAGTACTGTTATAATCAATAATTATTTATTTGGAAGTGGAAATACTATAGCATTATCGTATACTGCAACTGCAACTGGAACATTTCCAGTTGGAGTAATTTGTTTCGTAAAACAATCTATTGGATCAATAACTTTGTCTTAAATTTGTTGAAAAATAAATAATAAATATTTTATTCATTTAAAATTAAATAAATCATTTAGATATTAATAAATACAAATTTCTTTAAATTTACTTTTAATTACAAAAATTTTATATCAATATGTAAAAATATAAATCATTCATATAATTTACTTATTAAATGATTTAAACTAAAATATAAATGATTTAAACTAAAATATAAATGATTTAAACTAAAATACAAATGATTTAAATGATTTAAAATAATATTATAATTATTTTGAAAATGGATAAAAGTCTTGCTCATAACGTTTATGAAATCGGTTATTGTCATCCATTAAATACTCAATATTTTCAAATTAAACTAAAAGATGAAAATGATATAATTTCATCATTAATATCATCTCCAAGATTTTTAAAATGTTTAGAAATAAACAAATGCGAAGAAAGATCAGCTTGGTTTACTGGATCTATATCAACAAAATGTATATTATGTAATATTGATTCAAACAGTCCTATTAAAAATTGTAAACATTATAGATTTGATGGATTATCTGGTGAATATTTTTGTAAAGATCTTTCAAAAGAAGAACTTTATAAAATTGTATCTTATTTATTAAAATCAAAAAATATTAGTTGTAAAAAAATTCATATTTATGAATAAAATAATATTTCTCATTAGTTTCAATCTTTGGTAATATACTAATCAATTTTGAAAATTTAAAATTAGCAAATTCAGGATTCCAATATAAATTAAAGCCAATATTTTAAGAAATCGTAAAATATTAAATTGTCCATTTTCTAATATAAATTATCCTATTTTGCTTTTTGTATTTATTTCGAAAATTAATTCTTTTAATTTTTTTTATGATTTAATTCTATTAAAAATTTTTTACAAACATGTCTTAATAAATATAATTCAAAAACTTGATTTGAATCAATTAAACATTCAAATATAATTTTCCAAATTTCAATATATAAACATTTAAATTTTTACCAATAATTGTTTTTATTTCTAGATCTCTGATTTAAAATATTTTAAATCATTTAAATATTTTTCTTATAAATCTTTTTCTTATAAATCATTTATTCAAATTAAATAGAAAAAAGCAAAGTAAAAGATTTAAATTAAAAGAAAATAATGGAATTGTCAAATAATTATGATATTAATTTAAAATCAAAAACACCAAAATATACTATAAATCTTGATGATCCTGGTGAAAATAGATGGGATAATATATTAATTGATTATGTACAAGAAATGAAAGAAATGAAAATATATATTGAACAATTATTAAATCAATTTAAAATAACCGGATATATGGCATCCGCTTTATTTATGACTTTATCTGGATTAACGAAATTAGGAATAGTTTATGAATCTGGAGAATTAATAGGAATTTCAAAGTTTACAGGAATTGATTTAGGTAAATTGGTTTGCATGCAATTGTTATATGAAATTAGTGCATGTTGCACTTCAATAATTGTTGAAGGAAAAGATTATCCTTCAATGTGCAGAACAATGGATTGGGATTTGGAATTATTAAAAAGAATAACGATTGATGTTGATTTTAAAAAAAATGGAAAAACATTATTTACTGCAACAACTTTTGTCGGATTTACTGGAATTTTAACTTGTATGAAACCAGATGCATTTTCAGCATCTATTAATTTTAGAAATAGTGGAACTTCCCAATGGAATAATTTATTAAAATTAATAACATATAAATGGCCAGCATCCTTTTTATTAAGAGAAGTAATGATAGAAGCTAAGGATTACAAAGAAGCTGTAAATATTTTATCAAATTCAGAAATTATCGCACCTTGTTATTATATAGTTTGTGGAATTTCAAAAGGAGAAGGAATAGTAATTACAAGAAATAGAAATGGTTATGATAATTGGAATGATTTATCAAAGAGACATTTTATTTTCCAAACTAATTCTGATAATTGGAGAGATGATGGAAATAGAAATTTATTATACTCTGGAGAAAGAATTAAATTAATTGAAAAAGAATTGAAAGAAATGAAATATCCACCATATCAATTTTTATGGAAATTAATGAAAACAGAACCAATCAGAAATGAAGAAACAATTTATGGAACAATAATGTGTCCAAGATCAGGTTTTTATGAAACAAAAATTAATTTACCAGAAAAATAATTATTAAATCATTTAATAAAAATATTTTTTTAAAACATTCGTATTCAAAAAAAAGTAGAATGTCTAATAATAACAATAACAATGAGAACGAAGCAAAGGTTAAAATTAGTCTTCAAATAAATTGTTCTCCACCATCTGAAGAAAAGGCAAAAAATATGAGAGATGAAATATCAAGAATGTTTAATATTAATCCAAACGAAATTGATCTTTATATTAAATGCGATATTTGTTACAAAAAAATAGAGGATAAATCTTCAATAATTTCAGAAAAATGTGATAAAGGTCATAATTATGATTTTTGTAAAATACATGATAAACCAGAAAAATGTCCTTTTTGCTAAAAATTTATTCAATTAACTTAATAAAATCTTTTGTTTCACAATTCCATATCACAACATTTTTATTATCATCGTATTTTACTTTATGAAGCATAGAATCTTTTCTATATGCCCAAAGATCAAATTTTTTATCTTCTAATATATTTTCAAAAGATGGCATTTTTTTATTAAAAAAACCAATCATCTCTTCGTCCATCCTGTAAACCACAACTATCGCAGTTTTTTCTATAACATTGTTCTCCTTTTGGTATAAGTACATAATGAGGGGATCTATTTGCATAATTTATTTTCATCCATATTTTTTGTTTAATTTTCAAATCTGAATAATATTATCAAATTAATTATTGAACAAAATATCCCAAAAATATTAAATCATTTATTTGTATTAAATCATTTATTTGTATTAAATATAAAATTATTAAATTTTGGATATTTCCAAATAATTTAATAATAAATCAAATTGTTTTTATAAATATAATTAAATCATTTAATTTTATATAAATCATTTATAATAAAAATTATAATTAATTATTTAATTATTTACAATCAAAATCTCAATTTATAAAAATTATTTATTTTCTATAATTATTTATATTAAATAAATGATTTATGTCAAATAAATGATTTATTTTAAATAAATGATTTATTTTAATAAATCATTTATTTTAATAAATATTATTTAATTTTCTGCAAAAGCTTGTTTATTTATTTCGATAAAATAATTTATTAATTAGTAATATTGTTTTTAAATGATTTATTTATAATGTAAATGATTTATTTATAATGTAAATTATTTATTTTCTAAATTTTCATCATATTTTCTTTTTCTTTCTTCTTTTGATTTATTTAATTCAATTATTGATGCATCATAAACATATTTTTGTATGATTCTATTTTTTAATAAAAATTCTAAACTAATTTCAGCTTCTAACCAAATATCTTTTTCCTCATTTATTGCAAAAAGAAGCTGTTTCACTCCTGAATCAATTTTTTCATTATATTTTCGGAAATTTATTAGTTTATTTTCATTAGACATTATTTCAATTTATTTAATAAAATATTTTTTATTTATAAATCATTTACTTAGAAATTAAATGATTTATATTTTAGTTTTTAAAACAATAAATATTATTTGAAATAATTGTTTTAATAAATTTCAATAATTTTGATAATATTTAAATTGAATTTTTAAATCATTTATTTGATATAAATCATTTATTTATTATTTAATAATACAATTATTTTCCGGGATTTTAATTATTTAAAATATTTTTCAAAAGTTTCTTTATAATAAATTAATAAATATAAATGATTTAATATTTAATATAAATGATTTAA
>Ga0182030_10012264_pt1 | contig 17194 bp, 9 predicted proteins | sample 812S3MmetaG_FD_121299 | JGI IMG/M metagenome (GOLD analysis project Ga0182030, IMG submission 121299) | Permafrost microbial communities from Stordalen Mire, Sweden - 812S3M metaG (Illumina Assembly) | ecosystem: Environmental > Terrestrial > Soil > Wetlands > Permafrost | place: Sweden...
CAAGGTCCTCTCGTTCAGTTACTACGTCACCGAGGGTGGCACGACGCAAGAAACAGCATTTGACAATGCGGCCGCAATGGCGGCTCTACAGGGAGTCACGCTCATAGCGGCCGCCGGCGATGATGGTTCGACTGACGATGGCTACTATTGCGCCCTCCTCCCGGGCTACCCGTGCACGTCGATCTACGTCACGTGCGTCGGTGGCACAAACGGCGCCCAGAACGGCGTGACCGAGGTAGTCGCCTCGTATGCCACTGGTGCCGTAATCACAACGGGCGGCGGCTTCTCGCACTACGAAGCACAACCGTCGTATCAAGCCGCGGCCGTTGCCTCCTGGTACGCTCTGGCGTCGACCAACGGCGTGTTGCCGACGTCGCCGGGTTGGAATTCATCGTATCGCGGCATCCCAGACATCGCGTTTGCCGCCGTCAACTACCCTGCGTACGTCGGCGGTTCGATTACCTTCTACGTCGGCACGTCGCTCTCGGCGCCACTGATCTCTGGCCTTATCACGCTCATCAACTCGCAGCGCGCGGCACTCGGTCTGCCGACGCTCGGCTTTCTCAACCCGGCGTTGTACGCCATGGGCTACGCCAACCAGTCGTACTACTACAACGACATCACGAGCGGCGACAACAGCTGCATCACAGGGTCGTGCCCGTGCAACTCGTCGGTGGCGTACTTTGCGCAAGCTGGTTGGGACCCGGCGAGTGGTTGGGGCTCGCCAAAGTTTCCCACCTGGGCCGGCTACCTGCTCGGATTGGGTGGTCCGCCCACCTCGGCACCCACGCCGCTGCCGACACCTGCTCCGTCGCCCGCGCCAACGCCGCTGCCGACGCCGGCCCCGACGCCGCTGCCAACGCCGCTGCCGACACCGGCCCCGACGCCACTGCCAACGCCCGCACCAACGCCGGCGCCCAGCCCAGCACCGACGCCAGCGCCGACGCCGCACCCAACTCCGGCGCCTACGCCGGCGCCGCCGACTCCGCACCCGACGCCGGCGCCTACTCCGCATCCGACGCCGGCGCCGACTCCGCATCCGACGCCGCATCCTACGCCGCACCCAACGCCGCGTCCGACGCCGCATCATAAGTAAACAGCGTCGATGCACACGCGTTCAAAAGAGCGGCCGCGCGCTACCGAACACTCGATGGACGAGTTCCGCCTCTGCGTGTCGGTCGACGGTCGCGTCGCGCATCTGCCGTGCTCATCGTTCTACTCGGAAGCCGGCACCTGCTCCCTCAGCTTTGACGTACTGGCGCCCGTCGTCTTGCCGCGGCCGCTGCTCTGCACGTCGAGCGACGACGCGGTGCCGTTTGATACGCTGGCGGCGATTCGCGAGTTTGGCGCGCTGCCGTCGCCGTGCACGTTCGAGCTGCAGGTCACCTCCAAGGCGGCGGCGCGCGAGCTTCGTCGTCGGCACCTGGCCAGCGCAGCGGCGCCCGCTGTGTCGAAGCCGCCCACACCACCAGACGGCATCTGGCGCTCACTCTCGCCAGGTCCCGTGCCGCACGGTTCCGACGAGCGGCTGGCCGATATGGAGGGTCTCGAGGAGCGCGAGGGCGGCGCACTGCCGACGAGCGGCCGCTTCGGACTCTGGGTCGTGTCGGCCTTTTCGATCGCGCCCGAGTCACCGCGCCAGTACCTGACGCCACCGCTCGCGCGGGCGCGCAGCAACAGCGTGGGCGCGCTCAACAAGCTCGAGCATCGGCGCAGTTCGAGTCCGGTGCGGCGGCGCGGCAGCGTCGTGCCAATCGATTGGAGCGCCGGTGCGCAGGTGCCGACCGGCTCGTTTACGCTCGAAGCCGACGGCATGCTGCTCACGTGCTTTGTGGCGCGCACCGCCGCCGCCGACGGCTGGTACGAGCTGTGCATCACGAACGTCGCGCTGTTCGTCGTCTCGGACGCGCCGCTCGCGTCGGTCTTTGAGCTCGCAAACGAATGAACAAGCGCCGTGCGCACTATGCCTCTTTAACGCGCCAACCGGCGGGTGTGGCGACCGACGGCGAACCGGCGTCGACCGATGCGCGCGCACGCGAGGTGCGTAGACTGACGGCGCGCGCCGCAGACACTCAAGGGCGTGTCGGCCAACATCATCTACTGCGAGGAGGCAGCGTACATGGATCGCCAGGTGTTCTACGAAGTGCTCGTTCCACTCATGGAGGTCAAGGGCACGGCGACCATCTGTATCTCGACGCCGCTCGGCTCGTCGAACTTCTACTCGGAGCTAACGCGCGTCTGCGACGAGCAGGGGCGGCCGATCTTCAACGTGCAGCAGATCGGGCACTCGATGCGGCCCGAGTGGAAGCCGCTGGAGACCTACTCGACGGTGAGTCTCGCGCGAGCCGCGCGGCCGAGTCTGGGCGCGGTTTGCGCCGACGGTGCAGTCTCACGCCGACAGAGTCGCCGAGATTTGGTCGACATTTGCGACCGAAATCTCCGTGACTCTGTCGTCTCACGACTGCACTGTCGGCCAAAAGTTACTCGACAAAATGTCGGGTAGCCTGCCGACCGACTCTGTAGTCTCACGACTGCACTGTCGGCAGGCGGCCGGCTTGAGGAATCGACCGCGATGCGCCTCAATTGCGCGCGCGTGCGGAAGCGCATCTGACGGCCGCCCGCGTAGGCGGCAGCGATATTTGGGTCGAACATCGCGCTGAAGAAGCGGGAGCTCGACGGCGAGATCACCGACGGCGACGGCGCGATCTTTCGCAAGGCCGTACTCGACGCCTGGTTCGCCAAGCCGCGCATGGCGCCGCCGGCCGCCATCACGAACAACTGCATCTACATCGCGCTCGATCCGAATGCGGGCGCGAACAAGAGCAACACGCCGGGCTCGGACACGGCGATCGTCTCGTTTTTCGTCTCGAATGGCTGTTTTGTGGTACGTTTACTGGGTGTGTGGGGAGGCGCGCGGGGACGGCAGCCGCACGATGTACGCCAGCAAGCGCTCGACGACCCAGTCCTGCAAGTTGACGCGCTGCACCTTGCCCTGCACGACGCTGTGGTACTCTGGCAGCAGATCCTCCTGCATAAACGCGATAAACGCCTCGGGATCGACGAGCGACCGAGCGACTGGCGGCGCCGAAGCGGCAGCGGCCAGCGCCTCGGCGCTGTGCGGAAACGGATGCGGCGGCGGCGGCAGCTTGAGGAGCAGCGCGCGAAATTCATGGTCGCGGACGAGCATGTAGAAGACCATGACGAGCTTGAAACAGCGCGACGAGTCGTCGTTGGCTGCGTCGGCGCTCACCTCGGCCAGCGTGCGCTCGATCATGTCGAGCTGCTCGTCGGTCACGACGCGGTCCGTCGTCGGGATCTTGCCGGCCACCGTCAGTTCGCGGTGCCGGTGGATGCGTTTGTTGAGGCAGGGCACCACGATGCGGTCGAACAGCGACGTCAGCTTGATGCCGTCGCTGGCAGTGCCGATGTTGTACAGCACATCGGCGTCGCGCCGCCGCCGCTCGAGCTCGGCGTTGGCAGCCTCGAACGTCGCGATGTCTGCGCGCGCATTGCTGAGCTCGACGCTCTCTACCGCGCTGCTGTCGTCGCGCCGTCTTGTCATCATGTTTGCGAATGCTAACGCGGGCGGCGTATACAGATCTGTGGCTTCGAGGCGTACGCGACAGCAGGTTGGCGGTGGTTCATGCGCACGCGCGGCTGACTTGTGTGTGCGCGCGCAGACCTCTACCAGCCGAGGCAGCTGCTCTACGCGCACATGGCGGCGCTGCGGAGGGTGCCGCGGTTTGCCGACTGCCGGTTCAGGCTCATCATCGAGTGCAATCTGGAGCAGGGCTCGCTCATCTGCGACTCGGTGCTGACGACGTGCACCGACGCCGACATCGTGTGCTCGACGAACCACGCGTACGGCATCTTCACGGTGCCGGGCGCCAAGACGGGCTACTTTGCGCGCATGCGCAAGCTGATGGCGCGCGACGCCATCGCGTTCTACGAGACGATCATCTCGGCGTGTCCGTACCAAGCGGGCGTCATGTCGCGCGAGCAGCTGGCGCGCGCCAACTTGGAGAAGTTTGAGCATCAGATCCGCGCGTTCAGGCTCGTCTACAAGGCGGCCAAGGAGCTCGGCGGCATCACGAAGACGTTCCTGACCGGCAAGGCCGACCACGAGAACAAGATGTCGACGCGCATGCAGGACGACATGGTGCTGGCGCTCGCGTTTGGCCTGAACTTTGCGATGAACCTGCTGTGCGACCCGCCGTTTGCGCGCTTGCGAACACGATTGAATCGGCTCTACTAGCGCAGTTTACTCGTTCACTCACGGCTGATCGGGCTCGTTGCCGCGCTCGTCGGCCTCGAACTCGATCGGCAGGTCGCCAACGGCGGCGGCGGCCGGCTGGCTCATGCCGAGCACGTCCTTCAGGATTGTCTTGCGCACGACGTCAAACTTCTTGGGCGTGCCCAGGAACTCGAAGAACGCGCCGTTGATCTGCTTGGTGAGTTCTGCGGCGAGCGAGCCCTTGCTGGTGACGCTGAGTGTGCGCTCGATTGCGCTCGCGATCTTCGTCTCGCCCGCCACGTAGTGGCTGTGTTTGATGTTCTTCTTGCCGATGAGGTAGGCGTGCGTCACCTCGTAGAGCGCTGCAGGCAGCCGCGCGACGAACACGAGCTTCTGCACGAGCGGCGCAAACTTGGTCGCCACGCACACCGTCTGCGGCTTCGTTTTGACGGCGGCGGCGTATGTGATTATGACGTGCTTCGTCTGGTCGGCGGGCAGCAGCGCGCGCACCATCTCGCAGCGCACGGGCGCGGCGGCATCGATCGTCTCGTCGCGCCCGACGACGACGACCGATTCGGCCTCTTTGAGAAACGTGTCGCGGAACGCGGCCACTTCGCGATCGGCGTCGCAAACGCGCTGCACCAACAGCTGAAAGCGGCTCGTGAGCGCCGCCACGTGGTTCGACGCGGTGCACAGGTTGAATCCGGTCACGCCGCAGTCGGTCGGCGGGACTTGGTTGGCGGCCGCGAGCGCCAGCATGGCGCCCCACGCGTTGTCGCCCTCAAAGCTCGACGGCGTCTTGCGGTAGAAGTCGATCGCCGTGATCACGGCGATCGAGCGCGCGATGTCGGAGAGGCCATTGGAATTGTAGTTGCTGCTGTTCCTCAGGTCAGCGATCGCCTTGATCGTCGCATTGCGCTGCGAGGGCTCAGCGGCAGCGCGCGACTTCTTGGCCGGCGCCGGCTTCGCGGCGGCAGGCTTTGGCTTGTCCTCCTGCATGGCGTCGTCAGCCTGTGCGCGCGCGTGAGCGAATAGTGTGCGCGCGCGGCCAGCCGACCTGCGGTGCCTCTGGGTCGATCGTCTGTGTCGCATCTCCGTCGTACTGCGTCTCCTGCTCGCGGTTCTCCTCTTCGCCGTTGGCCGCAAAGCCGGCCTCTTCGTCGTGCTCGCTGTCGGCCTCGTCGGCAGCCTCGCTCGTTTCGGCGGAGCCGATAGCTTCGAACTCCTCGCCGTCGACGGCGTCGATCCGTTCTGCTTCGTCGTCGACGGCGGCGGCGACAGCGACCGGTTGGACGACCTTGGCGGCCGGCTTTGGCTGCGGCAGCTTGGCGGCGCGCTGGCCGTTTATCGGCACGGCGGCGACCGCTTTCGAGACGGCGGCGAACGAGGCGGCGGTGGCCGGGCGTGGCACCTGTGTTGTTTGCTTGGCGAGTAGAGCTGCTGGTGTCGACATGTTGCTAGTTTCTGCGAGACGAGTCAACACTTGAATCGTGCGGTGGCCGTCGGGGCGACGGGCGCGCGCAGCACATGAACCGAAGCTTCATTGGAACGTGTGCGCGCTACGAGACACCTTCGCCGACCGAGAACTGGAAGGCGCGTATACATAGCGGGTAGAGCGGCCGCACGCCCTGCGCGTTGGCCATGAACGCGACGGCGCGGTATTTGCCGGCGAGCACTTTGGCGCTCTCGAACGACAGCGTGCCGAGACCGTCGGGCACCACCTTTGGATCGCTCTTCTCAGGAGTCTCGGGCGGCGGCGCGACAGCCGGTGCTGCAGCAGGTGCTGCGAGCGGCGGGTGCACATCAAACGGCGCCTCGCTGTCGTCGAGCAGCACGACCGGCTCGGCGACAGGCGCGCGCTCGACCGTGTGCGACGACGGGTAGGTGGCGCTGCTGTGCGTCACGGAGCGCGGCGCGGCCAGAGGCGCGGGCGGCGGGTAGGTGGCGCTGCTGTGCGTCGCTGGCGCAGCCAGAGGCGCGGGCGGCGGCGGATAGGCGGGCTCGAGCGCCTCGTTGGCGCACACGCAGTCGGTCGCCTCGACGCAGACGACCGAGCAGCGGTAGATGTAGTGCGAGGCCGGGTTGTGCAGATCGTTGCCGCCCGTGTAGTCCTCGTCCTCTTCGGCGCCGGTGTCGTCCCAGATGTCGTCGTCGGGATCAAAGTGTGCGTTCTCCTCGCTCTCCTTCTCGGCCTGCGCGGCGAGACCGACGAGCCGCTCGGCCATCTGCCGCTGCCGCTGCTCCTTCGTCTGCTTGGGGCGCAAGATGCAGTAGAAATGCACGATGACGAGCCGCGTCGACCGATGCTGCGCGTCGTAGTGCTCGTGGCCGCCGCGCATCTGCCGCACGGCGCCGCGCTGCTCGATGTCGCCGCGATAGTGCGCCGGGTCGAGCAGCGTGGCGAGGCGCTCGGTCGTCTCGACGCGCGAGATCGAGTGGTACTTGCAGCCGGCAGCGAGCATGAAGTCGGTCAGTTCGACAACGTTGTAGTGCTGCCTGTGCTGTTCGGACACGAGCAGCAGCGGCGCCAGTCGACGCACGATCGTGTTGGCGCACGGCATCGAGAGGAAGATGTCGCGCTGGCGAGTGTCGACGTTGGGCAGAAAGTCGATCGAGAGAAGCGCGCGCAGGTCGTCTACGGTGAGGTGCTGTGTCTCAGCGACGTGCACGCGATCGGCCGCATCCTCGGGCGTGGGCGGCGGCAGACCGGCCTCGCGCTGCGCCGCTTCGGGCGGCATGAGCGTCGACGCCGCCAGTCGATCGGCGACCGACGGCCCAGTCGCCGGTCGCAGCGCGAGACGCACGTTGGCGCCCGCCTCGGTCGTCTCGAGCGCCATGCGGTTGCGCTCGAACGCGTTCACGGCCACCTCGGAGAGCCGCGCGTTCACCTGCACGTTCCGGCGAAACTGCTCGGCGTGCACGTACTCGCGAAACGCCTCGACCTCGCCCGGCGCCGGCTTCATCTTCAGCCGGCCCGTCTCCTCGTACGGATCGTCGTGAAACGTCGCGTCGGTGAGATCGGCGCGCGCGATGCGGTTCAAGTACGCCTCGCTGGGTCGGTGGTTGTCGGGGTCGTAGTCGGCGTCCTGTTCGATGTCGAGCACGTCGCGGTTGATGACGACCTCGCGCGCATTCGGTCCGGCGCCGCGCACCGTCGACTGGATTGTGCGCACGTTGGCGCCCAACGACGCCGGCACCGAGGGCGCGACGGGTCGGCCGCGGCCTCGACCTCGTCCGCGAGCGGGCGGCGGCAGCGGTTCGTAGATGCTCATGATCTATTGCGGTGCGAGCGCGGTCCGGTTAGCACATGCATGAGCAGTTTGCGGCGTCGGATGAGACGACGATCTACGAGGCGTCGTTTGATGCCGCTGCCGCCATACTCGACGACGACGCGGCGAGCGACCGACGCAAGCGATCGGCCGCCGCGCGACTCAAGCGGCTGCGTGCCCGCGCGCCCGAGCTCGGAGTTGGCGTGTTTGATTTCGCGGCGCTGCCCGTCGACGCGCTGCGGCTGCACTTTCTCGACGGACGCGCCGATCCGGCGGGCGACGCGAGCCTGGTAAACGCGCTGCTCGATCCGTTTGCGTCGACGCACGAGCAGCTGCCCGAGCTGGCGCGGCTCTTCACGCGCCCCTTCTACCTGCTCAAGCTCAACACGCGCCTGGACGCGACCGGCGGTGTGCCGTTTCACTTTGCGCGGCCGCCGCAGTTCAGCGAGCGGCGTGGACGCGAGGAGAGCGATCCGTTTCAAGAGGGCGACAGCGAGCTGGCGCTGTTCGACGAGCACACGCGTCGGCCGCTCTTCTATGCACGCGTGGTCTCGCTGGAGCGCGCGCGCAACTACGACGCAGCGAGCGGCACGCTGCGTCTCCTGCTGCGGCCGGTGGTACATTAAAAGTTTACGTTCTCAAGCGCGTGACGTCTCAGGTGGCGCGGCCACGCGACGATCGTCGGCCGCGGCGCCATTTCAGGGTAGACGGGCACGATAGGCTCGGGCATGGCGACCGGCCGATCGATGACAAACGCCGGCGCGCGCGTGAGCTGCACGAGCTGCGGCGGCGCAGAGCTAAACGACGCCGCTGCGTACGCCGGCTGGGCGCGTCGGCGCGCGGGTGCGGTCATCGCAGGCGCCGTTGGGCTGTACGGTGCATCGGCGGGCTGCATCGACGTCGGGCTGTACGGTGCGTCGACAGGCTGCATCATCGGCCGCGACGGACTGTACGGCGCGACGCCGTGGTCGACAAACGCAGGACGCGACGGGCTGTACAGCGTCTCGTCGGTAGCTGCGACCCGCGGCGCGACGAGACGCTTCTGAACGGCCAAGTCGAACAGCGACGGAACGATGTTCTTCCGCGACCAGTTGAACCCCAGCTGCGCCTTTGGGGGCGCCGCTTCGACCGGCGACTCGTCGTCGTTGTCGCTCTCGGCGCTGCTGTACTCGTCGCTGTCGTCGGCCGGCGGGCGCGCAAAGGAGCCGTGCTGTTCGATGCCAAACGCGGCGCTGTCGGCCTGCAGGTCAAAGTGCGTTGGCGGCACGTCGTTGGGCTGCGTGTAGGCCGGTGCCGCCGGCGGCACGTGAAACGGCGAGCGTTGTTCGGCGTCGATCGGCGCGTCCTTGCGATCGCCGTTTTGCGGCAGCGGGTAGGTCAGGTCGATGCCCTGATCCATCGTCGGCACCGAGAGCGCCTCGAGCTGCATGAGCGCGCCGACGTCGGGCAGTACGTCAAACGCCGACGTGCCAAAGCCGGGCGTGAGGAGCGCGAACATCATCGCGGTCGACGGCGAGCGAATCGTGTCGACGCGCTTGCCCGCCATGCCGGCGTGCATGACGACCATCGGCGCCTGCTCAAACGACGCCTCTTGCAGCGAGTCTTCGATGAGCGTCTTGGCGCCCTGGCGCGACATGGGCAGGCAGTGGCCGCGCGACGTCTGGATGCCGGCGATGAGCGCCAGATTGGCGTGGTTGGTCCACGCGTGCGGACCGGCCATCTTGAGCACCTCGGCGTACTGCTCGATGAGCGCCGAGCGCGCCGCCTCGATGCCGCGCATGGCGGCGACGTCCATGACCGAGTTGGTCGTTGTGCGCCGCTGGTCGACCGAGCGCGAGCCGAGCACGGCGGCGAAATCGCGCGTTGCCACGTCGGCGATCAGGCACTGCACCGTCTCGAGGCCGGCTTCGGGCGTGTAGCGGCTCTCGGGCTTCTCGCGGCGCTGCATCGAGTTGACCGACGCCGAGCCGGTGAAGACAAAGAGCGGGAGCAGTGACGCGATCCGGTACAGCTCGTCGTACTCGATCTGCGTCGCCAGGATCGAGTGCTCGCTCCACAGATCGAGCTCCTCGACGGGCGCCGCGCGCTGGCCAAACGGGTCGGTGCGGTGTGCGCGTCGAAAGTAGCTGCGCATCAACTCGACCAAGCGCGGCTCGAGCACCGCCGGCGGAGGCGGACCGACGCGTGTCACGCGCACGGTGCGCCCGTCGCGCGCCAGCCGCCAGACGGGCGTGTGCGCGTCGACAAACGCGATGCAGGAGCGCAGCCACGACACGAGATCGCCGAGCGCCGAGAGGCCGGCGACGATCGCGCCGGGCATCAGCGCGACGATCGTCTTGCTGAGCGACAGTTTGGGCATCTTGGGCGGCCAGAGGCGTGCGTCCTTCTCGTTGGGCGCCGGCAGCACCGACGACGCGAATCGCACCGTGTCGGCGAGCCAGGTGCTGATCGCACGCAGGTCGGCGATGAAGAGCGCGCGCACGTCGGTCTCGCCGGCCGAGTCGAGCAGCATGTCGCGCCGACGGCTGAGCGAGTGCAGCACGCAGCGCGTCTCGCGGGTCAACGCCCAGACGCCGATCTCGGCGGTGCGCAGCCGGTCGGGCGACGCCGTGAAGCCCAGCGAGATGCGCATCTCGCGCACAAACGCAGCGTCGGAGAGCGGCCGCCACACAGTGTCGGCGCGGTCGTCGGCCGTCTGGCGGCGCTCGGCCTCAAACGCCTCGGGAGACAGCTCGGCGCGCCGCGCGGCGAGCAGCGACGGATCGCGCACCGAGAGCAGCGTCTGCGGCACGCCGAGCTTCTTGCCGTTGAGCAGGCGCGTCTCGTCGTAGGTGCGCGCGCGTATGGCGTCGAGTCCGCACGTGTGCAGCCGGATGTGCAGCGGCACGTAGCGCTCGCAGTTGCTGTTGCCCACAAACACACTAAACTGCTCGGTGCCCAAGAACGCGGCCACACGCTCGCGGATCGTCTCGGGGCTGAACGAGGTGTGCGAGAGCCACTGCGCGTCGAGACGCAGCACGAGGAGGTAGCTGCCCATGCACTGCACGTCGGCGTCGCTGTGCGCAAATTGCCGCAGCAGCCGCTTGCCTGGCAGCGTGCCGTCGGCGATGCGTTGCGCCAGCGCCGACCGAGTTGCCGGGATGCTGGCGTGCTCGTTGGCGCACGCTTCGCGGTGGCAGCCCGTGTCGAAGAAGCATGCCACCGACTGGCACGGCGAGCCCGGCAGCGCGTAAAACGAGTCGATCGCCTGCCGCTCGTTATCGGTAGCGTCGGCCAGATCGACGAGCTGCCGCAGGCCGTCGCCGCCGTCGGGAATGCGCGCGAGCGGCGCGTAGACGATCTGCACGTCGACGAGGATGTCGTTGAGCGTCGAGATGGGCAGCGTGCGTTTCAGCGGTGCAAACAGCGTGCGTTCGAGCCACAGCTTGTGCGCCGCCGTGCGCTCGGCAAGTGCGCGCGGCCCGCTGTTGGCGACGCGCTGCGTGGCGGCGCGCGACTCGTGCATGAGCAGGTCGCAGAGCGTCTCCAGTCGCCCGTCGCCCACCGAAGCGGCCAGACGCGCCGGACTCGCGTAGAACACAGCCACGTCGCCACGCTGCAGGCGCACGGCGTCGTAGCTCAGCGTCAGCTCGTCGGCGCCCGCGCCCGAGCGACCAAAGAGCACAAACGCGACGGCGACCCACCGCCGATCGTCGGCGTCGTAGATCGGCAGACAGACGCAGTAGAGATCGATGCCGACGACGGGCGGCAGAGAGGCGCTCACGTTGGCGCACAGGCAGTCGACGAATGCGCGCGCATGCTCGGCGTCGAGCGCGGCCGTATCGTGCGCCACGCGCGCTGCCAGCGTGGGCGAGACGTGCGCCGTGAGCAGCTTGCCAACGCCGGCCTCGAGCAGCACGCTAGCGAGGTAGGCGGCCGTCGGCCGTGCGACGCGCGTCTCGAGCTGCGCCTCTAGCTGATTGGTGCCGGCCGAGCACCGCCAGCGGTCGAAGAGCGTGTCGAGTGTCCACTCGTACTGCAGCGACACACTGGCAGTGGCCGCGGCGAGCGCGCGATGCAGCGTCGCCTTTGCCGTGTCGCCGTCGGCTGCTGCGGCGGCGGTCAGCGCCTGGTCGAGCGCGTGTGTGCCGAGCAGAGCGTCGAGCGCGACCGAGAGATCGGAGGATGCGTGACGCCGACGTTCAGCGAGCGCCGCCTCGGTGTACGCCCGCCGCATGCAAAAGTGCACCTCGACGTTGGGCGTCTTCATCTTCTCGCCCGGCCGCATCGAGACGAGCTCGGCGACGCGCGGCAGACCACGCGTCACGGGCGCCTCGCGGCCGGCCTCGTAGAACGTGCGCAGCGTCAGTTGCGTGATCGGCTCGCCGATCGACTGCGAAGCGAGCAGGCCGACGGCGTCGCCGGTCTGGCAGCGCGCAAAGATCAGCTGCCGCCGGTAGCGATCGAGCACTTCGCGCAACGCCTCTTCGGGCATCTGGTAGCGCACGAGCAGCTGCTTCGAGGAGAGCAGGAGGGCGGCGTTGCTGAGCGTCACGGCGTCGTGTTGCGCCACCTCGCGATCGGCCAACCACTCGGCGACGAGCGACGTGGCGCGTTCGATGGTGAGCGACGTCATGCCTATTTGCCGCGTCGTCGACGCCGCCGCTGCGAACCAGTCCGCGTCAACGTCGACGCCGGCGGGCGATCGGTAGCCGCCGCGCGCGTGCGTGAGCAGAGCGCCGCAGCCGAGTTGCTGCATCGTCGTCACCATGATGTTCGTCAGGTCGCCGGCGACGCGCAGCTGGCCGTTGGACTCGTCGTAGTCGGGCAGTGCGCGCAGCATGCCGAGCAGTTCGCAGAGTCGCTCGGCCTCGGCGCCGACGGCCTCGGTCGCGGCGTCGACGTCGGTCGAGCAGAGATGCACGAGCGCCAGATCGACGGCCGAGTGCGCCGGCTGCACGAGCCCCGAGCGCGCAAAGTCGGCCATCGGCATGCCAAACGGCTCGCACTTGGTGTCCATGAGGAAGCGCGGATCCATGCGCACGCCGGCCGACACCGTGGCGATGACGCGATTCGCCTCGTTGCGCAGCGTGCCGTCGCCGGCCTGGTGCACGCCCTCGGCGATCTTGACGAGCCGCCGCTGGATGTAGCCGGTCTCGCTCGTCTTCACAGCGGTGTCGATGAGGCCGTCGCGGCCGCCGTGGCACTGGTTGACGAAATCGTGCGGCGTGCAGCCGTCGATGTAGCCGCGCTTCACCATGCCGCCAGCGCCGGCGCCTTGCGGTATGCCGCGATTCGTGTGCGCGTACCACGTAATCGACGGGTTCATCGTCGTCGATGTCGACGCGTCGTCGTCGGCCGCCGCTTCGTCGGCCACCGTGATGATGTCGCGATCGCACAGCCGCCGGGCGCCGCTCGTCTGCGGACCGACGCACGCGATCATGCTGCCCATGTTGATCATCGAGCCCTTGCTGCCAAAGAAGGCCATCTTGGCGATCGTATTGCGCATCGTCATCGCCGACGTGACAGCGATGTGAGCAGCGTCGCGCGCTCGCTCGCACTCGCTGCGAATACGCGTCTCGAGGCGCGCCTTGCGTTGACGCGCCGGCAGCGCCGACTCGACCGACTTCTTGCTCAGCTCGTCGGCGTAGTGCGCCTGAATGAGCGCGGCCACCTTGCGCTCGATGCCTGGCTGATCGCGTTCGTACGGAATGCGGAGCGCCTCGAGTGTCGCGATCGGCACGGCGCGCGCGTCGTCGTCGGCCAGCTCGTAGCGCGGATAGCTGTACATGACCGGGTCGAGGCGGCGCTTCTCGGCGCCGACGGCGTGGCGCACGAGCGGGCCGCGCTCGGCTGCACGCAGCTTCAGTTCGAGCTCCTCGTCCGGCGGCACCGGGGCGCGCTGAGCGCCGTAGATGGCGAGCGCGATCTGCGCCTTGACGCGCGGATTGTCGAGCACGACGTCGCCCAGGCCGACCGAGACGCCGATCGTCGTGACGTGGTGAATCGCCATGCGTTTGAGCGCGCGCATGTGCCGCACCGCTGCGAGCCGATTGCGATCGCCGTACTGGCCCGTCGCGTCGCCCGGCACTGCGACGCCCGTCGTCATGAGCAGGTGCTGCACGATGTTGCGATGCCCGATGCCGACAGCCGCCTTGTTCAAGATGCCGTAGAGCAGTTCGCCGCGATCGATGCGCCACGGTATCTGGCCGGCACGTCGCGCCGCCAGCTGTTTGTCAGAGAGCGGCTGCATCGCGGCATCTCGCGCCTCGCTGCGTGCGCGCGAGTCTCCGCCGCTCGCCACCGGTCCGTCGGCCGTGCGAAAGCCGAGCTCGGCTGGCACGAATGTGTCGTGCTTGGACGCGGTGAGCCAGCGCGGCAGGAAGAGTGACACGAGTTGCAGCCCGGTCCACATGGGCATAAAGTGCGGCGCGCTGCAGCACTCGCTCGTGCCCGGCTCGGCACGTCGCATGGCGCAGTGCGCGCGATGTCCGGCGCCCTCGTCGCACTGCGCGGTGCACTCGCTGCGTCGCACGCGGTGTTCGCCGGTGCCCGGACAGCGCACACGCATCGCCGGCTCGGGCAGACGGCCGGTGTTGAGCGCAAACGCGTCGTCGCCGTACGGGTCATCGTCTTCCTGGCGCACGCGGTGATTGCGCGCCACGAGCACCATGTCGCACATCTCGGCAAACGTGAGCAACGTGCCGGGCAGCGAGAGTTCGCCGGCGCCGAGCAGCGCGTCCTGCACTTGCGCGATCACCGACGACGAGGTGCGCGGCAGCAGGATGTTCTGCGACGGGCGCATGAGCGAGATCAGCTCGGCGTTGGCGGCCGGCGACTGCGCCAAGTGACCGTTCATCTCGTCGCCATCGAAATCGGCGTTGTAGGGCGTCGTGACGCTCGCGTCCATGCCCGACGCCGCCGTGTCGGTGAGCACGATCGTGTGCGCCATCGTCGAGACGAGATGCAGCGACGGCGCGCGATTCCACACCATCACGTCGCCGTTGCGCGGCGGCCGGTCGACGATCGAGCCGACCTTGCGTGCGAGTCGGTGCTCGTAGACCGGGTAGGGGAAGATCGTGTAGTCGTACTTCTCGGTGCGCTCGGCGTTCCAGAGGTGCAACGACATGCGGCCCATGCGCAGGCACTCGACGTCGAGTTCGGGCCGTCGAAAGAGCTCGGCGCGCGCACGCTCGGGCAGGAACGAGACGTTGGGCACGGCGTGCGCCGCGCACGCATTGCGCATCGCCCACATCGTGACGCGCCGTCGCTCGGCCGCGTCGAGGATCGTCTCGTAGTTGAGGTCGGTGAGCGTGTCGGGGTAGGTCCAGCGCGACGCCATGCGGCGCGGCATGCGCAGCTCGTCCATGTCGAGGTCGGGATCGGGCACGATGACGTTGCGGCACGTGAAATCGACGCGCTTGCCCGTCAGGTTGGCGCGGAACCGGTTGTCCTTGCCTTTCAGGTTGTTCACCGGCGCGTGGCCGCGATCGACCGTCGCGTTGGCGCCCGGTTTCGTCGAGTTGGGCCGCACCGCCGACGAGCCGGCCGGGTGCCAGCGCGACGCCTGCGACGGATCGTGCACGAGCGCGCACAGATACTGCAGCGTCCCGTAGTGGTTCGCGACGAGGTGGTGGTCGGCGCGCGTCCGCTCGTACCAGCGCGCGCTGTCGGCGTGCCGCAACACGGCCAGCGCGGCCGACGCAGCCGACGCGTTGGCAAACTGCACGTCGCCGACCTTGTACGGCGCGTCCACGACCGGCGGCTGCGGTTGCGGCGCCGGTATGGCTCTGTTCTCGGGGTCGTTGACGTGCGCGGCCGCCTCCCAGATGGCGTTGCACGCGCGCACGATCTGCGAGTAGACTTTGGTCCACTCGTTCTCGTCGACGTCGTCGAGACTCGCGCCCACGCGCGTCGGCCGCACGATCGGCGGCGCGACCGGCAGCGCGCGGTAGACCTGGCTATTGAACGTCTCGATCGCCACTTCGATCATCTGCGCGCGCAGTTCGGCCAGTTGCGCAGGCGTGCGGCCGGGGTAGACGCGCGCGTACAGGTCGTCGCCAGTCGCCGCGTACGGGCCGGGCGGCAGGTGCGGCGCGAGGAGGAGCGCGACGTCGGCGTCGACGACCGACCACATGTGGCGCGCGCGCTCCGGGTTGAACGAGAGCGTGCTCTCGGTGAGCCGCGGATGGCGCGCCTTGAAGCGCTCGAATTCGGCCTTGCGCTCCTCGCTCATGTACTCGAGGCCGTAGGTGACGACTTGCGGAAAGTCGGTGAACGCGTTCGAGGCGCCCTTGCGTCGCGCGGCGCCCTCGACGAGCGTGCGATCGGTGATGTACGGGCGAAACTCGACGCGCGAGGCGCAGTCGGCGCACGGCGTGTCGCCAGGCTCCCGAGCGTGCGTGCACGGCTCGCTGGTGCGTCGCGCGGCGCAGTCGGTGCACGGCTTGTCGCCAGGCCGCCGGCGGTGCGCACACGTCGGCAGATCGGCGGTGCACTGCTTGCACTCGACCTCGCTCTGCATCGACTTCCAGAGCAGTTCGAGCCGGCGGTCGCGATCGAGCGGCGTGCCGTCGACGTCGCAGCACAGCACGGCCTCTATGAGCCGATCGCGGCGCTTCTTGCCCGCAGGCAGACGGCCGCAGTTGGCGCAGATGCAGCGCACGGTGTGCACGATCGTCGCGTAGAGCGGGTTCGAGAACGTGACGCCAAACACGGCGCCCGGCAGCGACATGTGCCCAAAGTGGCCCGGGCATGGATACTGGCCCTGCGGGTTGGGCGCGAGCGAGTAGTCGTCGTTTAGGATGCCGCCGCACGTCTCGCAGTTCTGGTCGGGACAGATCGGACCCATGAAGGGCGAGAGCGCGCCGTTGCGTGCGATGCGCGCCGGCTGCGCGGGCGTCGTCGCTGTCGCCGGCCGCGAGCGGTAGATGAACTCGACTTCGTGCACGCGCACCACCGACTGCGCCAGCACGTCGGCCTCGCTCAGGAGGCCCATCTCGTAGCTCACCACCGGCCGCGCGTCTTGCGCAAACTTGATGTTGCGCGGCTCCTTGGCCACGAGCCGATCGCGCAGCGCCGAGAAGCTGCGCACATCTTCCGCCGAGAGCAGTTGCGACTCGCGCGACAGCTCGGCAGCTCGTAGTGCGTGGCGCGCAATGAGCCGCATAGGCGCCGGCGCCGAGGCGTGCGAAGAGCGTTCGCGAACACCGCCGTCACCGTTCATACTATAGGTGCGAGGTTTCGGGGTGCTCTCTCACATACGCCGACGCTCCCGATGACGGTCCATGCGCGGCTATTCGTGCGTTTGGCCGTCGGTCTGTTCGTCCAGCGGCCGCCGAGGTCAGACGGCCGCGATCTGCGCCGCGGATGCGAGACCGTCTGGAGCGCGCATCCGAGAGCCGGCCCTCTGGCGGCCGAGGACCGAGCATCGAGTTGTTCAGGTCCCGAGCGATCGAACGTGGCCTCGTCGGCTCGAAACGGCCAAGTGCGCAGCGAGATATGAGCGTTGTCGGGATAGCAGACCAGAACTCGTTTGGCTTGTGGGAAGCCAAATCGCGGCGGCGCGCACTCGGTCGTCCGACGTCCGCTCGCCGGCGTCTTGGCGGCCAAACGCCTAGTTGACCCTCGAACGAGCGACCGGTCGACGGCCAGGTCGGCAGGTGGCCGCAGTAAAAAGTCGAGAGTTTGGCAGGGGCGTTGAAAAACGTGC
>Ga0182030_10012265_pt1 | contig 17192 bp, 14 predicted proteins | sample 812S3MmetaG_FD_121299 | JGI IMG/M metagenome (GOLD analysis project Ga0182030, IMG submission 121299) | Permafrost microbial communities from Stordalen Mire, Sweden - 812S3M metaG (Illumina Assembly) | ecosystem: Environmental > Terrestrial > Soil > Wetlands > Permafrost | place: Sweden...
ACGCATGGGCCGGTCTCCTTGCACCTCGAGTGCGTGAATAGAGCGCCAGTCGCTCGTCGGGAACTCTTCGGAGTCTTTCCCGTTAGGAGGCCGGCCTTCTCATCTCATCTCGACTACGCACCTGACGGTGCTCCGCTCGGAATGACATGCGTTTTAGCTCAAGTAGGCTCGCGAGATGTCGGCGATGTTTTTGGCGCCGGCGAGGCGCATCGTCATCTCGAGCTCGCCGTTGAGATGCTGAAGCACGCCTTGCACGCCCATCCAGCCGCCGAGCGCGAGTCCGTAGAGAACGGGCCGGCCGATCGCGCACGCGTTCGCACCCATCGCGAGTGCCTTGAAGACATCTTGCCCGCGGCGGATTCCGCCGTCGACGATGATCGGGATGCGTCCGCCGACGGCTTCCGCAATGCGCGGCAGCACGGTGAACGACGCGGGCGTATCGTCGAGCTGACGGCCGCCGTGATTCGAGACTTGGATGCCGGCTACGCCGCGCTTGATCGCTTCGGTCGCGAGCGCCGGTGAGAGCACGCCTTTGATGAAGACCGGCAGACCCGTGACGTCGCGCACGAAGGCGATGTCGTCCCAGCCGAGGTTTTCTTTGAAGGGCGTCGTTCCGTAACCGTGGCTGACCACAGCGGGGAAGTTGGCGTTGGGTAAGCTCGAGTGGAAGTTGTTACGGGTGTCCGTCTCGCGGTTCGACGAGACGAACGCGTCGATCGTCACCGTGACCGCCTTGTAGCCGGCCGCCTTTGCGCGCAGCAGCACGTCGCGCGTCACCCCGCGGTCCGGCGGGATGTAGAGCTGAAAGAACTTCGGGTTGTTGCCGGCCTTCATCGTGTCTTCCAGCGTGACGTTCGATTGCGACGGCGCGATCATCAGCGTTCCCGCGGCGGCGGCCCCGCGTGCCGTGCCGGCTTCCGCCGATGCGTGCGCTAAGCCATGGCCGCCCATCACGGTGACGATGATCGGCATCGAGATCTTGTTCCCGAGCAGCGTCGTCGACGTGTCGGCGGCATCGAGGCCGCTGAGGTAGTGCGGCACGATCGTGACGCGTTTGTAGGCGGCTTCGTTCTCGTGCTTCGTCCACTCATCGCCGGCAGCGCCTTCGATGTACCCGAAGCCGCCGGCCGGGATGACCTTCTGGGCGGCACCCTCCAACTCGCGCAGGTTGATGATGGTGATCGCCTTGACGTCGGTCGGCGCGGCATAGGAGCCGAAGTTCTGCAGCGGCGGCGCCGGCTGCGACGCGTCGGCGTCCCCGGCCGCGGCCAGTACCGGCGAGCCGAACAGGGCCGCGCCGCCGGTCAGGGTTGCGGCAACCGCACCGGTCGCCAGAAAGTCGTGCCGAGTCTGTGTCATGGCCATCCCCCTTTGGGGGTGCCTTCGCTGCAGCCAAGGTGCCTACTCCTGTGGTTCTAGCGGGGGCACAAGGAGAGAAGACATGACTGTATCGACCGAACGCGCGATCCTGGCCGGCGGCTGTTTCTGGGGCGTACAAGAGCTGCTGCGCAGCTATCCCGGCGTAATTTCCACGCGAGTGGGCTACTCGGGCGGCGACGTGAAGAACGCGACCTATCGCAATCACGGCTCGCATGCCGAAGCGGTCGAGATCATCTTCGATCCGAGCAAGATCAGCTACCGGTCGATCCTCGAGTTCTTCTTTCAGATCCACGATCCGACGACGCTCAACCGTCAGGGCAACGATCGCGGCACGAGCTACCGTTCGGCCATCTATTACACGAGCGACGAACAGAAGCGCGTCGCAGAAGACACGATCGCCGACGTCAACGCATCAGGATTGTGGCCGGGCAAGGTCGTGACCGAGGTCGCGCCGGCCGGTGATTTCTGGGAAGCGGAACCCGAGCACCAAGATTACTTGCAGCAGTATCCCAACGGCTACACGTGCCACTTCGTCCGCCCGAATTGGAAATTACCGGTCCGCGCAGGTGCATGATTTAACTAATTAGAGAGCTAAGCGGATTCCTTGAACGAGGGGAATCCGTATGATCGACGTTGCCGCGCTCTTCCAGCCGTTGCAGATTCGCAGCCTGAGCGTTGCCAATCGCTTCGTGATGTCGCCGGCAAACCGGAACAGTTCGCCGAACGGTGTGCCCGACGAAGAGCTGGCGCAATACTTTCGCCGTCGCGTCGACGGCGGGATCGGGCTCGTTACCGTCGGCGGGGTCGGCGTCGATCATCCGGCTTCGGTGGGTGCGGGCGAGGGACGCGGTTGTGCGATTCCGGTGCTGCACGGTGACGCTGCGCTCGCGGGCTGGCGGCGCGTCGTCGAACTTGCGCATGCCGGCGGCGGTAAGATCGTTCCGCAGTTATGGCATATGGGCGTGATGCGCGAACCCGGCACCGGCTATCACCCTGAAGCGGAAACGGCGATGCCGTCCGGCATTTGGGGACCGCTCGGGCGACGAACGTTGCTCAGTCCCGAGCACATCGAACATCTGGCGAAGCCCGGGCGCGCGCTCACGGATGACGAAATCCTCGAGATCATCGAAGGCTATGGACGCAGCGCGCGCAACGCGGCGGCACTCGGCTTCGACGGCATCGCGATCCACGGTGCGAACGGCTATCTGCCCGATTCGTTCTTGTGGGCGGAGACGAACCTGCGCACCGACCGTTGGGGCGGCGACCGGCGCGAACGCACGCGCTTTGCCGCGGAAGTGGTACGTGCGGTGCGCCGCGGTGCGGGCGACGATCTGCCGATCTTTTACCGCTTCACGCAATGGAAGCATCAGGATCGCGATGCCACCAACGCCGATACGCCGGCGGAATTCGCCGACGTGCTCGAGCCGCTGGCAGAAGCCGGAGTCGACGTCTTCGACGCCGCCGAGGGGATGTTCGACAACCCCGCGTTTGCGGGTTCCGAACTCAACCTCGCCGGCTGGGCGAAAAAGATCACCGGATGCGTGACGATCACCGGCGGCGGTATCGGCATCGGACGGTCGTTCTTCAGTCCCGGGGCGCCCGGGCCGCCGCAGTCGACCGACAACATGGACAAGGTCATGCGTCGCTTCGAGCGCGGCGAGTTCGATCTGATCGCATCCGCGCGAGCGATCCTCAACGACGCCGCGTGGGTGCATAAAGTCGAGCGCGGGAAGCCGTTGAAGCCCTACGATAACGCGACGCTTCGCGCCGTACTTTAGCCGCGCAGGAGGCGGCCGACATGCGCATTCTCATCACCGGTGTTACCGGATACGCCGGGTTTTATGCGGCGATCCGGCTTGCCGCCGCCGGCCATCAGGTCACCGGCTTAGCGCGCAACCTCGAGTCGCCGCGCCTCGACATCCTGCGCATGCACGAGGTTGCGATCGTGCGCGGCGACGTAAGCCTCCCCGAAACCTATCGTGATGTGCTCGAAGCGAGCCATGTGATGGTGTACACGACGTTCGATAAGAAGGCGCCGAAGGAGACCGACCGCGCGTTGTTTGCAACGCTCGCGTCGCTGCCCGATCGTCCCGGAACGCGCCGGCGCCTGATCTACACGACGGGCTGCTCGATCATGGGCGACGTGGGCGGGCGCGTGCTCGATGAGAGCATCGAACCCAACCCGGCCTATCCCTTGGGCTTCCGGCGCGCGCTCGAGATCGAAGCGCTCGGGATCGCGAACGTCGGCACCGTCGTGCTGCGGCCGTGCTTCATGTACGGTAACGGCGGCTTCAACAGTCAGGTTGCGGATTGGTTCGAAATCGCCAAGTCCGGCGACGCCGTGTATCGCGGCGATCAAGAGAAAGCGTGGTCGTGGCTGCACGTCGACGACCTCTCGGAAGCCTACCTGCTCGCGGTCGAAGCGGACCGTTCGATCGACGGCGAAGTCTTTTGCATCACCGACGGCACGCGGACGCGTTGCTTGGACGTGATGCGTGCGGCGCTCGGTGCCGCGGGATACACCGGCGAGATCCGCTTCGAGGGCCCGATGAAGGGCGATAGCGCGAGCACCTGGTTCGATCGCAACGAGGTGAGTTCGTCGGCCAAAGCGCGCCGCGTGCTGGGCTGGGAGCCGCGGCGGCCCGGCGTGCTCGAAGCGATGCCCGCAACCTACGCGGGCTGGGCGGCCGCCGCCGGATTGCGCTGAAGCTGCGCTAGCCGGCGGCTACTGCGCGAGCAGCTCGCGCGCGTCGAAGCTCGCCGGGATCGCCTTGTATTTCGCGGCGAGTTCGATAACCGGCTGGATCTGCGCCGCGTTGAAGGACACCGGTGTGAACGAGTGGTGGATCTGGGCGGCCAGCCGCGGATCCATGCCGGAGAGCTGGACGAACAACGGAAGCGTCTCGGCGGCGTGCGTGTTGGTGTACTTCGCCGCATCTTGGACGACTTTGGCGAAGCGCGCGACCGCCTCGGGATGTTTGCTCGCGAAGTCGCGCGTGGTGAAGAACACGGACTCGAGCGGCGGGCTCGGATAGCCGTCGAACATGTCCAGGAGCAGGCGCACTTTGCCGCTGCGAATCTCCTCGGTCATGAACGGCTCTTCGGTGACGCCGGCGTCGATGCGGCCCGCTTCGACGGCCGCCGGCGTTGCGGAGCCCGGCATCTCGATGAACTTGATGAGCGATGAATCGCCGCCTTGCTGATCGACGAGCGATCGCAGCCCGAGATAGGCGATCCCGCCGAGCGCGGAGCAGCCGACGACCTTGCCCTGCAAATCGCGGCCCGTACGCAGCGGCGAGGCCGTTGCCACGATGACGCCCGAGGTCGGCGAGTCTTTGCGATAGATCATCGATGGGGTAATCAACACCACCGGAATGCCGCGTGCGTGTGCGGCGATCATCGCGGTGATCGTGCCCTTGCCGATGTCGACCGCACCGCCGATGACCGCTTGCGCGGTTGTCGAACCGTTGCCGGTTTGCATAACCACATCCAAGCCGGCTTGTTTGAACATTCCCGTACTGAGCGCGTAGAGCACCGGCCGCAGATCGTCGCCCGCTTGGGCGGCGAAACGAATCGTGGTCGGCGGTTCGGCCTGCGCGAACGCACGTCCCGAGGCTGCCCCGAACAGCGGTGCGAACGCGGCGGCCGCGTACAGAAAGTTCCGGCGAATCATGATTCAACATCCGGCGTGGCCATTACGGTTAGCCCTCGCTGCGCCGCACTTCGTCGAGCCACATCTGCCAGATGCGGTCGACGCCATGGCTCGCGCCCACGTTCGGCAGGCCCGCCCCACGCGACATCATCGTCTGGGCCTCGTTCGCGTCGAGATACTCGATCGGCCGGCCGAGCGAGAGCGTCTGCAGCAAGAGGCGCGCGTTGACCTCGGTGTAGATCGCGCGCGAGACGGTCTCGCGGATATCGGGGCCGACAACGGTGTTGCCGTGACCGCGCATGAGCACGACGTTGTTTTGCGCCAAGCTCGCGACGAGCGCTTTGCCGAGCACCGGCGAGCTGACGAGCGGGCTCTTCGCTTCGGGGACGAGCCGTGAGTTGTAGATCGGCACCCCGGTGTGCAGGAACGATGCCGTCTGGATGATCGGCCGCAGCGGCACGTCGGTGATGCCGAACGGGATGACCGTGGGCGAGTGGCTGTGGATGACCGAGTGGACGTCTTTGCGCGCGCGGTAGACCTCGGCGTGAATGAAGCGCTCGGAATACGTCGGGCGCTCTTCACCAGAAACGATCTTGCCGTCGAGATCGAGTTCGAGGATGTCGCCGTCTTTCACCCGGCCCGGGGCTACGGCCGCCGCGATGAAGAAACGGTCGGGTTTGTCCGGGTGCCGGAAGCTGATGTGGCCATATCCGTCGACGATCCCCTGATTGTAGAGGATGTGGTTTCCGGCAACGAGATCTTCGATGAGCGGGCGCAATTCCGGCATGTTCGAGCTTTCTTCAGAGAGGCGGACGGAGGAAGTTCCTTAGCGTCTCTAAACAATCTTCCCGTTCGAGGAGGGCTTGCGATCAGTACGATTCCACGACATGTCTTTCGGCGCTTTTCGATTGCCGAGCGCGATCGTCGCTGGGCTGCAGTGCGGCGGCTGATGCTTCGGGACAACCTGGCGGCAATCGTTGCACCGGCCAATCCGGGTAACTCGACCGATTGGCAAGCGGACGCGCGATATCTTTCGCACTGCGGCGGCGGCGCCGACGCGTCGATCGCCGCGCTCATCCCGCTCGAAGGTGACGTCACGGTCGTCGCGACGTCGGCTGCCGAACGCTGGGGCCCCGCGATTCAGGATTGGGTGACCGACGTTCGCGAAGCCAATCGGCGCTACGGCCGGGTGCTCGGCGAACGTCTACGCGAACTCGGGATCACGAACGAACGTATCGGCATCTCCGGTTTGGGCGGCGGCACGCGCACGCCCGAAGGCACGATCATGTACGGCAACTACGAAGCGCTCGTCCAAGCGTGTCCGAAGGCCACGTTCGTCGACGCTTCCGATCTGCTGCAGGAAGTGCGTGAGGTGAAGAGCGACGAGGAAGTCGCCGTGCTGCAATGTTCGGTCGATCTGATCGAGCGCGGCGTCGAGGCGCAGACGTTTGCGGCGCAGCCGGGCGTGCCGGACTACGTCGTTTGGGCCGAAACGATGCACGCGATGTACGCGCGCGGCTCGGAGCAGTCGGTGCACTTCAACTGGATCGCGGCGCCGCTCCCGGGACGCACGCTCTCGCGGCCCACCGGACGTGCCTTGAACGCCGGCGACGTGATCGTCTCGGAGATCGAGTCGTCGGTGATCGGTTACCGCGCGCAGCAGATCCGTCCGATTGCGGTGCGCCAGTGCGATCCGATGCTGCTCGAACTCGCGAAGATGCACGCCGAGCTCTATCCGCGCCTGCTCGAGGTGTTGCGGCCGGGGATCACGGTGGCGGAGCTGATCGACAAGACGATCGCGGTCGGCAAGAGCGTTGCCTTGCGCAGCGGCCCGCTGGCCGATGTGAAGTCGTCGCTGATCGTGCACGGCCGCGGCCTCGGCGACGACCGTCCGTTGCTGCTGACCAACCTCGACGCGAAGCCGATGTACGAAGGCACCGAGCGTGCGATGGATTTCCGCTTTCCCGACAACGGCGTCTACATCGTCAAGCCGACGATCGCCACACCCGACAAGAAGTACCAGTTCATCTGGGGTGACTCGGTGCACGTGTCGTCCAAGGGCGCTCGCCGCATGGGGCGCGCTCCGCTCGGCATGATCGTGGCGGAACCCAGCTCGTTCGCGAACTGGCCCACCGACGTCACCGCGTACAGCTAGGAGAGCCTTTCGTGAAAGTCCTGATCAGCGCGATCCTTACGCTCTTGCTCGCAGTCTCTGCCGATACGCCGGGCATCGCGCAGACGGCAACCGGGGCGCCGTATACGATCGATGCCATCCTCGAGCTCTCCGGATCGAACGCCTTCACGGGTGAAATCTATGCGACTTCGCTGCGGATCTATGAGACGTACGTAAACGCACACGGCGGTATCTACGGCCGTCCGGTGCATTTCAACTTGCGCGACGATCAGACCAATCCGCAGACGGCCGTGCAGCTCGCCGCCGATACGATCGCAAAGCATCCCGTCGTGTTTTTCGGCGGCGGCAATACCGGTTCGTGCGCGGCGATCGCGCCTTTGGTCCGGGACGGACCGGTCGATTACTGCATCTCGCCCGGGTTCTCGCCGGAGAAGGGGAGCTACGCGTTTGCGACGTCGCCGTCGCTGAAGTCGATCGTGTCCGCGATCCTCGCGTATTGCCGCAGTCACGGATACAAGCGGCTCGCGTTGATCTCGGCGATCGACGCAACCGGAAAGGCCTCGGAACAGACGTTGACCGAGCAGCTCGATCTGCCGGCCAACCACGATCTGACGCTGACGACGAACCAGCACTTCAATCCGGCCGACCTCAGCATCGCCGCCCAAGTGACGCAAGTCGCAGCCGCGAAGGCGGACATCGTGCTGTGCTTTGCGGGCGGAACGCCGTTCGGAACGGTCCTGCGCAACCTCAACGACGGTGGCGTGCACTTGCCGGTCCTCACGTCGTCGGCGAACATCAATCGCGCCCAGCTCGATCAGTACAAGAGTTTTCTCCCGCCCCAGCTGATCTTCAACGGGCCGATCTTCGAGATGCAGGATCAGGTCGGCGACCGCGGGCTGCGCGATGCCGTGAACGTCTTGTATTCGGCCTACAAGGCGGCCGGCGCCGAGCTGAGCCCGCAAAGCGGCTTTGCCTGGGATCCCGCGGCGCTGGTCGTTTCCGGACTGCGGAAGCTCGGGCCGTCGGCCACCGCGCAGCAGCTGCGCGACTATCTGCTCGGCCTGCGCAAGTACCCCGGCGTGAACGGCGCCTACGACTTCTCCATCGGAGACCAGCACGGGCTTGGGGCGGATTCGCTGGTGTTCGTTTCGTGGGATCCGAATACGCGAAACTTCTCGCTGGTCAGCGGACCCGGCGGCTTGCCGCTGCGCCACTAACAGACAGGATACCAAACATGAACGCAAAGCCGAAGATCACGACGATTGAAATTGATGACTCGCTGGACAAACTCGGCGACTGGGATTTCTTTGATGAAAAGGTGATCGGTAAGTTCTCCGGGTTCAAGGCGGCGTCGGGCAATATTCTGGGGATTCGACGGCGTATTATCGATCGCGAGTCAGTGTACGACGAGAAGAAGGGCCCCCACCCGCACACTTTCGAGCTTGCCCCCAACGGAATCGAGACCATTAGCTTTCGGCCGATGAATATCCATGTGACGCACGCCGGCACGCCGCATCGTGTCCCGCATAGTTTCGGCTACTGGCACATCAACGATCTTGACGAGGTGTACCTTGCGATCCCGGCGCCGGAGGGTCAGGAGCGGGGCCACTTTGTCGTCGTCATGCAGAAACCGGCAGGCAAAGAAGGCGAGAGCTTCGCCTGGTACTGCGAAGAGTGCTTGACCCTGTTCGATGAGTACCGCTTCAATCATGGGCAGCTCGGGCTCACCGAGTTCTGGCGCGCCGAAATGGAAGCCGTCGCTAAACACAACGCAACGGACCGGATCTGTCCGGAATGCGGTCATGCGAATCCGCTCGCATACACATGGAATACCGTCAAAGACACGTCTGAGCTCACGGCTGCCCGTTTGCACTGGTGAGCACATCGCCGCAACTGCCGGTCCTCGGCTTCGACTTCCCGCTTGACGCGCCCAACGGGTGGCATGAAGCGAACCGCTACTTGCTCTATACGGGACACTTCGCGCTGGACGCACCGCCGATCGCCCTCCAAGAATGGCTCGGGTCTGGGGTAGAGACGGTGCCGATGCGTGAGCGACAGCTTAGCATGGTTCCGGCCGGGACTCCCCACCGGTTGACACACTTGTCGGGGTTCTGGCGTACCTCCGACGCCGACTTGATCGTTCTCCGCGCGGTTCTGCCGGAAGCGTTGTACGTCTGTCTGTATGTTTCGTCGGGACCCACACACCACTACGATCGGATCTGTTGGTACTGCAACGAATGCGGCGCGACACTCGCGCCGTGGACCTACAACGTCGAGCGCTACGGCGCGCTGTCATTTTGGAACAAGGTCCTCGAGCCGGTGCGTGCCTTTAATGCCGACGAGGCGCAGCGAACGTGTCAAGCGTGCGGGGCCGTGCATCCGTTAGCCTACGGCTTCGAAGCTGCCGACGACACGACCGAAGAGCGTGCTGCTCGGGCCGGCTGGTGACCTAGGATCAACGGTTGCGGTCGAGCGCCCCGAGCGCAAAGGCCGCGAGGAGCGCCACCCCGGGCACGATGCCGATGAGGCCGATGTTCCGGTCGATGATGAAGCCACCGAGCGCCGGCGCCGCCATCAAGGCCACGTTGCTCATCGCGTCGTTGAAGCCCAGCGCCGCGCCGCGTTCATGCGCCGGCGCACGTTTGGAGAGCAGCGCCGAGAGCGTCGGCTCGACGCACGACGCGCCGGCCGACCAGACGACGAGCACGGCGCAAAACGACCACAGCTGTTGCGCGAAGCCGAGCCCGGCGTAGGCGAGGATGCTGAGTGCAATGCCGGCTTGCGCCACCTTCGCATCGCCGTAGCGTTTTGCGAGCGGCCCGACCGCCGCCACCAGCGTGATGCCGCCGACGGCACCGCAGCCGGCGATCAGCCAACTCGAGAGCTGCGGACCGCCGTGCAGCATGCGCTGAACGAAGAGTGCGAAGATCGTGAAGAAGTACGTCACCGCGAAGATGAACAGCGCATGCCGTAGGACGAGACTGCGCACCGCCGGCCGTTTGAGGACATCGCGCATCGCCTGCGCCAGGTTGAAGCGCTGTCCGGATTCGCGTTTCACCTGGGGGAGAAAGCGCAGCGTCAGCACGATGTTGAACGCCTCGAGGCAGGCGGCGGCGAGAAACGAGACGCCGTACCCGAAGTGCACGAGGAAGCCGCCGGTCACCGGGCCCAGGACGATGCCTAAACCGAACACGACGCCGAATGCCGCATACGCGCGATCGCGGTAGCGCTCGGGGGTGACGTCGGCGATGTAGGATTGCGTGACGCCGAGATTGCCGCCGCCGATCCCGGCGATGCCCCGCGCGACGAAGAGCATCCCGAGTGTCGGTGCCAGCGCCAGCGCCACGTAACCGCCGAGTGAGACGAACTGGGAGATCAGGACGACCGGTTTGCGGCCAACGCGGTCGCTGAGCGCGCCCCACACCGGCGCCGCCACGGTGGATGCAACCGCCATCGTGGCCAGCAGGGCGCCGACCTCGACCCCGCTCGCGCCGTACTTTTGGGCGAGATACGGCAGCAACGGGATCATGATCATGTATCCGAAGACGTCGATCAGCGTGATCCCGTAGATGGGTATCAGCGGGGCGATCATCGCCCAGGTATCGGATTTGCGCCCCGCCATGCGGGGCGTATTCGCAGAAAAGGCTTGGCGGCCCGCGGATCAGGCCGGGACGCGCGCTCCGTTCAGCGTGGGCACGTGAGCGACGGGTAAGCGGATGATGAAGCGCGCACCGCTTCCGGGCGTGCTCTCCACGACGAGCGTGCCGCCGGCGCGCTCGATCGCGCTGCGAGCGATCGGCAGCCCGAGACCCGATCCCGGCACGTCGCGGCGCAGTGGCCCGCGGTAGAAGCGATCGAAGATGTGCAGCGCTTCTGCATCGGACATGCCCGTACCATGATCGGTGACGGAGATACGGATGTAGCGGTCATCATAATCGAGCGCGACCTCGATCGGACTTTCGGGCGCGTATTTGATCGCGTTGTCGACGAGGTTGGTCAACGCGTGCGAACAGCCGATCGGATCGATGCGCGCCATCGCGCCGGGCCGGACGTCGAGCTCGACGGTGCGCGCCGGCGATGCCTCCGCCATCGGCATCACCACGTCTTCGACGAGTTGCGAGACGTCGACGACCTCGGGCTGCGTGCCGCGCTCGTGTTGCCAAACGTCGAGGAGAATCAGTTTCTCGATCAGCGAACCCATCAGCATGCACTGCGCGTTCATCGTCGTGAGGATCCCCGCGCGATCGGCCGGGCTGCGAAGGTCGCCGCGCAGCAGCACGCCGATGAAGCCGCGAATCACCGTCAGCGGCGTGCGGAGCTGGTGTCCGGCGTCCGACATGAACTGCCGCATCGATTCGTGAGCTTCGTCGCGCTCGGCGAAGGCGCGCTGTACTTGCGCGATCGCGCCATTATAGGCGCGGGTCAGATCTTGTAACTGGTGATCGGCGTGCGCCGGAATGGCACGCGGGGTCAGGTCGCCGGCGGCGAAGCGCTCCAGCGCGCCGGTCACGTCGTTGAGCGGACGCAGCGCTTGGAGCACCAGCACCCGGCCGAGCAGAATCCCGAGCATGACCGCGCACACGAGCGCGAAGCACAACATCGGCAGCAACTGCGCGACGTCCCGAACGAGTGCGGTTTCCTGGACGCGGACGACCACGAGCAAGGGCCCGACGGTCGTTCGCTGCGCGCTCAAGCCGAAAAACGTCGCCAGGGCCAGCGCCGTACGGGTCGGGAACGTGTCGATCGGGTAAACGCGAACCGCATCGTTGCGACCGGTGATGCTGAAGACGTACGGCATCGTTGCCGAACGGCGGTAAATCTCGACGCGCCGGCGCTGGTCGAGCAGCGAGATGCGCATCTGCTCGCTGAAGAAGTGGGCCGAGAGCCGTCGCGCGGCCACGCGCGCGTCGCTCGGCGGACCGCCCGCGCCCTGCAGCACGGTCTGGACGTCGACGATGGTATCGAGCACGTCGCGGTTGAGGGTGCTGACGTAGGTCGAAAACGCGAAGAGGGTAAACGCGATCACGATCGCTACGAAGCCGCCGCCGATGACGACGGCCGAGATGATGGTAAGGCGCCGCTCGAGCGAGGCGCTCATCGCTCCATGGCGCGCAATGCGTAACCCACGCCGCGCAGGGTCTGAATCAGTTTGACGGGCTCGTTGCTGTCGATCTTCGCCCGCAGGTAGGAAATGTAGGTCTCGACCGTATTCGGGACGACGTCGCGATCGACGCCCCAGACCAGATCGAGCAGCATGCTGCGGGTGAAGACCTGTTCGGGACGGCGCACGAACGTCAGCAGCAAGTCGAATTCGCGCGTGGACAGATCGATGCGCCGCTGGCCGCGAAAGACCGAGCGCCGGCCGACGTCGACCGTCACGTCGGCGTAGCGAAATTTTTCGCGCAGTTCCATCCGCGGCCGGCGTAACGCCGAGTTCAATCGCGCGATCAGCTCTTCGAGTTCGAACGGTTTGCCGACGTAGTCGTCGGCCCCGCGCGCGAGGCCGGTGACTTTTTGCGCCGTCTCGGTCTTCGCGCTGAGCATGATGATCGGCGCGTCGGTCAAACGCCGGACCGACGGCAACAGCGTGAACCCATCGACGTTGGGCAGCATCACGTCGAGGACGATGACCTCCGGCACCCACTCCGCGATCACGCGCAACATCTCCGCACCGTCGGGAACCGTGCGCACGGAGAACCCCGCCTGATGCAGCCCGTAGTCCAGCATCTCCCGTAATGCGTCTTCGTCGTCGACGACGAGAACGCGCGCCCCGATGTTCTCCATTGCTCGCTTAGTATCTACCGTTTTGCTGGGATAACGTGCACACGATTCCAAGAAAATTTCAAGGATCGTGACCCGGGCCGGCGGCTACACTGGTGGATGCCGTGAAAACCCACACTGCTCGTTACCGTCGCTACTCTGTTCAGGCAGCCGCCGCTCTCGTGCTCGGTACCGCGCTCGCCGCGTGCGGCGGCGCGCATCCGGCCGCGGTTGCGCAAGCCCCCTACGTCGAGACCACCGTTGCCGCCCAAGGGGTAATCGTGCCCGGCGAGCAGCTGGCCGGCGTCATCGCGCCCTACCAGAATGTTGCCATCTCGTCGACCCTCACCGAACCGGCCGACGCGGTCAACGTGGCCGAGGGCGACGTGGTGCACCGCGGCGAGGTGCTGGCGCAACTCGACACCGCCGATCTAGTCGCGGCGTTGCAGTCCGAACTGGCGCAAGCGCAGAGCGATCATGCCGCGACGAGCCACAACAAGTTCGCGGGCTCGCTCTCGATCGACCAAGGCGTCGACAGCCTGCGTTCGGCGCAGACGGCCGTGCAGCAAGCACAAGCGAACCTGGCGCGCGACACGACCGATTTGCGCCGCTACCAGCAACTGCTCCAAAACGGCTACATCGCCGAACAGCAAGAGGCGCAGCAGCAGACGACCGTCAACGACGATGCGCAAACGCTGCGCGCCGATCAAGCGGCGGTCGCGAGCGCCGCATCCAACGTCACCGCGAACGGCTCGTCTTTGAACGCGTCCGGTTTGCAGTCATCGACCGTGCAGGCTGCGCAGGCGACCGAACAAGTCGCGCTGGCCAATGCTAACCAAGAGCGCGTGCAGATTGCGAAAGCCACGATCGTCTCGCCGATCGACGGCGTGGTCGTCAATCGCAACCTCAACCCCGGCGAGTATCCCGGCACGCGCCAGATCTTCACGCTGCAGCAAGTCAATCCGATCTACGCGATTCTGCGCGGCTCCGGCCAGCAGATCGCCCAGATCGCAAATGGTGCCCCGGCGACGATTCTCAGCACAGACGCCAAGCACTCGCAGCGGAACGGCACGGTTGCGGGCGTCCTCAACCAGATCGTGCCCGGATCGACCGACTTTCAGGTGAAGGTCGTGCTGCAGAACGGCGACGGTACGCTGCGGCCCGGCATGGCCGTATCGGGCAGCGTGCGTCTGCCCGGCGTGCACGGGATCCGTGTGCCCGAGACGGCATTCACCGACGACAACCACGATGCGCTGATGACAGTGCAACAAGACGGAACGGTAAAGACGGTCCACGTCGCGGAGATCGCCGATGACGGCGTGACCTCGATCGTCACCGGTGTCGATCCCGGTGTACGTGTGGTCAGCAACGGCCAAACGAGCATCGGCGACGGTGAGAAGGTTGCCGTCCGTTGAACCTGACTCGTCTTTTCGTCGCCCGCCCGACCCTCGTCTTCGTGCTCATTGCCCTGATGTCGCTCGCCGGCGTCATCTCGGTCATGACGATCGTCAAACAACTCTTCCCCAACGTCGATCAACCGACCGTAACGATCTCCGTTCAGTACAACGGCGCATCCGTCACCGAGATGCGCGACAACATCGTGGCGCCGATCGAGCAGTACCTGGCCGGCACGACCGACTTGCAGACCTTCAGCTCGGTCGTGGAACAGGGACAAGCCTCGATCCAAGCCACGTTCGTGATCACCTCGGACATCGCGACCGATCTGGCGCTGGTCAACAAGGACGTGCAGTCCGCTGAGAAGGTACTGCCGACCAACATCACCCCGCCGACCGTTTCGATTCGCGACCCCAGCGAATCGACGGTGGTAACGATGGCGATGTATTCACAGAAGCTGACGCCCGGCGAGCTCTCGCTCTACGCGCAGAACGTCATCGCGCCCAAACTCGAGCAGCTGCCCGGCATTTCCTACGCCAACGTCGGCGGTGTGGTGACGCCCGCTTACGAGATCAACGTCGATCCGGCGAAGCTGGCGGCCTCCGGGTTGACGCTCGACGACGTGATCGCAACGGTCAGCGCCGATAACTCACGCGTTCCGGGCGGGACCATTTACGAACCCAACCGCCAAACGACGGTCGACGTGCGCGGCGACATCCAGAATATCGACACCGTCGCGGCGTTGCCGATTCAGCAGGCGGCGGGCGGCTCGTCGGCGGCCACGTCCGGCTCCTCGCCGGGCGCGACTGCCACCTATGCCAACGGGTTGAACGGTTTGCCGGGCAGCGTCGATACGTGGACGGCGAGCAACGCCGTGCGGCGCATCGAGGACGTCGCGAACGTGATCTCGGGCTACGAGCCGCGCCAGGTCTACGCGCAAATCTCCGGACGTCCCGGCCTCTTTCTTCAAATCCAGAAAGCTTCCGACGCGAGCGAGGTTGACGCCTCGAACGCGGTTCTCGCCGCACTGCCGCTGATCCAGCAGCAGTTTCCGGCCATCGAGTTCAAGATCATCAACGTCCAGTCGAAGTTCACCGAGCAGCAGATCGACCTCGTCGTTCGCACGCTGATGGAAGCGGTGATCCTGACGGCGATTGCGATGGTGTTCTTCCTGCGCTCGTGGCGCAACGCGCTGGTCGTGTGCGTGTCGATCCCGACGTCGCTCGCGATCGCGTTCTCGGCGATGAAGCTGCTCGGTTTTACGCTCGATACGATCTCGCTGCTCGCGATGTCACTCGTGATCGGGATTCTCGTCGACGACTCGACCGTCGTCCTCGAGAACATCGAACGGCACTTCACCGAACTTCACCAGACCCCGGAAAACGCCGCGATCGAAGGTCGCGCGGAGATCGGGGCGGCGGCGATCGTGATCACGTTCGTCGACGTGGTGGTGTTCTTCCCGATCGCGTTCATCGGCGGTCAAGTCGGCCGCCAGCTGGTCGAGTTCGCGATCGTGGTCGTGATCTCGACGCTCACCTCGCTATTCGTTTCGTTCACCGTCACGCCGACGCTGGCCGGCCTGTGGGCCCTGAAATCGCATTGGAAGCCGCCGGCCTTCATCGATTGGTTCTCCAACGGCTTCGATAGCGTGCGTAACTGGTACGCGCATCGCGTGCTGCCGTGGGGCTTGAACAACGGCGTGCTCGTCGCGGCCTTCTGCGCCGTCACGTTCGGCATCGCCGTGGCGCTCGTGCCGCTTGGGATCGTCGGTGAAGAGTACATCCCGACGACCGATCGCGGTCAGATCTTCATCCAGCTCACCTACCCGATCGGCACGCCGCTCGCGCACGTGCGCGATGCGGCGTTCAAGCTCGCCCATGCCGTCGACCGGCAGAGCGACGTCGACGCCGAAGCGACGACCGCCGGCGGCTATTCGGCTTCCTTCGGCGGCTTCGTCGTGCAGAGTAACGTCGCGCAACTGACGGTCTTTCTCAAAGACGACCGCAAGCTCAGCACGGCCGACTGGGTACCCCGTCTGACCCGGATCGCGCATCGAGCGGCTCCCGATGCCATGGCCGTCGTCGTTCCGTCGACCGGCCAAACCGGTGGTAACAAGCAGCCGATCGACTTCATCGTCTCCGATATCACCGGCGGCGATCCGACACCATACGCGACCAAGGTGCTGGCGCTGCTGCTCAAGAGTATTCCGGGTGCCACCAGCGTGAACAGCTCGGGCACATCGCTCGCGCCCGAAGTCTCGATCGAGTTCAACCGGCAGAAGATGCAGGCGCTCGACGTGAGTCTCGGATCCGCCGCCCAAGCCGCGGGTGCCGCGTTCGGCGGCGATGTCGCAACGCAGTTCGAGACGCCGGCCGGACTGGAACAGGTGCAGGTGATCTACCCGCTCAGTGACCAGACGGCGCTGCATTCGCTCGGCCAAGTACCGATCCGCTCGCAGAACGGTTCGATCGTTCATCTGAGCGATTTCGCGACGTTCAGCTCGACGCCGACGTCACCGCTGGTCACGCGTACCGACCGCTTGAACGTGATCCACGTCGACGCGAACTTCGCACCCGGCTCGTCGCTCTCGAACGTGCAGAGCGCGTTCGTCCATGCGCTCTCCTCGCTGCACCTGCCGCCGAACATCACGGTCAAGCCGGCGCCGCTCGGGCAGCAAGACTTCATGAATCAGACCTTGCGCGGACTCGGCTCGTCGCTCGTGCTCTCGATCTTGCTCGTCTTCTTGTTAATGGTCGCGCTCTACAACAGCTATCGCGATCCGTTCATCATCATCTTCTCGGTGCCGGTCGCGGCGGTCGGGGCGATGTCGGCATTGGTGCTTACGCACCGTACGCTCAACCTGTTCTCGCT